>Ga0306920_100000617_pt1 | contig 41888 bp, 30 predicted proteins | sample flu12Cox44000170_FD_204666 | JGI IMG/M metagenome (GOLD analysis project Ga0306920, IMG submission 204666) | Lab enrichment of tropical soil microbial communities from Luquillo Experimental Forest, Puerto Rico - flux4day.12C.oxic.44.000.170 (v2)... | ecosystem: Environmental > Terrestrial >... | reverse complement strand
TGCCCGAGCTGCGCGATGTTGCCAGTGACCAGCTGAACGGCGGATTGCTCGTCAATCTGACGATTGACCGTGATTCCGCTTCGCGCCTGGGGATCCTTCCGGCCGATATCGATAACACGCTCTACGACGCCTTCGGTCAGCGCCAGGTCTCGACCATCTATACCCAGCTGAACCAGTACCATGTGGTTCTCGAGGCCGATCCCTCCTTCCAGCAGACACCCGAAGCGCTCAAAAACATCTATGTCCGCTCCTCGAACGGCACCCAGGTTCCCTTAAGCGCTTTCACCAGCGTCAGCACCGCTCCAGCCGCATTGGCGCTCAACCATCAGGGACAATTTCCGGTGGTCACGTTGTCGTTCAACCTGGCACCCGATGCTTCCCTGGGAGATGCGGTGAACGCGATCAACCGCGTGAAGTCTGACATTGGCCTTCCGCCCAGCATCCAAGCGACGTTCCAGGGCACGGCCGCGGCGTTTTTGAAGTCGCTTTCGAATGAGCCGATTTTGATCCTCGCGGCGCTGGTGACCGTCTACATCGTTCTGGGAATCCTCTATGAAAGCTTCATCCACCCGATCACGATTCTGTCGACGCTGCCGTCCGCAGGTGTTGGAGCGATTCTTGCACTGCTTCTCTGCCGCACCGAATTCAGCATCATCGCGCTCATCGGCATCATCCTGCTGATCGGTATCGTCAAGAAGAACGCCATCATGATGATTGACTTTGCGCTCGAGGCAGAGCGCCAGGAAGGGAAGTCTCCGCTCGACGCCATCTACGAAGCCTGCTTGCTCCGCTTCCGGCCCATCATGATGACCACCATGGCCGCGTTGCTCGCCGGCCTACCGCTCGCCCTTGGCACCGGCGTTGGTTCCGAACTGCGCCGCCCTCTGGGCATCACCATTGTGGGCGGTCTGATCTTGAGTCAGATTCTCACCCTTTATACGACGCCAGTGGTCTATCTGGCCTTTGACTGGCTCTCGCGGCGGTTTGCATTTCAGATTGGCAATCCGACCGATGAAGCCGCCTTGCATCAGCCGGGGGATTAGCGCGTGAACTTCTCCTCCAACTTCTCGGCGCCCTTCATTCGCCGTCCCGTGGCGACCACGCTGATCACCATCGCCATCTTTCTGTCAGGAGCCGTCGCATTCCGGTTCCTGCCCGTAGCTCCCCTGCCGCAGATCGATTTCCCGACGATTGCGGTTGGCGCCGGGCTCCCGGGCGCAAGTCCCGAAACCATGGCCTCGGCTGTTGCCACTCCGCTCGAGCGCCAGTTTGGCCGCATCTCTGGCGTGACCCAGATGACTTCCTCGAGCGGCTTCGGCAACACCAGCGTGGTTCTGCAGTTCGACCTCAATCGCGATATCAATGCCGCTGCCCGCGACGTCCAAGCCGCCATCAACGCGGCCCGCACCCAGTTGCCCGCCAATCTGCCTTCGCAGCCGGGCTATCGCAAAGTCAATCCTGCTGACGCTCCGATCACTCTGCTTTCTCTCACCTCGACCAACGTGCCGCCCGCGCAGCTCTATGACGCGGCGGACTCTATCCTGGCGCAGAAACTGGCCCAGGTGGAGGGCGTTGGCCAGGTTTTCACCTGGGGCAGTTCGCGCCCTGCTGTTCGCGTCAGCGTGAATCCGGCGCTCATCAACAGCTATGGCATCAGCCTTGAAAAGGTGCGCAGCAGCCTGCAGTCGGCCAACGCCAACCTGGCCAAGGGTTTCGTCTCTGACTCCACACACATGTGGAGCATTACCGACACGGATCAGATCTTCAAGGCTTACGAATACGAGCCGCTCATCGTAGCAGGCCATCCAGGCGCTCCCGTGCGCTTGCGGGACATCGGCGAAGTCACCGACTCGGTCGAAGACGTGCGCAACTTGGGCCTCTCGCAGGGCGAGCCGTCCGTCATTTTGGCGGTCTTCCGCCAGCCCGGCGCCAACATGATCGAAACCGTCGACCGCATCAAGGCCATTATGCCGGACCTGCGCGCCTCCATCTCGCCTTCGCTTCATTTGCGGGTAGCGATCGATCGCACCACGACCATCCGCGCATCGATTCACGACGTGGAACGCACGCTGATGATTTCGATCAGCTTGGTCATCCTGGTGGTCTTCGTCTTCCTGCGCAACGTCTGGGCCACCGTCATTCCGAGCATCGCCGTGCCGCTTTCCCTTGTCGGCACCTTCGGTGTGATGTATCTCTGCGGTTACAGCCTCGACAACCTCTCTCTGATGGCGCTTACCATCTCGACGGGCTTCGTCGTGGACGACGCCATCGTGGTTATCGAAAACATTGCCCGCCACATGGAAGGCGGGATGAAGCCGTTTCCCGCGACCATGCTCGGAGCGAAGGAAATCGGCTTTACGGTTCTTTCCATGAGCGCTTCTCTCATTGCCGTTTTCATTCCGATCTTGCTGTTCCCGGGCATCGTGGGCCGCCTTTTCCGCGAATTTGCCGTGACGCTCAGCGTGGCCATCGGTGTTTCCATGTTCGTCTCCCTCACCACCACGCCCATGCTTTGCGCCCGCTTCTTGAAAGTGGATCACGGCAAGCACAATTTGGCCTATCGGCTTGCCGAAGGTGCCTTCAACGGTGTGGTCCGGTTCTACGACCGCATCCTGCGGGTTGTTCTGCGGCATCAATTCGCCGTTTTGCTTATCACCCTGGCCACCATCGTGGTCACCGGCTATCTCTACGTCGCCGTGCCCAAGGGCTTTTTCCCCCAGCAGGATACCGGCCGCATCAACGGCTACATTCAGGGAGATCAGGACATCTCTTTCGCTGCGATGTCTGAAAAGCTGAGGGAGTTCAATAAGATCGTCATGGATGATCCGGCAGTAGACAGCGTCACCGCGTTCACCGGCGGCGGCAACGGCACCAGCACTTCGCGCATGTTCGCACAACTAAAACCGCTCGATGAGCGCAAGTTGAGCTCGGACCAGGTGATCGCCCGCCTGCGCAACAAGACCGCCAAGATTCCGGGCGCTCAACTCTTCATGCAGTCCGTTCAGGACTTGAGCATCGGCGGCCGTTTCGGTGGCGCTCAATATCAATACACCCTACAAGCGGAAAATATCGCCGACCTGAACCACTGGGCTCCCATCCTGCAGGAGAAGATGCGCACGCTGCCGGGGATTTATGACGTCAATACCGACCAGCAGGTCCGGGGACTCGAAAGCGACCTGGTGATCAATCGCGATACCGCTTCGCGCCTGGGTGTCTCGATGGCCGACATCGATAGCACACTCGGCGACGCCTTCAGCCAGCGCCAGGTCTCGAACATCTATAAAGGCCTGAATCAGTACCACGTCGTTCTCGACGTTTCCGACAAGTACACGCAGGGCCCGGACGGCCTGCGTCAGATCTACGTGCCCACGAATTCCGGAGCCGTGGTTCCGCTCAGCTCCTTAGCGCACTACGAGCATTCGAATACTTCGCTATCCGTCAACCACCAGGGGCTCTATCCCTCGATCACACTCTCGTTCAACCTGGGACCCGGCGGCGCATTGGGTGACGCCGTAGTCCGTATCCAGAATCTGCAGCGCGAAATCGGTATGCCGCCCACGGTGCACGGCGGCTTCCAGGGCACGGCGCAGGCCTTTCAGGAATCGCAATCCTCGATGCTGGTCCTGATCATCACGGCGCTCGCCGCGGTCTACATCATTTTGGGCATTCTTTATGAGAGCTACATTCACCCCATCACCATTCTTTCCACCATTCCGTCCGCGGGCGTAGGAGCTCTGCTGGCGCTTCTTCTGACGAAGACCGAGCTTTCGATGATCGCTGTCATCGGGCTGATCCTGCTGGTCGGTATCGTCAAGAAAAACGCCATCTTGATGGTGGATTTCGCTGTGCAGGCGGAAACCCGCGAAGGCATGTCTCCGGTCGAAGCCATTCACCAGGCCTGTTTGCTTCGCTTCCGTCCCATTCTCATGACCACCATGGCGGCACTTTTCGGTGCACTGCCTTTGGCTTTCGGAACGGGTGTCGGCTCGGAACTTCGCCGTCCCCTGGGTATTGCGATTGTGGGCGGCCTGATCATGAGTCAGCTTCTTACTCTCTTTACGACACCGGTCATCTACCTCTATCTCGATCGTCTGCAGACGGCGATCTTTGCCACCCGCGGGCTGCGCATCCGCCGCCGTCACTCAGCGCCCGCCCACTCCGATTGACCAAAGACCACCTAGACCCCACGCTTGCGGCGTCGTAGACACCCTTCCGGAGCACTCTCTTTGCCGTTAACCGAGACTTGCCGCAGCTAATAGGCCCACCAATTGGAATTTCGCCCCTTTCATTCGGTCTCCAGTTGACGATTTGGGAGACCTCACTTCGGTATCTATTTCGCAGGGAAATTCCTATTGCACAAATCAGTAGCGACGCCAGTAGCGCAGCACTCGAGGGTTCCTCCGGGATAACTATTAGAATTATTTTATTTTAGAACAATCCCAGACTCGTGTTCTTGCCACATGCGCGTAGTACCAACTGCGGGCGAATGGGAAAAGCTATCGCCAGTGTGCCGTGTCGGAGTAATGTGGGCTGCGCGGGAACTAGCCCGAAATGAAGAAATATAACGGAGAACAAAGATGACGAGAACTCGGAAGGCCGTCGGGCCCGCGATAGTCCTACTGATGGTGTCGGGAGCAGTGCGGGCGCAGTCAGTGCCGATGACGCCGGGTGCGGAAGAAAAGCTGGCAGCGACGAAGAATGCTTGTTCGGAAAAAGACGTCTTTCACTACCCGGCCCGCCGTGCGACCGGGCCGATTAGGGCTGACGGGCTACTGGAAGAGCCGGACTGGCAGAGAGCGGAAAAATCGCCAAGGTTTGTGGATATGGCAACGGGGGAGCCTGCTTTCTTTGGGACGCGCGCAGCAGCACTCTGGGACGACGAAAACTTATACATCGCATTTTGGGTGGAAGAGCCTCTTGTGCAGGCGAAGATCACGGAAAAAAACTCGCTCATCTTCAATGAGAACGACGTGGAAGTTTTCATTGACGGCGGGGACACTTACTACGAATTCGAGACCAACGCGCGCGGGACCACTTATCAGATGTTTTACATTTGGCGCGACGCATTCAACAAAGGCGGGAAGTTCGACGTGCCGGAATTCGATCCGGTCAAGAACAATGCCTTGGTGTTTGGAGGAGACTACGATCGGCAGGCGCCGACTTTTTGGAAAGGAACAAATCCGCGCGGCTTGCGTTGGGCCTATTTCGGGTGGGAGTTTCCGGGAATACAGAGCGCGACTCATGTGGAAGGAACGCTGAACGACAACTCGGACATCGACAAGGGCTGGACTGTAGAGCTGGTGTTTCCGTGGAAAGGGGCCAAGTGGCTTGCCGGAAACCGTCAATTGCCGCCGAAAGAAGGCGACGTTTGGAAGATTTTTTTCGGGAGATTCGAGCTGCTGCGCATCGCTGGACAGGAAGTACAACCGCATCCCGGGTGGGCGATGAACAAGCATGGAGTCTATGACACGCATCTACCGCAATGCTGGACGGCCGTGGAGTTTCTGAAGAAGCGGCCGTAGAGCGCGGACCCTCGTCGCGATTGGCTGCTTCCATAATGCCGGGGCCACCGCCAGGCGTCCTTTCTGGATGGGTTGAGCCGAACACTCAAACCCTACTCCAAAACGGGCATTCTTCAAGTCCCGGGAAGTCCAAGGAGAGAGCAACTACTATGAGTGATTTAGCAAAATGACTCGGATCGATACGATTCCGCACAGTCCTCTTATGTAGGGTCTAGATGATGGGAGGTCGTACACGCCACGTCACACCCGCGTGAAACAAGGCCAGTATCCGCAGAGAAACTGGAGCATGACTCAGGACAAAGACGCCCTGCAAGTACTGAGAGAGCGCGCGGGTGCACGGGTCGATCCTGGTTGAATATGCTACGCCTAGAGTGCGGATGCGCCGATAAGGCTTTCGCAGAAACCATGGGAATCTCGTTCCTCCTTGTTCCCGAGCCTAAGCTGGCTCCACTAGCGGTTGTTCCTTCGCGCCCCTAATCACGAGCCACAAGATAATCGGCAACTCGCATATTGTTAGCTGCCCTATGACCCGGGAAACGACAACCGAGGGCAGTACGCCGAAGGCAACGAGGCTATTCACCAGGTAGCCAAAACATGCGATGACCAGCAAGACTCCCAGAATTCTGGGAAGAAACCCCGACTTATATACAAGGATGCCAAAAGGAATAAGCCACAGACCCCAAAACACCTGGGCAACCATGAATCCTTGGAAATGCAAATTGAGGAATAACATAGCCATGGCGTCCCGCTGCGGCTTGTCGAATACGGAAAGAAAATTGCCACCACGGACTAGCAGTAGGGCGGCGAACTCGTTCAGGACATTTAGGAATGAGATCGGGAGGGAGACTAGCATCAGTGTAACCATCAGCGAAGCCTGCCACTTGTTGACTACATGGAGTAAGCGATACAAAGCCCTAACGACAAAAATAAAGCCGATAAACCCGATCAGTTCGCAGATGATGCCGACGCGGAAAAGCAATTCAGAAGCAGCTATCTTGTTGACAGTGGCTGCGGGATTTTCGGACGCGATGAAATGAGAAGGAATATACAGGAGGCTGAAAGCGCCAGGTATTGATGTCAAAAGGTAGAGCACCCCTGCGACTCTCGCTGCCTTCTTGGTTGAGTTCACGCTCTCCTCCTTGTTTATCGCGGTACCGTGGGTGGTGCTCTCATGGCCCCACTTTTGTTCTGTTCAATTAATGGGCATTCCTCCGCGCGACTCCTATCCCGCCTTCTTAATCCTCATCATTGTCGCTTTGTGGCGAACGTCTGTACTGCGCGGCATACGTTGTGGATATCCCAACTGTCCTTGGAGAAATCGAACCCACGGTGCAAATACAAAACTGCCGGACGCTTTGATATAAACACAAGGAAGCAGTAGCAAAACGGATGCACCGAGATGTCGAGATGTCGATGGTGGCGCATCGTCTATTTATGAATTATGAGAATCAGCGTGGCAAGCCTGAAGTTGAGCGGCAGCCGGGCGGCCATCACTGCAAACTCGCGCCGGTTGGGTCGGCAAGCCGGATACAGTCGATTGGGCTGCGTTCGCCGGCTTCCATCGCCGGTTCACGTGTCGTGGTCGGGTCGCGTTTGGCGATGCTCCCGGATCAGGGCAGGTTTCTTTGCGGGCGCGAGCTCACCAACTTGACCAACCGCTCGAAGCCAGGGTCATTTCGCAAGGGTTCGAACTCCGGCTCGATCCGCATCAGCAGTAGCGAGTAAAACCTCTCCTCATAGGCTTTGTTGAGCAGCGCCACGGCCTCGGAGCTCTCCCCGATGCTGACGTGAACCGCGGCGATATCGTAACTGGCTACGTAGCTCTGCTGTGCAACAGCGTCAACCTGATGAAGCAAGCGTAGGGCTTCACTCTTGTTGCCGGCCATCCCATTCGCGTAGGCGAGCCAGGTCAGTTCGAATGGGTGATTGCCCGCTAGTCTCGCTGCCTGCTGGCACTCCCGCAAGCCTCCTTCGAGGTCTCCCTTTTGGATCAAAGCCCTACCGAGGCTGAGATGCCCCATCGGGAAAGTCGGATCCATCTCGAGGGTCTTCCGGTACTGCTCGATCGCGCGATCATATTGGCGGCCGATATAGAAGACCCTGCCATGAACGACCCCGACAGCCAGAGATACCGGATCGAGTTCTTGCGCCCGCCTCATTTCCGCCAGCGCCTCGTCCTGTCGCCCTGTCGCGGCCAGTTTCTCGGCATACCACTGATGAGCGGTTGCATTATTCGGATTCAATTCGATGGCGCGCCGGTATTCCCGCTCGGCGCCGTCACTATCCCATTCGTACTCCCATTTGAGTGTGCCTAGTGCAAGGTGGGCTTCGCTCAGCGTTTCATCAAGCTCCAAGGCCTTCTGTGCAGCTACTCTGACTCTGGGATAGGCTTCTGTAGGAGGCAGAATCCGATAGCCATGGAGGACGATGTAAGATGCGGCAATTCCGGCATATGCTTCCGCGTAGGTCGGGTCGATTTGCATATCTCTGGCGGCACGGGCAAGTTTGAGGATGCCACGGGCGAGGTGACGAACATCGGCGAAGTAGACCTAAGCAAGAATGCGACGGTCTTTCGATACAGCAGCCAGGTATGCTTCGCGGAGCGGCATTAGCCCGCGATGATTTGGAAGGTTCGGAGAGGGCTACGGGAGTTTCTAGCGACTCCCGTTGGCCGTGCCTAATCCCTACTTCGCAGCTTCGATCTTGGCAATCACAAGCGCTTTCGATCCGCCGCGATCGTAAACCCTTCCGCTGGCCGTTACCTTCTCCCCGGCAAAGGGAAGCAGCTTGGCGTTCTGTCCGCTTGACGGTGTGGTGTCCGCGATCGGCCAATAAATCGTTCCATCCTCGGACAAGATCACCAGTTGCGATCCTGCCTTCGCGCAAGACACTGCGCATTGCTTGCTGATGGGCTTGTCGAGTCCTTTTGTGAACGCACAGGCAGAATCGAGCACATATCCCTTCACGGTCACCGCACTGTCGGCTGCAATCGCCACCACCGGAAAGACCAGCATCGCCACAGCTAGGCCGTTCGACACCAAGGCTCGCGCTTTCATATCCGTTCTCCCTTAGAGGCGATTTGTGTCTCGCTGGCCTGAAATCCTATCTTCAAAAGCGCCCAGGCCCTACAGTTCTTTTATATTACGAGCTGGTGCGACGGGGCCCGACGCTCACGAACTGCCGATGAAGATACCGGTTAGAAACACCAGCACTCCGCCCACAACCACCTGAAATGCCGCCTGTAGAAACGGCGTATCCATGTACTTGTGCCGCACCCAGCTGATCACGCCCAGCTCGACCGCCACCACCAGGATCGCCACCGTCATCGCAATACGGAACTCCTTAATCAAGAAAGGGAAGGTATGCCCGAGCCCGCCTGCCGTGGTCATAGCGCCCGTGACTATCCCGCGAATCCACGGCGAGCCACGCCCGGTCAGCGAGCCATCGTCGGACAAGCCCTCCGCAAACGCCATCGAGATTCCTGCGCCGACCGAAGCCGCAATTCCCACCAGGAAGGCTTCCCAGGTTCTGTGCGATGCATAAGCCGCTGCAAACAGCGGCGCCAGCGTCGACACCGACCCATCCATCAACCCGGCGAGACCCGGCTGGATAACCTGCAGCATGAACAGCCTCTTATGGGACTCAGCTTCCTTAGCCTGCGCGTGCTCGGTCAGGTGCTTTTCCTCAAGCGTGCCCGCCGTTTCCGAATGCTTCCGTTCCTCGTCCGCCAGCTTGTTCAGCAACTCTCGCGTGCCAACGTGCGATACCCGATCGACGGCGCGCTGGTAGAACCTTACCGCCTCCATCTCCATCATGCGGGCATGCTTTCGCGCGGCGTTTACGCCTAGGGGGCGCACCAGCCACAGCGGCTTCCGCTGCAAAAAGCCCTTCACATTTTCGCGCCGGATCAGCGGAATGTGCTCCCCGAATCGCTGCCGAAACTGCTCAAAGAGCCGGTCGCGATGGTCCGCTTCCTCCTTGCGCATCTCTTCGAACATATCTGCCGTCGCCGGATAGGTTTCCCGCAGCGCGTCCGCAAACTCGCCAAAAATCCGCCCATCCTCCTCCTCGTTCTGGATGGCCAGCGCCAGAATCTCTTTCTCCGTCAGGTCCTTGAACTTTTTTTGCATCTCTCTCCTGTGCGACCCACGGGCAAGCGATGCGGACTTTGCAGCCGCGTAGCTTTCGGAAGGCAGCAGAATCGCACATTTCTCAAGGCCAAGCCAATCCGCGGCACGGCCCGAACATCTTGGCTTTGGCCCACAGTTCCAAGGTACCGGCCGAGCGTAGTACTCCCGTAATTGGCCGGTCCTATACCTTCCTCCCGCCCAATTGAGTACTTGTCCTCTATAGGAACAAACAGCTTTGCCCGCCTATCATTCCCCTAGTGATCGCAGTAGTGTAAAAGGACAAGTTTTCATGGCCACGCCAGACCTTATGACCAAAACGAACGGTAATTCGCCCATTCCGCGCCCGGCTCAAACCGAACGCCGCGGCAGCCGCCGTTGCAAGATCAATCAGCTCATGCGGATCCGCCCGTCCGACCCCGAGCGCGACCACTTCGAAGACCTCCGCGGCTCGGCCAGCGTCTCGCGCAGCGGCGTCTACTTCCAGACCAGCGAAAAGGGCTACGAAGTCGGCCTGCGCCTCTTTGTGACCATGCCCTATTCCAATACACCATCCGCGCTCAACCGCGAATACCTGGCTGAAGTGGTGCGCGTCGATGCGCTGTCTAACGGCTTGACCGGCGTCGGCATCAAGCTGCTCATGGAAATGGGTATGCAGCACTCCTATTCCTTTACGCCGAGCTACAAGTAAACCAGGCTCGCCCTTGGGCGAGAATCACAAAACGATGTCCTTAGAAACAGAAAGGGCGCCCGATTTCTCGGGCGCCCTCTCCGTGTTTGGGGGTGGACGTAAACTCTTGGCTCTATGAAGATCTGCCGAGCAATTCGAGCGTGCGGTGACGGATCTTTCCGACGCTCTTATTCAACGGGTGGCGCCGCGAAAGGAACGGGAACACCGGAGCGCGCCGCGTGACCAAACGGTTCAACGCCAGATTTAACCGTACATCCCGACGCGCGAATTTGATGCCGGCCTGCAAGGTTTCGACTGCGTCCTCTTTGCGGCCGGCTGTGGCATACACTTCCGCCAGGTTCAGGTACAGCTGCGCCTGGTTTCGCTTCATGCGTACGGCGCTGTCGCAGAGCCTTTCCGCTTCAGCCCATTTCTGTTCGGAGCGAGCCATCACGACCCCAAGATACGACATGTAGTAAGGATTGTTCTTCTCGAGGCGGGCCGCCTTCTCCATGTGGGGAAGCGCCTTTTCCGCAAAGTTGTCACGCAGCAGCGCCAACCCCTGCTTGAACTCCTTGAATGCTTCCGTCTCGGTCATTTAGGCCTCGTCCGTACGGGCGGTCCGGATTGGTCTAGTGCCTTGCCAGGGAACGGACGCGCGCGCTGCGCTTCACGTCTTGCATCTCCACGACGCTGAAATTTGGCAGGAAATAGGCGGGGAGTTCAACGGTCACCCCGGTGAAGAATTTCCGGATGCCCGTCATTTCCACCAGCGCTAAGAGGAGTTTTCTCATCTGCGTCCTCTGCAACCTTATGAAAAAGTTGCCTCGAAATCTACTGAACGCAGGGACAGTCTTGGGACAGCCCGTCCGCGGTACAGTTTTCACTTTCGGGTACAGTAGGCGTTTGGCAAGAAAAAAGCGCCAGAATCTCGGGAAGACTGCAGCGCTGTGGCGTGCCTGGGAAGTTCTCATTCTGCAATCAAACTACCCACTACGGATCATACTTTTAAGGTGTGGGTACTTCTCGCGAAGAGGCCCGATCGAGGGTAGGCATTCAGTCGCGATCCAAGATACGCTTGAAGCAAAGCGCGCAGGGGTTGCGAAAGCTTGCCGAGCGGCTCGGAAGCGCTGGAAGTGAATTTGGTATCGCGACTGTAGGTCCGGTCAAATGCTGTGGAAGGCAATGCCTCAAGGCGAAGCCTTTGGCAGCCGCGTAAAAAAGGAAAACTTTCCTATACGGGAAAATTACACGGAGAGGGTAAAGGTGAAATAAGTGCCTCCATTTCAGCGTGTTAGGCCATGATTGGCCAGAGTTCGGAACTCCCGAAAGTTTCCGCGGATCAGCTGTCCGCAGCCGCCGATTTTACGCTGAGACCAGGTGCCACGACCGGCTGCAAGAAGGGCATCATAGCGCGCAGGCCGGGCCCGAGTTGCTCGATCGGGAGCTGCTGTTCGGCCTTGCGCTTGGCCAGGAAGTTGGGGCAGCCTTTGTCGTTTTCCTCGATCCATTTCTTGGCAAAGCTCCCGTCTTTGATTTCGGCAAGCAGTTGCCTCATGGCTTTACGGGTTTCGTCGGTCACAATGCGCGGGCCGGCAGTATAGTCGCCGTGTTCGGCGGTGTCGCTGATCGAGTAGCGCATATAGCTGAGGCCGCCGCGATAGATCAGGTCGACGATCAGCTTGAGTTCGTGCAAGCACTCGAAGTAGGCGACCTCAGGCTGATATCCGGCTTCCGTAAGCGTTTCAAATCCGGCTTTGATGAGCGCGCTGACGCCGCCGCATAGAACGGCTTGCTCGCCGAAGAGGTCGGTTTCGGTCTCTTCGGTAAAGGTGGTTTCAAGAACGCCGGCACGCGTGCAGCCGATGCCGCGCGCGTAGGAAAGCGCGAGAGCTTTGGCGTTGCCGGTGGCGTCCTGCTCGATGGCCAGAAGCCCGGGCGTGCCGCCGCCCTCGGTGAATACTTCGCGAACCCGGTGGCCGGGAGCCTTGGGCGCGACCATCGAGACGTCGACGTCCTTGGGCGGCTTGATGGTGCCAAAACGAATGTTGAAGCCGTGGGCGAACATCAGCGTCTTGCCCGGCTTGAGGTTAGGCGCGATGGCTTCGTTATAGAGTTTTTGCTGCTTGGTGTCGGGGACCAGCACCATGATGACGTCTGCCCAAGCGGCAGCCTCGCTCGGTGACTTAACGACCAGACCGTCTTTTTCGGCTTTCGAGCGGGATGTGCTGCCCTCGTGCAGTCCGACGCAGACATTGCCGCCTGAGTCGCGCAGGTTCAGCGCATGCGCGTGGCCCTGCGAGCCATAGCCGATGATCGCTACCTTCTTGGACTGGATGAGCGAGAGGTCCGCGTCCTGGTCGTAGTAAAGCTTTGCCATGTGTTTCCTTTCGTTGGGCCGCGATGCGGCCAAAAAACGGATAGACGCCAAGACCGGGTCTCGGGCCACCAACACCTAGGCTGCCGAGAGTTTGCCGGCACCCGCAGAGGCAGGCGGCTGCAGCAGATCACCGCCGCGTGTCATTGCAATGCGGCCGGTGCGGGCCATTTCAAGCACTCCATAGGGCCGCAGGACTTCGAGTAACCCGTCAATCTTGTCCACGGTCCCCGAAACCTCGACGATGAGCGATTCGGGCGCGACATCCACCACCCGGCCGCGAAAAACCTTGATCAGCTCCATCAGATGCGGACGGGATTTCTGGTCGGCCGCGACTTTAATCAGGGCTAAATCGCGTTCCAGAACGGAGCGCTCGGAAATGTTTTCGGCGAGCAGAACGTCCACCAGCTTCTCGAGGCTGGCTTCGAGGCGGTGCGCGCCGCGTTCGTCGGTGTGGGCGACGATGGTCATACGCGCGACCTCCTCGTCTTCGGTCGGGCCCACGGTGAGCGAGTCAATGTTGATGGCCAGGCGCCGCGCCAGAGAGGATACTCGGTTCAGGACACCGGGTTTATTTTCAACATACGCGATCAGTGTCTGCATGATTTCATCCTCTCTCTATGGCTCCGCCGCAGTTTCAACCAGCGGGTTGTGTGGACGGCGGATCATGTCGTGCAGGGAGGCGCCGGCCGGCACCATGGGATAAACCGAGTCTTCCTGTTCGACGCGAAAATCGATCAGCATCGATTCTTTCGATTCGCGCGCGGAGCGAATGGTCGGGATCACGTCGCCGCGGGCGGTAACGCGCTCTCCGCGAATGCCAAAAGCATTCGCCAAAGCCGCGAAATCGGGCGCAACCAAGGGTGTAGCCACGTAGCGCTTGTCGTAGAAGAACTCCTGCCACTGGCGCACCATGCCGAGATAGCCGTTGTTGATGATGGCGATGTTGACCTTGATTTTTTCCTGAACGATGGTGGCCAGCTCGCACATGGTCATTTGGAACCCGCCATCGCCGACCACAACCCAAACGTCGGAATCGGGCTTGGCGAACTTGGAGCCAATGGCGGCGGGGAGAGCGAAGCCCATCGTTCCAAGCCCGCCCGAAGTCACAAGTGTGCGCGGCTTGTTATGGTGGTAATACTGCGCTTCCCACATCTGGTGCTGGCCAACGTCGGTGACAACAATGGCCTGGCCATGCGTTTCCTTCCACAAATCGTTGATGACATGCGCGGCATAGAGATGCCCGGTGTCGGGTAGACTCTGGATATCGCGGACCGCCGAGTCGCCTTTCATTTCCTTGATGCGATTGAGCCAGTCGGGACGATCCTTTCTCTCGACGAGCGGAATCAGCTGCTGCAAGACCTCGCGGGCGTCTCCCACTAGGGCCGCGTCCACGGGCACGTTCTTGTTGATTTCGGCGCGGTCGATTTCGATGTGGATCTTGCGTGCGCTCTTGGCGTACGTGCGCAGATCGCCGGTCACCCGATCGTCAAAGCGCATGCCGACGGCGATCAGCAGGTCCGCCTCTTGAATGGCATGGTTGACCCAGGCTTCGCCGTGCATCCCCATCATTCCTAGATTCAGCGGGTCGTTGGCCGGGAAGCAGCCGATACCGAGCAGCGTCATGGCCACCGGGAAGTGTCCGGCGCGGACAAACTGCTCGAAAGCTGCCATGGCGCCCGAGATCATGATGCCGTGGCCGGCAAGAATGAGCGGCCGCTTGGCGGAATGCAGAAGCTCGACGGCGCGATCGAGGTCGGCTTGGTTCACGCCTCGCTTGGCGCGCTTGGGCGGAAGTTTTGGTGCGGCGGCTTCCCAGTTGAATTCCCCCGAGGCCTGTTGCGCGTCCTTGGTGATGTCGACCAGGACCGGACCCGGGCGGCCGGATTGGGCGATCACGAACGCTTCGCGCACCGTGCGGGCGATGTCCTCGACCTTCGACACCACCACGTTGTGCTTGGTGATCGGCATGGTGATGCCAGTGATGTCGATTTCCTGAAATGCGTCCGAACCGAGCAGTTTGCTGCCAACTTGTCCCGTGATGCAGACGATGGGCGAGGAATCAAGCATGGCGGTTGCAATGCCGGTGACCATGTTGGTTGCGCCGGGGCCGCTCGTGGCCATGGCCACGCCGACTCCGCCGCTAGCTCGTGCGTAGCCGTCGGCCATGTGCGTGGCGCCTTGTTCGTGGCGTACGAGAATATGGTGGAGCTTCGACTTTCCGAGCGCGTCGTAAACCGGCAGGATGGCGCCGCCCGGATAGCCGAAGACATGCTTGACGCCCAGGTGTTCAAGGGATTGGCAGAGGATTTCCGCGCCGGTGAGTTTCATAGAGTCCTTCCGATCGTTGATGCTGCCCCGACTGCATCGTTTTGCGGCAGGGCCGTTACGGCTCCGCGCGAGGATGAGGAAACAAGAAAAGCGTACTTAGCCATAACGCCGCTCGTGAAGCGGGGCGCAGGCGCCCTCCAGCGGAACAGTCGCTGCTTGATCTGCTCGTCGCTTAGCTCCACATCTAGCTTGCGATTCGGAATATCGAAGACGATGGTATCGCCATCGGCTATGGCGGCAATTGGTCCGCCTCGCGCCGCTTCGGGCGCGACATGTCCGACCATAAACCCGCGCGTGGCGCCGCTAAAACGGCCGTCGGTTAAAAGGGCAACGGATTCGCCGAGACCGGCCCCAACCAGTGCGGCCGTTACCGCCAGCATCTCCCGCATACCCGGTCCGCCGCGCGGCCCTTCGTAGCGAATGACCACGACATCGCCCGCCTTGATCTTCCCCTGGTCGACGGCAGCAAAGGCCGCTTCCTCGCCGTCAAAGACCCGGGCCGTGCCGCGGAACGTCTGGTAGTCGTGGCCTGCGACCTTGATGACACAGCCTTCCGGAGCCAGATTGCCTTTGAGAATCACGAGCCCGCCCGTCGGCTTTAGGGGATTATGGGCAGAGTGCACAACCTCCTGCTTCGGGGTCTCCCTGGCGGATTGCGCCTCCTGTCCAATGGTCTTGCCTGTGACCGTCGGGGCTTCAGGGTTCAGCAGGCCCGCTTCGATCATGCGTTTGGCAATCAGTGCGGTGCCGCCCGCCGCGAACAGGTCGGTAGCCACAAAGCGGCCTGCGGGCTTGAGGTCCGCGATGATCGGAGTCTTGGCGCTGATGCGGTCAAAGTCGTCGATCGACAGAGGAATCTTCGCTTCGTTGGCGATGGCCAGAAGGTGTAGGACCGCGTTGGTTGAGCCGCCCGTTGCCGCTACGGCAGCAATGGCATTTTCAATCGCGGTTTTTGTGATGATCTGCGAGGGTGTGACGTTCTTGCGGAGCAGGTCCAGAACCAGCTCTCCGGCACGTTCGCCCGCCGCTGCTTTGCTTCGATTGGTTGCGGGCACGCTTGAAATCGTCATGGGCGCCATGCCCAGGAATTCGCAAACCATGGCCATGGTGTTGGCCGTGAATTGACCGCCGCAGGCACCGGCGCCAGGACAGGCGGACTTCTCGAGCGCGAGCAGCCGGGCGTCATTCATTTTGCCGCTCGAGTGCGAGCCGATGGCTTCATAGACGTCCTGGATGGTGACGTCGTGGCCTTCAAAGGTGCCCGGAGCAATCGATCCGCCGTAAAGGATCAGGCCAGGAACGTCGAGTCGTGCCAGCGCCATCACACCGGCCGGAATCGTTTTGTCACAGCCAACCAGAACGACCAGGGCGTCGAAAAGATTGCCGCGCGTGACCAGTTCAATCGAGTCCGTGATTACCTCGCGGCTGATGAGCGAGGCCCGCATGCCTTCCGTACCCATGGTGATGCCGTCAGAAATGGAAACGGTGTTGAATTCAAGCGGCGTGCCGCCGGCTTGGCGGATGCCGGCTTTGACGTGTTCGGCAAGCTCGCGCAGGTGATAGTTGCAAGGCCCTATTTCAATCCAGGTGTTGGCAACGCCTATGAGCGGTTTCGAGAAGTCGTCGTCCTTTAGGCCAGAAGCGCGCAGCATGGCCCGTGCTCCGGCCCGGCTGGCACCACCGATAAGAGCTTGGCTGCGCAATTTCGGAAATGGGTCGCTCACGATTGCTGTCCTCTCGGGATTCTCGAAGCAAAAACTAAAAGGCCATCACCCGGTTTAGATGATGGCCCGAATTCCTCGGAAAGTTGTTGCTACGCCATCACCCGGTCTTGCCTTTGATTCGAACGACCTGGGAAATTCGTACGACGCGATCTGCAAACGGAATCAGAATCGATCCGTTGTGTGGTTCGTTCGTCATGGCGCTGCGAGTCATCGTTTCAAGATGCGGGCCGGTGCGGTCGGCGCCGCGTTACGCCATGTAAGGTAGCAGAATGGGGCAGGGAAGGTCAATGAGTCCAATTAATAGATCTGGTCGACTCCATAAATGGAAGTTATCTAGAGGGCCCTGCAACTTTCGCTACCGGGAACTTCGGGGCTGTTTTCTGGGAAGGGAAGAATGAGGACGAAACAATTCCTTACAGTTTGCTGCTGCCAACCAGGTAACTCCGGCCGGAAGCGGGCCGTCTTAACAGATAAGACCGAGGAACCAGAAACAGGGTGAGGAATGAAAGCAAGCTTAACTCTGGCCACGCTATGCCTATTGCCGAATTGGGTCCAACCTGGCGCTGTTTTGGCGCAGGAGCCTCCCCTGGCGCCAGCGGCGACCCAGGCACCCGGGAGCGGAGGACAAGGCGATGGCAGTCAGGAACGCGGGCCGCGCGGCCCCCGCGAAGGGCGAGGCCGTCCTGTTTTCGGCAAAATCTCGGCGATCGGGCCTGACTCCATCGAAGTGACCGGGCCTGATGGAAACAAGGTAACTCTTAGGCTGACGAGCAGCACGGAGTTCAGAAAGGACCGCCAGCCTGCGAAACTGACCGATTTCAAAGTCGGCGATCCTGTTGCCGTACGTACGGACCAAGCCGACGGCAAGGGCACGACCGCGCTCATGGTCGCAACCGGGCAGTTTGGCATGAGGAACGGGCAAGGTGAAGGGCCGGGTGCCGTCTTTGCCGGCAGGGTGTTCGGGTCGCTCGGCAAGGATTTCGTGATCGGTGAAGTCAAGGCAGTGGATCCGCCCCGGCTCACCCTACTTCGGCCCGACAACGTAACGCAGACCTTGCAGCTGAACGAAGAAACCTCGCTGCGCCGGGGCCGCGAGAGTGTCACCATGGCGGACATCCACGTCGGCGATCACGTGGTGGCCCGCGGCGCGGTTGAGAACAGTGTCTTTGTGCCGAAAAACCTAAACGTTATGTCTCCCGAACAGTGGAAGCGGATCGAAGAGATGACGGCTGGCGGGGGGCCGGGAGCGCCGCCTGCGCCTAAAGCAGCCGCAACGCCAAATGCGCCTACCGCTCCCAACGCTCCGCCGAACCCACCGGAGCCGCAGAATTGAAGCGTGTCGTTCGTGGCGTGATTGTGGTCCTGGCCTTGGCTTTGATCGGGACCGTATTTCTGGTTTGTCTGAATGCCCAGGAAACCCCGCCTGCACCTCCATCCGCGGCGCCTGCCGTTCAACCCGCTTACCAAATCTCAGGCGTCGTAAGAAACGGCAAGACGCTTCTGCCCGGCGTGACCGTCACCGCTTCAAACACCTTAACCGGCACGAAGTACTCGACGGTGTCATCGACGAAGGGTACGTTTGCGTTCAAAGGATTACCGCGTGGCCGCTATGTGGTGCGCGTCGAATTCATGGGATTTGCGGCCATCACGCAGGAAGTGGTGCTGAAACCAGAATCACCCTCTGGAACGATCGATGCGCAGCTGGTTCTGGCGTCGCGTCAGCAGGATCAGCAGGTCGATCTCGCCGTGCAGGCGGCGCGGCGCGGCTTTCAAAGTCTGGCCATGAGCAGCACGCTTTCAGCCTTTGCCGGCGAGGCAGCGAATGGCGGCGCGGGCGGTTTTGCCGCGAACTCGGCCGACGCTATGGGGATGCCGATGAATGCCGCGGGAGCGGATAGTCCGACGGAGTCCGTAAGCTTCAGCGGCGCGCAAGGACGTACGCAGGACTTTGGCCGCGGCTCCGAGCAGGACTTGGAAGACCGCATCCAGGAATTCCGTGAGCGGATGCAGCGGGAGGGCGGCGGGAATCTGCAGAGTCCGGGGTCGGGCGGCGGGCAAGGCGGCTCTGGTTCTGGTGGCCCGGGCGGTCCTGGTGGACCTGGAGGGCCTGGTGGTGGCCCGATCATGATTGGCAGGCTCGGCCGAAACTTCAACGTCAATCAGCCGCACGGGTTCTTGTACTTTCAGGATGACAATTCGGCGCTCGATGCGAGGCCTTATTCCCTGACCGGGACCTCGACGGACAAGGCAACCTACAATCAAGCGAGGTTCGGGGCCAACATCGGTGGTCCTCTGAACATTCCGAAGCTCTTCAACGGCGGCAATAAGTGGTTCTTCTTTGCCGGGTGGAACGGTTCACGCGGCAGCACACCCTACGATTACTATTCGACCGTGCCGACGCTCGATGAACGCGCGGGAGATTTCTCGAACACCACCAACCGTGATGGCACGCCGGTCCGAATCTTCCATCCGAAGACCGGCCAGCAATTCCAGTACAACGGAGTACCGAACCAGATCGATCCTGCCGCCTTGAGCTCTGCCGCGCAATCCCTGCTGCAGTACATACCTCTGCCGAACATAGCGACAACCGCTTCAGGCCAGAATTTTCATCTCGTGACTTCGGGAGAAAGCAGCTCGGACGCCATCAACTTTCGCCTCGTCCACAACTTCGGAGCTGGCCCCTCTGGGCCCTTTATGATGGGCAGCCCGGGAGGGCCCGGTGGGGGCGGCGGGCGTGGAGGCCGCCGCCGGCAAAACAACCTCAACTTTGGACTCAATTGGTCGCGAAGCTCGGTCGACTCCGTCGGCATCTTCCCCTCGCTCAATGGCGGAACGGGAACGCAGGGATTGAACGCGAGTGCCGGATGGGTTTATGGCCGCGGTCGAATGACCAACAATCTCCGCTTTACTTACAACCACAACCGCGTTGCAACCACGAATCTCTACTCCGGCATTTCAGATGTTGCGGGCGACGCCGGTATTACCGGCATTGGTACCGACCCCTTTGGTTTTGGACTGCCCACAATCGGCTTCACCAGCTTTGGCGGCTTGGCCGATCCCACGCCGCGCCGCGAGCTAGATCAGACTTTCACCATTTCAGACACCGTGGCCTGGAATCACAGCAAACACAACTGGCGGTTCGGCGCCGACTATCGCCGGATTCTGCAGAGTTTTCGGTCCGCTAAAAATTCGAACGGTTCGTTTGTTTTCACTGGATTTGCGACCGGCGACTACTCCGCCGGGGCCTTACTGCCGGACACCGGGAACGATTTCGCTGACTTCTTGCTCGGTTTGCCGCAACAGACCAGCCTGCAAACAGGTACAAATTCCTACGATTTCCGCGCGAATTCCTACGACGCCTATGTTCAGGACGATTGGCGGATTCACTCGAATCTGACCCTGCTCCTGGGCCTGCGCTATGAATACAATGGCCCCTACACCGAAGCGCAAAACCGCATCGTAAATCTGGATGTGGCGCCCCAATTTACCTCTGCGGACGCAGTACAGCCTGGGCAGACCGGTGCTTTTTTTGGCCAATACCCGGCGTCACTCGTCCAACCAGACCGCAATAACTTTGCCCCGCGGCTTGGCCTGGCGTGGAAGCCATTGAATCTAACCGTCGTGCGCCTCGGTTACGGCATCAACTACAACCTGGCGCAGTACAGCACGGTCATTCAGAACTTCGCGTTTCAGCCGCCCTTCGCCAACACGCAAACCAATTCGGTTACGGATCCCGCGACGAGCAACCTGACGCTGGAGGACGGATTCCCGACCTCCACGGGCGTCGTCACCAATAACTACGCCATCGATCCGAACTATCGATTGGGCTACGTCCAGATCTGGAACCTGGACATCCAGCGTCAGCTACCGCGCGGCTTCCTGCTAAACGTCGGCTACAACGGCGCAAAGGGCACGCACTTGGACGAACAGCGCGCCATCCTAACCGCCAATGCGCAACCGTTCATTTACGAGTCTTCGGCGGCCGATTCCATCCTGCATTCCGCCTCGATCCGTGTGCGGAAGCGCATGTCCTCGGGAATCGGCTTCAGCGGCAGCTACGCATTCTCGAAGTCCATCGACGATGCGTCTTCGGTTGGATTGGGGGCCGTCGTAGTGGCGCAGGATCCCTTCGACATTTCGGCCGATCGCAGCGTCTCTAGCTTCTATCAAAAGCACAAGTTCACGGGTAGCTGGATGTACGACTTGCCCTTTGGCGAGAATCACCGATTCGCTTCGAAGGGCGCGTTGTCACACATTCTGGACGGCTGGCAGTGGAGCGGCAGCGTGACCATCGGCTCGGGTTTCTATTTCACGCCCAACGTCCTAGGAGGGTCCGTGGACATCGAGCGCGGCGTAAGCGGTTCCGAGCGCGCAAATTACGTGCCGGGGCAGAGCATTACTGTGAGCGACCCGACTAGCCTCGAATGGTTCAACACGGCTGCGTTCTGCTCTTCGACGACTTCCGCCTTTTGCAGCAATCCGAGCGGCTCGATCTACGGCAATGCCGGCCGGAATATCATTGAGGGTCCCGGACAGTTTTCCTTGAATATGGCTCTCGGCAAAACGATTCAGATCCGAGAGGCGCGGGTGCTCGAACTGCGGCTGCAGGCCAATAATGTCTTGAATAACGCGGTTTTTTCGGGGATCAATACGACAGTGAACTCGCTCACATTCGGTGAGGTCACCTCAGTCGCCTCCATGCGAAGAGTGACCATGGTCGCGCGCTTCCGGTTCTAGGAGAGGAATGTATGTTGCGCCGGATCATTACCCTGGCCTTTTCTTGCGCACTCCTCGCGCAGCCTCCCTTGGCGTTATTTGCGCAACAAGCTTCCGTCCCGCCGTCGGCGCCCGCGATACGTGCCACCACCGAACTGGTACTGGTCAATGTCGTGGCGCGAGACAAGAGGGGAAATCTCGTCCGCGACCTGAAACCGCAGGACTTTACGGTTCTGGAGGACGGGCAAAAACAGCAAGTCGCGAGTTTCGATTTCGAAAATATCGATGAGCTGGCGCTCGCCCAGCAGGCCATGGCGACCGTGAGCGGAACCTCCGGTCGGGCGCCCTCCGCGGTTGCCGGGCAATCAACGGAGCGTGCCGCGGACGCCCGGGATCGCCGCTTGATCCTGCTGTTTTTCGATTTTTCGGCGATGGACCCAGAGCAGATCGACCGCGCCGTGGACGCCGCCAGAAAATACGTCAACACCAAGATGCAAAGCGCCGACCTGATCGCGATGGTTTCACTTTCCACCAACATGCGCCTGGATCTGGATTTCACCGACGAGAAGGCCAGGATCCTCGCAACCCTAAAGGGCTACAACTCGAGCTCTGGGCAGGGATTCGACAACGGTTCAACCGGCAGTGCCGAGGGTTCGGCGGAGACGAGCGGAGCTTTTACCGCCGACGATACTGACTACAATACATTCAATGCCGACCGTAAATTGCTCGCCTTGCAATCGATCATCCAGTCCGTCGGAAAGCTTTCTCAGAAAAAGAGCCTGATCTACTTTAGCAATGGCATCAGCCAATCGGGCGTCGATAATCAGTCCGCATTGCGCGCGGCGACGGCGGCGGCCGTAAAAGCGAACGTCGCCATCTATCCGCTCGACGTCCGTGGTCTGCAGGCCCTTCCCGGCGGCGGCGAGGCGCAAAACGCCAGCTTGCACGGACAGTCTGCCTATACCGGTGCATCCGTTCTGAACGACCTGAATAGCAATGCCGCTACGCAAGAGACCCTTTCCACGCTGGCCGCGGATACTGGTGGAAAGGCCTTTTTTGACTCTAACGACTTCAGTGGCGTGTTTTCTCAGGTGCAGAAAGACACTTCGGCGTATTACATCTTGGGTTACACCAGCTCGAATCACATGAAAGATGGAAGGTTTCGCCACATCAAGGTGGTCGTGAATCGTCCGGACTTGAAGTTGGACTATCGGGCAGGCTACTACGCCGGGCGAGACTTCGAGCATTCAGGCCGCGCCGACCGCGAACAGCAACTGCAAGACGAGCTGACCTCGGATCTGCCGGCAACCGACGTCGCGGTCTATGCCGGAACGGCGTATTTCCGGCGAGACGACTCGCACTATTACCTCGCTGTTTCGATCGTCGTGCCTGGCTCGCAGATACCCTTCGTGCAGGAGAAGGATCGCGACAGCGCCACGCTGGACATTGCCGGCGTAGTGCTTGAGAGCGGCAAATTCCAGGTTGGCCAACTGCGTGACACGGTGAAGCTCGCCGTCGACGCGGTGCGGCAGGTTCGCCGCAAGAATGTCCAGTACAACACCAGCTTCTTGCTCGCGCCGGGAAGTTATCATCTGAAGTTCGTGGTACGAGAAAATCGCACAGGCCGGATGGGAACGTTTGAGACCGACGTTCAGATTCCGGACTTGCGCAAAGTGCCGCTGCGCAGCAGTTCCGTGGTGTTGAGTAGCCTGCGAGTGCCTGCCACCGGAAAAAGCAGGTTCACCAATCCACTGGTGGGCGATCAGACGGAGTTGGTGCCGAACGTAACCCATGTATTCACTCAGGATCAGCACCTTTACTTGCAGTTTGAGGTATACGACGCCGCCAAGGGCAAGGCACCGGCGGCCGCCGCAGGTACGACTTCTATTACTCCAGCTCCGAAGTCTCAGGCCGACGCGATTCGCGTTCTCACCAGTGTGCAGTTCATGCAGGGCGATAGGAAGGTTTATGAATCGAAACCCATCATCGCGAACGAAGTCAACGTGCCACAACGGAAGGCTGTGGAATTTCAGCTGGATCTGCCACTCCAAGCACTGAAGCCCGGCTTCTACACCTGCCAGGTAAACATCATTGATGATGTCGCGGGAAATTATGCGTTCCCGCGCTGGGCCATGCTCATCAAGGAGCCGGCGTCGCCTCTGCCGACCCCGTCCGGAACGGGAACCAGCAGATAACAGACCTGGAATTGATCGAAGTTAGGCGTCGCCACACTCCTCCGCTACACTTGAAATGCGGAGTGGAGCAGCTTCGTAGCTCGTCGGGCTCATAAGACTCCGCGCCATGTACGGCTCTGCTGGATTCAAAAGGCTTAGCCGCACCTGAGAATGGTCATTGATTGGGAGCAAGTACTGGAAGACCAATGGGGCCGTGCTCTGGTCCATGAAAGCGGGCACGCGCTTTTGGCTGCGTTAAAAGGAATTCCGTGTCAGGAAATTTACTTCACAAGGGTCCAAATAAGTTTTGCACGGTCATCGATCTCCCCAGCGAAGACCTGTATACCGATGACCACTATCTCTTCCTTGTAGCTGGCGGCGCGGCCGAATTAATTACTTACAACGACCAAAACGAATCTGCCGCGGATTCTGACAGTACTGCATTTTCCAACGCTGGCGCTCCCCCTTTAGACAAAACGCTTCGGGATGCCGAAACGCTGCTGCGCCAGCACGCCGGGAAGATTAGGCAGCTTGTGTTTCTACAGAAAGTGAAATGTCTTGCCGCGGATTTCAACTTACGGAAGCTGCCAGAAGTGGGCATGGATGGCACCGACGAGAAATACGCGGTGCTCTTGTCTCGAGAACAGCTAGAAAAAACGATCCGTCTCCCTTACTGGAAGGTACACGGCCAACCGACGTAACGATGTGCGGGATGCCCGCGGGTTGCGTCCGGGGTAGGGGCAGATTCCATAGCTGGGGATGAAGTGACCGCCCCGCCTCAGACTGACTGCACGACTGTGCCTCAATGGAGCGCGGTTGTCGTTGCGGTTGAGCAAACTCTGGTACGATTGCATCGGTATGATACGAGCCAAATATCGCGGCTACTTAATTTGCCAGCAGAGAGAGTTTGGACCGCTGAAACTTTTGAAATGGGTCGAAGGTGCGGACTTCATAGTAACCAAGGACGGCGCGAACGCAATGCCCGGTGCGACATTTCAGAGGGTAGAGGACGCCAGGAAAGCCATCGATATCTACACGGAGACGTTTCGTACCTACGCCGCCAAACCACAGTCTTAGCTGCGAGGTGACATCCGGGGGTAGGGACGAACTCCGCATTGGATGAGTTACCGCCCCAGCCCCCAGGAGTGACTGCTTGGCAGGACTCTGCGCCAGTTACCGTGCGTTCGTCGTTGCGCTTGGGCAATCACGACATGGTCCCGGCTACGGTCTTGACCCGATCCACGGATTGAGCGTTAACTCTCCCCAGTAATGTTCCGATTGCAGTCCGTGTCGAAGCTACTCGGACACGGCAGAATCTCGACCACTTTGAACATCTACGCGCAAGTTCTGACCGAACATTTAGAGCAGTTTGAACAACGTCGAGCACCTGTTCTAGGAAAATTCTGGGCACCTAACAGGTACTGGAATCGAGGGGAGTTGCAGAAGAGCAGCAAGTCGCGTAATATCAATGACGCGGGGTGGAGCAGCCTGGTAGCTCGTCGGGCTCATAACCCGAAGGTCGTCAGTTCAAATCTGACCCCCGCAACCAATTTCTAATTTAGATACAACGGCTTAGGAGACTCCACTCCTGAGCCGTTTTCCTTTTTGGGCGCATTTGGGCGCAAAATTCCGTCCAACTGCTCCACAAATCGAAAATCATCTTCGCTCGCCACGTGCGTGTAAACGCCCAGCGTGAGCGAAGGGTCACTGTGCCCGAGACGTTCCTGCCGAACTTTCAACGGCACCCCCAAACGGTCCATAAGAGTGCTGTTGGTGTGGCGGAAGGCGTGTAATCCACCGCGCTCAATCCCAAGAGAATCGAGCAAGGGGTACAGCTTCCGTTTCACTAGCAGGTTTGCGTCCCAAGGCGTTCCGTTGCGGGTTGCGAAGAGGAATCCCTTCTCGTTAGGCTTCCATCGCTTAAGAAAATCGGCGACGTGCGCCAGCAATCGAGGAGAAAGAGCGAAACACCGCACCGCATTCTCGCTCTTGGGAGACTGAACTTTCCCTCGCCACACGCTTTGACGGACACTCACCAAACCGCGCTCCAAATCGAAGTCACAGACCCGTAGACCGCACAACTCTCCCGCCCGCATTCCTGTTTCCACGGCGAGCCAGTAAAACGTGTGATGCGGCTCGGGCGCAGCAGCAAGTATGCGTTGGACCTCTTCGACGGAAAAGAACCGACGCGCCACGCGATGCCTTTTTGGAAGGACCACATCGGACACGGCGTCGTGGGCTACGTAGCCCCAGACGCGCGCCGACTTCCAAAGCATCTGCATGGTTGCGAAGAGATTCCTCGCCGTCTTGGCACTAAGTTTGACCGAAGAGACGAACCGTTGAACTTCCTCCGGCCCGATATCCCGCATTTGATAGCGCCCGAAGTGCGGAACGAGATGCCTGCGAAGATGACTCCGAATCGTGATTTGGGTTGACGGTTTGTGTTGGGTGAGCACTAGAGACTCCCAACGGGATGCGAACTCCGCAAACGTCGCGGTCGGTCGAGCACGGTAACGAGGGTCATTAACGACCGACAGCCGCTTGTCCAACTCTCGCCGTGCCAGTCTCTTGGTCGGAAAATCCGACTTTGAGCCGAGCACCTCCGAGCGTTCTGGTCTGCGAATGCCGCCATTTTCTATTACGTCCTCGCGCCAACGCCCAACCCAGACTGGATTTTTGATGCCCCTGAGAAATACTCTCCCTTTCTGGTATCTTCGGCGAGCCAAACTGCCTCCTCGCTCGCCGATTCGTTGTCCTCGGTCAGGAACACTATCACAGTTAGTTGTATGTAAGACGCTGGAATGGGCTTGTTTCGGCTGTTCATAAGCGACTTCCTGAGTAAGAGCAGGCCCAGGACCACCCAAACTCACTTCTTGCGCTGCCTTAGAACGTGAAATACGCCCCGGCAGACGAACGCCAACGTCACTGCCCGAGCCAGGACGCGCGCCACCCACGAATTGTTGGGAGCGTTTTAGCATGGCGCGCGTGGCGAATGTATCGCCATCTCTTCCACCCTCTGAAACGCTAGCTCTTCATCGAGATATTCCTTCACATAGTCCTGTTCGTCCTCCGGTAAAAGAGGAATCCCTTGAATTTCAGAGAGAGGGACGACGCCCAAACCCGCAACCCTCTTTAGGGGTTTCTTGCATTTCGGACACTTAGGAGCCCCACGTTTCTTTTCTTCGATGTGCACGCCGTGCAAAAATCCACGCACGGCGTAACGGCGCACTCCAACCAAGACCTGCTCATACTTAGCCAGTCTCTCGGGCGTACTGCTGGATAGCTTCGCCGTATATTTCAAGGCGTGTGCTAAAGCGGCGCGAAAACCACGTTGGGCTTTTTGGATATAGACGCCACGACTCTCCACTCCGAGCGCCTTCTTCGATTCCTGGCGGAAAATTTCGACCACGCGTGCCTGGTCAAGGTAGGGCCCAAAAAAGCAGGTGTGGAAATGGTAGTTTGTGTTGTCGAAGCCAAACTCAGAGACAGGGATATGAATTATCCCGAAGCGCAACTTCCATCGCCGATTGTCTACTTCTTGATTTTCCCAGTCCGGCCACTCTACCGGCCCGCACTCAGGACAGAGCCGCGCTCGCTCGCCCTTGATTTTTTTGACCCGCGAGCCACACCGAAGGCAGGTAGGCTGCTTTCCAATTCTTCCGACTTGAACGACGGCCCAGCCCTCAAGCACCCGCGCGGAGCCATCCGGCGCAGATGCGACCGGCCAGCCCTCAGTCATCATGGGTGCACCGTCCGTTTCAAACCGCAAACGGCACCGCTTACCAGCAACGTATAGCTCCCGGCTTTTTTCGTGCACAGCTCGGTCCGTCGCGCGATTAACAACGCCGCGCATCTTTCTCATCTCGTCCTGCGATGGAAAATCACCGTCGTGATAAAAGGAGTAATCGAGAACCTTCCAACTCCACCCAGGCAGAGTCTTGAGCGCAGAGGGAATCTGTCTGTCGAGAGGAACTAACTCCGCGAACGCACGGTTGAAGATTTTCTTGCCACAACCAGGGCACGAACGAAGCGAGCAACCCCAGATTCCCTTAAACGAGAGGCAACAATCCGCACATTCAAACAACTCCGCCACTCTTCCGCAGATTTCCAGCCTTTGCGCTCTCTTTTCCAGACCCAATGAGCGTAGTGCGTCAGATTGGGCTAACCGGTCGGGCGCGCACCCCTCGCGCGGCAGTCGCGGCAAACCGGTTCCCCACGCGTACTTGTCCTTCAATCGCGCCTTCTGCATGCCGCTAACATAGGTTTCGACGTCACTGGAATCGTCCGTTGCCACGCCGGGCACGGGGCAGGGAACCGCCCAGGCATTCACAGCAAGAAGAAGGGATTCAGCGGCAGTTGCCATGGTCCCTCCCGTTAGGAGTTATTCGTTGCGTACTAGTTAAAAGGCAATTCCCCTGCCGCTCGGGCTCGCAAGGCGTTGCCAACGCCCTCGATGCAGCGCGATTCGTGGCCTCGATTGCACGCAGCCGTCGCTCTGCAGCATCCAGCGCAGCAAGGATTCGAGCGCGCGAGTCACGGCTGAACGGGCTATCCAGACCGCCCGCCTTCGGCGGCCTGAGGGGCTTTGCCCCTTCGCTCGCTCCAAAACGCGAGCCGCTTCGCGGCTCGCTGTCGCGAGCTACCCCCTCGGAGAATTCTGCGACGATTTCTAGCGCGCGGCGGAAGTCGCAGCCAGTAGCGCACATGACAAAAGTGAACACATCGCCGCCAGCGCCGCAGCCGAAGCAATAGAAAACCTGCTTGTCGGAATGAACATAAAATGACGGATGACGCTCGGAGTGGAGTGGGCAGAGGCCGATGAACTGCCGACCGTGTCGCCGAAGCCGTGTGAACTGGTCAGCGAAGAGGACGAAATCAACATGCGCTTTCACGTCGCGCGCGTCGAGAAGCCTTGTTTTGCTTCTAATTTTATTTGATACTGCCATTGTCGAAAGTTCCTTTCCGAGGGCCAGATTCGCTACCCCTAACGGAGCCGTCTCGCCTTATGGCTCGGTCCGCACGCCAGCGGGTCGAGCCAATTTTTTATGCCTTCCGACGTAGCCGTGCGCGAAGTTCGCGAATATTCCTTCGAATTGCTTTGCGGAGTTCCCCTGGAGTGTTCTTGCTTCGAGCTGCTGCTTCCCACCCTTTCAATCTGAGTCGGAGATTAGTACCAATTGTTCTTCCAGCCATCATTCCTCCTGCCACGACCTCGTCTTGCGTCGTGGTATATTCACCATGACAAGGTAGGAGAACGCTAAGAAACCGACTAATTTAGGGACTTTTATCGGGATGCCCACAAAACAGAGAATTCCAGGCGCGGCCATGTTGGTTAGGTGGTGGAGCGGACCGCCAGTTCTCGTTATTGTTACGCGCCCTCCTGAGCCAGCTATCCAACTCAGCACCGATAAGGCACGAGGCACTTTTCAAGCCTGTATACCAAGGGGACCCATAGAGGTGAGGCCACTGACAAAAACCGAAAAGCACTTTCTTGCAAGCAGAGGAATGAACACAAAGTTGTTCAAGAGTTCGAGAGTTTTTGCTGTGAGTGATGAGGCTGTGAACCGTTTCGACACGGACCGCAAAGCACTCGCGGACCTTGCCAATCAGATTGGTCTCAGCCGAGATGACTTGTATCGCGTATTGAAAGCGAAGCGGCGGTTGGCAACCTTCCAGCCTAAGTCTTTCGATGAGAGAAGAGCGGCGCGAGAATTACGCGCATTGTTCTCTTGCACGCCCCCCGCAAAAGAGAAGGGCCGTCCCGGTCTTAAAGCAGCCGACCGTATGCAAATGCATATGGAGGCGGACCAGCTTAGACAAGAAGGCAAAACAACGGAAGAAATCGTGCGAGTGTTGGCTCAAAGATACGAGTTGAGACGTTCCTACACGAAAAGAATTCTGGAAGACGCAAGTCAGTCGGCGCCCGTAATCACTCGCTCGCCGAGGGAGCCGAATTGATGGCGTCGAACAAGAAAGCGCCCAAGACGAAGCCTGCCAAAAGTTATAAGCACCCTGAATCCGAAAGCCCGATGCGTCCCGAGGTCGGGACGCAGGCGCAATTCAAGAAAAAACTGCCGCCTAAGACGTATCGCTACGACTCCTCCCTTTCACCGGCGCTCGATTGGGACGGGAAGAACCCGGCGCGCGAGCAGGGCGAGACGCAACTCGCCAATGCGGAAGCCGAACTCAAGGAACTGCACCAAAAGCTAAGTTCCAAGCCTGAAATCTGGAAAGAGGTCGCCGGGCAGGTCGGGAAGGCACAGGACGCAGTGCGGAAGCTAAAGGCGATGAGCAAGCCGTTCCTGAATTGGGCGGGCAAAGCCGAGCGACTTTCCTTTGACGTGCCGACGCTGCCGCTTTTCATTCACGAGAGACTCTCAACCAAAGCCATTCTCGAAACACTCAAGCGGCACCGTTTCGACCGTAATCAGGTGACGATGTTCGACCTGTGGGGCGACCCGCAGCACTCGGTGACCGACCAAGTGCTCCGCGCTTACGAATATCAGGACAAATGGGTCAACCGAATGATTTTGGGCGACTCGCTCGTAGTAATGAATTCACTTCTTCGTTATGAGGGTCTCGGCGGTCAGGTGCAGATGATTTATATAGACCCTCCCTATGGCGTGAAATTCGGTTCGAACTTCCAACCTTTTGTTCGTAAACGCGACGTGTCCCATGGCAATGACGAGGACATGACCCGCGAACCAGAGATGGTGCAGGCGTACCGTGACACTTGGGAGTACGGACTGCACTCCTACTTGACATACCTCCGCGACCGTCTTCTGGTTGCCAGAGACTTGCTCCACACGTCCGGCAGCGTTTTTGTCCAGATAGGTGAAGAGAACCTGCATCTCGTCCGCGAGTTGCTGGACGAGGTCTTTGGTACTGAAAACTCAATTGCGACAGTCTGCTACAAGAAACCCGGTCAGAGAGCCTCAGAGTTCCTGCCTATTCTCACCGACTTCATCCTCTGGTACGGCAAAGATATTACGCGAACAAAGTATCGTCAGCTTTATGTTCCCAAATCACTAGCAGGTGAAGGTGGGGACCACTACACGCAGGTCGAACTTGCGGACAAGCAGGTCCGTCCCCTATCTCTCGAAGAGAGAATTAGCCCCAATGCATTGCCCGACGGGGCAAAGGTGTTTGAAACGACTTCCTTGACTTCGGCTGGTGCGCAGTCGGGCGATGGAAAGTTTGTGTTTAATGGGAAGTCATTTCTTCCCCCGCCCCATAAGCATTGGAGCGCCAGTTTGCCGGAGGGCATGAATGCGCTGGCTAAAGCCAATAGGATTGTCGAAAGCGGTCGGACTCTGCGTTTCAAGCGGTACTTCGGCGATTTCCCCTTGGTGTCGGTTGACAATCGTTGGAACGATGTTGGTCTGTACGGTGAAAACCTCTACGTCGTTCAGACCTCAACGTCCGTACTCTCACGCTGTATCCTCATGACTACCGACCCCGGCGACCTTGTACTAGACCCTACTTGCGGAAGCGGAACGACAGCATACTGCTCCGAGCAGTGGGGGCGGCGCTGGATAACGATTGACACCAGTCGCGTCCCGCTCGCTCTCGCTCGTCAGAGGCTTCTGACCGCGACCTTTCCTTGGTATGAACTACAAGACGAATCACGAGGACCGGTAGGTGGGTTCGTTTATAAAAGGAAACAAAGCAGGAAGGGTGACGAAGTTGGGGGAATTGTTCCTCACATTACACTCGAATCTTTGTCTAAAAACGAGACACCAAAGGAAAGAGTGTTGGTTGATAGACCGGAAGAATTCGCATCTATTACGCGAGTTACTGGACCATTCTGTTTTGAGGCTACGATTCCGACGCCACTCGACTTCGAGGAGCAAATGCCCGAGGCTAGGGTGTTCCAGAAAGAGTCCGAAGTTTCGTTCGTTGACCGGATGCTGGAAATATTCCGCAAGTCTCCAGTGTTGCGACTCGAAGGAAACAAGACCACCACGTTGAAGAACATCCGACCGCCGGCAAAGACACTTTCCCTTTCAGCCGAGGCGATGGTTCCCAATGGCGCGGAAAAACCCGTGGCTCTCGTGTTCGGACCAGAAAACGGCGCGGTAAGCGAAAAACTGGTATACGAAGCCGCACGCGAGGGACACGCCAAGAGCTACTCGCACCTTTACGTCATCGGTTTCGCCATCCAGCCCAACGCCCGGATGCTCATTGAGAAATCTGCCGAGGTTGTCGGCATTCCCGCCACCTACGTCCAAGCGACGCCTGACCTGATGATGGGCGACCTTCTCAAAAACATGCGCTCCAGCCAAATTTTCAGTGTTTGCGGGCTACCGGAAATCGAAGTGCGAAAGGTCAAGTCGAAAAACGGTGCACCGCGACAATATCAGGTCGAATTACTCGGACTCGACGTTTTCGACCCGGTCGAGATGGTGAACCACAAAAGCCAGGGTGAAGACGTGCCTGCGTGGTTTTTGGACACGGACTACAACGATATGTGCTTTCATGTCAGCCAAGCCTTCTTTCCCCGGACGGGCGCGTGGGAGAGTCTTAAAAAGGCGTTACGCGGAGAATACGAAGAGAGTGTGTGGAACCATCTGGCAGGTACGGTCAGCGCACCGTTCGAGGCCGGAGAAAATGGTCAAATCGCCGTCAAGGTGATAGACGACCGGGGCAATGAACTGCTGGTTGTTAAGAAATTGAACGAGGCGAGGACAAACGCTACTTGAGAGCCTGTTTGCTAACGCTGTTTGCGTATGCAGAAGCAGTAGCAAAACAACTGGATGTTCCGCTCTCTTGAGAGGGAAGGGCGCGTCTCGGAGTTTCAGAAAGCGCAATGGTGGTCTTTGGAAGACAAATTCAAATTACCGGATAAATTTCGCAATTCAGAGCGGGCAACGAGCGAGGTTCAAAGACCCCAAGAAGCTGCGAAATCGGATAGTCCATTTAACCCCTGGGTCGAGATGCAAAATTCTTCGATGGTCTAACCTTGTTCACTTTGGAGGAAATAGAACGAATGGTTGAGAAAGATGGAACCGCAGCTTCGTATGGAACGTCATCCCAAGAGCGCGAAGCTGGTCCGTAAGTTTGCGAAGTCACTTGGAGAAATGACGGAAGATGTGTCCTCAAAATCAAGCAGGTGAGGCGTGAGCAACTATCCCGAAGTTGGAGAGCCAATTCAGAATTCGCCGTTCGAGAAGCCGACTCGCTATTGGTACATCCGCGAAGGCGAGCAGCCGCAGCTTATCGAGGGTCAACGCCGAGCCTCGATTGTCTTCGCGCCCCGAGAACAAAAGAAACCATGGATAGTGAATGAGCGGCTCCTGAGACCGTCAAAGCAGTATCCGACTGGATTTGAACTCGCACTGGTCAACCTCATTAGGGAACGTGTGGCTGATTGGCAAAAGCAGGGGTATCCGGGCACAACCCGAACGACTCTCGAACTCTTGCGGTGGTGGGTACGTGACGGGCGTGAGAAGCGGCTCTTCTTCGCGCAGATTGAGGCTGTAACGTCAGTCATTTTTCTAAAGGAAGCAAGAGCCGATTTTCTCCAAGGCATCACCATCCCGCGAGACGAACCGAGTGATGACAGGAAAGAGAAAGACGGATACACAGGCTTCGAGCGGTATGCCTGCAAGATGGCGACTGGCTCCGGCAAGACGACCGTGATGGGAATGTTGGCGGCGTGGAGCATTCTGAACAAACTGAACAACCGGAGCGATGCGAGATTCTCCGACACAGTCTTGGTGGTATGTCCCAACGTTACCATCCGGCAACGACTCGCAGAACTCGACCCATTGCTCGAAGAAGCAAGCATCTACCGTACGCGAGACCTCGTGCCGCCCCACCTGATGCCGCTATTGAGTCAGGGAAGGGTTATCGTCACGAACTGGCACGTGTTCCAACCGCAGGGGATGGATACGGGGGGCGTTAGCTCGAAGGTGGTCAAAGCCGGAAAAGAAGTGCGAGTCAAAGAAAGCATCAATATCGGGGCGAAGACGACGACCGCCCACGGGAAGCGCTATCTCAGCCCGAAAGACTACGAACTACAGGTCGCAAATGGAATGCTGACCGTTCTCGAAGAGGAACGCGAAAAAGATGGCAGCCTAAAGCGAGTAAAGGTCGAATCTGCGCGATACGTTGAGAGCGACGCGGCGCTCATCAATCGGGTGATTGGGCGCGAGGTTGGCGGGAAGCAGAATATCCTCGTGCTGAACGACGAAGCCCACCATGCATATCGCATCAGGCGTGACGAGCCTGACCCCGAAGAAGAGGACGAATTCGGCGAGCAGGAAGAGGCGGACGAATTCTTCCAAGAGGCAACTGTCTGGATTGACGGACTGGACAAACTGCAAAAGCAGCGCGGCATCAATTTTTGTGTTGACTTGTCAGCGACGCCATATTTTCTCGGCAGAGTCGGTCAGGAAACGAACAAGCCGTTTCCATGGGTGGTTAGCGACTTCGGGCTGATTGATGCCATCGAGTCAGGGTTGGTCAAGATTCCGCAGTTGGCTGTGCGTGATACGACCGGCGAGGATATTCCCGGTTACCTGAACATCTGGCAGTGGATTCTAGAAAAGAAGCTGACACCTGCCGAGCGGGGAGGCAAGAGAGGAAGTCCGAAACCGGAAGCCATATTGAAGTATGCCCACCATCCCATTGCGATGCTTGGCGGGCTTTGGGAGAAAGAAACTGGTGAATGGGCAAAAAGCGAGGCTGACCCGCGCCCTCCCGTATTCATCCTCGTCTGCAAGAACACAAAGATTGCAAAAGCGATTTACGAATGGCTTGCTGAGGACAAATCGCCGACCGGGATTCCTCCGGCGCGTGTCGAGAGTTTCCTTAACAAGAATGGGCGAGTGAACACGATTCGAGTTGACACCAAGGTGATACACGAGACAGATGTGGAGGGCGCAAAGGGAGACGAGGTTCGGTGGATGCGATTCACACTGGACACAGTGGGAAAGACCAACTGGCTGACCGACCGGCAAGGACGACCGCTCTATCCCGAGGGCTTCGAGGAATTGGCAAAGAAGCTGGAGAGACCTCTTAATCCTCCGGGGCGCGACGTAAGATGCATCGTGAGCGTGGGAATGCTCACCGAAGGATGGGACTGCAACACCGTGACGCACATCATCGGACTCCGTCCGTTCATGTCACAGCTTTTGTGCGAGCAGGTGGTGGGTCGCGGACTCCGGCGCGTGAGCTACGAACTCGGGGAGAACGGGCGGTTCACTGAGGAAGTCGCCAAGGTCTTCGGTGTGCCGTTCGAGGTCATCCCGTTCAAGGCAAATCCGCAGGGTCCGGCTCCACCCCGAGTGAAAAAATTTCACGTCCATGCCATCCCCGAGAAATCACAGTACGAAATTCACTTTCCTAGAGTTGAGGGTTATACGCAGGGAATTCGAAACCGTATCGCTGTGGACTGGGACAGTGTCCCGCGCATGGTGTTGCAGCCCGACCTGATTCCCCCGAAGGTGGACATGAAAGGGCTGAGCATCTCGGACACTGGACGGCTGAGTTTGGCGGGACCGAACCGTCTGGACGAAGTGACGCTGAAAGAGTATCGCGCACGGATGAGATTGCAAGAACTCGTCTTCGACTTGGCTAGAGGCTTGACCAAGGAATATGTTTCGCAGCCGCAGTGTCACGTGCCCGCGCACGTTCTGTTTCCGCAACTCGTCAAAATCATCCAGAAGTACATGGCAGAGACGGTGGAAGTCCGCCCTCCAGCCGACCTCAAAGACTTAGGTCTTGCGCCGTACTACCCATGGCTCGTCGAAATCTTGACTGAAAATATCCGACCGGACACCGCAGGTGGCGAAGCGCCGGAGATTCCGCGTTACGAGTCCAGCCGTGGTCCCGGTTCGACGGCAGAAGTAGATTTTTGGACGAGCCGCGAACCGCGTGAAGTCGTGAAGTGCCATTTGAACTACGTCGTGCCGGACACGCAAAAATGGGAGCAGGCCGCGGCTTACTACATTGATTCGCACGCCGCCGTGGACGCATTTGTCAAAAATTCGGGACTCGGTTTTGCTATTCCTTACCTGCATAACGGGCAGATGCACGATTACATCCCCGACTTCATCATTCGATTAAAGACGGAGCCAGCCGTCCATGTGATTTTGGAAACCAAAGGGTACGACCCACTCGAAGAAGTGAAGAAGGCAGCCGCTGAGCGTTGGGTGGACGCTGTGAATGCCGATAACACGTACGGTCAATGGAAATTCTCTTTGGTAAAAAAGACCACAGATGTTTCAAATGAGATTACACGGGTCGCAGGAGCCGCCGAGTAGCAAAGCCGCTCGTATCGGCAACCATACCCAAACGCCGCCATTTGTAAAGCAGACACCTAGCCGGGCCGGAGAGCGAGCCCTGCTTCGCATTCCCTGTGGTTCGGATGATTAGACTCTCGGGGAACGCTAAGAGTACCGACGATTGCCGGTCCGGTCCTCAGGTATAATCGCGCCTTCCTTACACTCAAGAGAGACGGTGTCCAGTCATGCCGAATCCTAAGAAGAAAGACGCCGCGAGGGCCACAGCAGACGACGCTGAGATGGAGCGGGAGGTGAAAGTAGAGGACCTCGACGAAGCCTCCGAGGTCATCCCATTCACTTATGCAATCACGGCTTACGGTGCCGACTATCCGGTTGATTCCATCGTAAAGCGCATGGAATCCGGGGACATCGTCGTCCCGCGCTTCAGCTGGCAACCCCGAAAGAAATCTGGGATTGTTGGGTTCCAGCGAGAGTACGTATGGCCGCGCCCAAAGGCAGACCGATTCATAGAGTCGCTTCTCTTGGGGCTCCCGGTACCGGGCATTTTTCTAGTTAAGGAACCAACCGGACGCCTCCTTGTATTGGATGGCCATCAGCGACTGTACACACTCAAGGCGTATTACGACGGCATCATCAATGGGGAGGAATACAGGCTACATAACGTTCAACCGCAGTTCGAAGGGAAGCGTTATCGCGACCTGGAGACGGAAGATAGACGTCGACTAGACGACAGCATCATTCACGCCACGGTCACTAGACAGGACGAGCCCTCAGATGACCAGAGCAGTATCTACCTGATTTTTGAACGCCTAAATACAGGTGGAGTCAATCTCCAACCCCAAGAGATTCGCGTTGCGCTATATCACGGAGAGTTTGTTCGCGTCTTGCGCAAGCTGAACGACAACGCAACGTGGCGGAAGTTATTCGGGGCCAAATCGAGCAGGCTAAAAGACATGGAGATGATTCTCCGTTTCTTCGCCTTCTACTTCCACGCACAGCATTATAGAAGTCCCATGAAAGACTTCCTCAATCGATATATGGCAAGCAATCAAAGCCTGCAGCGCCAAAATGAAGAAGTCTTATCAAAGACCTTTGACCAAACGGTGGCGATGATTGGAGAACACATAGGGCAAAAAGCCTTCCGCCCTGTCCGGGCCGTAAATGCCGCTGTTATCGACTCCCTGATGACTGCTGTTGCCCGCCGTCTCTCAGCGGGCCCTATAAAGAAACCTGAGCAGCTCCGCGAGCATTACGAACAGCTCCTGAAAACCAAAGTGTATTGGGATGCGGTACAGACTGGCACCTCACAAGAAGCCAACGTCACTGCACGCCTTGAGCAAGCAACGAAAGAATTCGCCTTGGTCAAATGACAGGACGAGCCAAAGTAGCAAGTGAAAGGCAAAGACTCGACGCGACCTTCCAGCGCGCCATCAAGGTAGGAGCCGACGCTGAGCTGCTGTCTGACTTCGCGAAATATCTCTGCGTGCTGGTATCTGGTTTTTTGGAACAGGCCATAATCGAACTGCTATTGGAGCATGTCCGAAACCAATCTCAACCTTCAGTACTTCGACACGTGAACGGACGCCTCCGGCAATTCACGACGGCAAATGCGCAGCGTATTCAAGATATCCTTGGTAGCTTCGACCCAGATTGGCGACAAGATTTGGGGGGATATCTTGTTGACGAGCGTAAGGCCGCTGTGGATAGCGTCGTCAATCTTCGCCACACGATTGCACACGGCCAGTACGTTGGTGTCACGCTTGCGGGCGTGAAGGCATACTACGCTCAAGTGAAAGATGTCGTCGACCACATAGCCGACCTCTGCGACCCAGTTTGAATCAAGCCCGGCGGGAAGACCATCTCTGACAGAATTTTTAAGTATTCTGGTGGTTGTCTCGGTATGGCACTCACCCAGCTTGAGAACGCAACCAGCGGAGCCGACCAGCGCCTCCTTCGCTGATTTTGTACTCTAAAGTGCCCCTGCCAGAAAAGCGTCTCTGGAGCAGTCCAAATCTCCACAACCGTTTGAAGTAGGTCCAGGCCGAGCGTGCTGGCAAGAAATCGAGCGTTTCAGCAACCTTTCTTGGACTGAGCCATTCTCCGTCTGCAGATGCGAAAGCAGACAGTGTTCGTAGTTTCAATTTATTGTAGCTTTTCATTTTTCTTGGTCCTCTAACGAAGGCTCTCCCGCCGTATCAAAAGCTAGTTGATGAGGCACAAAAAGTAATGTCCGGGTCGTTCCACCGCGCCCGACCCACGAATTTGCATTTTGCGTTTCTGTGTTTGCACCTCAGGCGGATAAAATTCATTTCTTTGTGTCCCGCTCATTCCATTGGAATAAAATGCCAATAACCAAGAGGAGCACGCCCGCAATCCACCAAATCCATCCTTTCTTATAGACCGCGGCAAAAAGCAGCGTCAGACTGCCGGTTCCTATCGCAAGTTTAGGACTGAAAGAAGCCAGGGCCACACCGCCGACGACGGGAAGCCATAGAACACCAGCCCCGTTGTCCTCGACGTGCGGTAGGGAAGGCTGCGCCGCGTTGCGCAGTGCCTCGATGCGTCGCAGCTCGCGCCGGCGAGCAAGCCGCTGGCTTCGATGCTGCAGTTCCCATTGCCTTTTCCTTTCAAGGTCCCCGTAGGGCATCTCACGTCCTAAATACGCCCTGCCCTTTGGGGAAAACTTGGGCGCAAGTTGGGCGCAAAAACCCTGTTTTGGAGCGAATTTTAAATGGGAGCGGGAGAAGAGGACAACTGATTCGGCGAGACTTAAGTGGTTTCATGCGCTTGCTGACTTGAACTCATAACCCGAAGGTCGTCAGTTCAAATCTGACCCCCGCAACCAATTTTAGTTGACACGAAACGGCTTAGAAGGCTCCACTTCTGAGCCGTTTTCGTTTTTACGTCCATTTGCGTCCAAAACTCCCCAGACTGCTTCTCCTAACTGTGCCGCAACTCTTCGCGAATCTTCGCTGGCGACGTGCGTGTAAATCGCCTGCGTTACACGCGGATCGCTGTGGCCCAAACGTTCTTGCCGGACTTTCAGCGGTGTGCCGAATCTGTCCATCATTGTCGCGTTGGCGTGCCAGAACGCATGGAAGCCGTTGCCCTTCGGGACTCGAATTCCCAACTTTTCGAGCAATGGCTTGAACCTCCGTTTCAGCAAAAGATTCGAGTCCCAAGGCGTGCCGTTCTTGGTGGCAAAGAGCAGCCGCCTTTCGTTCGGTCGCCAAGAATGGATGAACTGAGATAGGTGTTCGCTCGCTTGGGCGGACAGCTCGACAACTCGGATGGATGACTCTGTCTTCGGGTCTCCGAGCTTGCCGCGCCATGCGCTCTGTCGTACGAACAGGAATCTCCGTTCCAAGTCGAGGTCGTCTAAGGTGATTCCACACAACTCGCCGGCGCGCAGCCCGGTCTCGGCTGCCAGTCCATAGAATGTGCGGTACGGCTCAGGCGATGCCTCGATGATGCTCTTGACCTCTTCCGCTGAGAAAAAGTAACGCTGGATTCGTTTCGGTGACGGAAGAACTACTCCGCCCATGAGGTCGTGCGTTACATATCCCCATGCACGGGCCGACCGCCACATACTTTGTAATGTGATGCAGATGTTGCGGACTGTCTTGGGTCCGGGTTTGGCATTGGAGACGAAGAGCTGAATCAACTCGGACGTCACGTCCTTCATCGCGTGCTCCGACTCGGAAATCAGCACACGCTTGCCCACCCGCACAGCATGCAGCTTTCCCGCCTTGATCAGCCTACGTGTCGTGAATGTAGAAACAGCAATCCGCTTCGACGCCTCCTCAACCGACCTGAGTTGCTCGGCCATCCCTGCTCCCTCTGGCTCGCTGATGACTTCTTCTGCTGATATTCTTTCATTGCTTCCAGGTGCGGCTGGCTAAGCCGGGATTCAGATTCGTTCCCGACTTAGTTCGGTGGACAGTTTCAGTAAAGACAGACGTTGTTCCCTTCGAGTTCAACGAAGGCCCGATTGATCTTGCGCCACGATCTGAGGGTTTTCGAATTGATTGCCCGATTGAGGCTCCTCGAGAGGAGAAGCGCGAGCGCGCTGTCCTTTGCGTCTGGGAAACGATGTAGGATGTTGGCGAGAACCATCTTTTGTGCGCTGCCAAATAGGTAAGCCCGCCGGTTCCGTAACGGGTTGCCCGCCAAGTCCGCACACCGTTTGAGATTCGCAGCGTAGCCGCCGAACTGGAACAGTCCAGTCCTTTCCTGCCCTAAGTCCTGCTTGATTCGCGCTTCGAGTTTCTTCCGGGCTAGCTACTTTCCGTCGCAAAAATAAGGCATCGTAGCCAAGCATTTATGGACTTTCGGTTTGTAGTGCGCTGTTGAAGTGTAGCTTTTCGTGTTGATGCTGCGTCTGAAGAGATTAAGGGAGGCAGCGTGATCCAACTTCGACATCGGCAACCAAGTTTGTGGCACAGCGGACTAGCGAAAGACATCGAAGATCTGTGGGAACCCTGGATGAAAGAGGTAGACCAACTGCTGGAAGACGCCGCACTGGTGGAGAGTGTGTACGATGCACAAGGAAAAAGACATGGCAAGAGCCGGACGCATGGGCGCACGCAAACACCGGCGGAAGTGGCTCTTCGGTTGTTGATCTTGAAGCACGTGCGGAACTGGAGTTACGACACGTTGGAGCGAGAAGTACGAGCGAACCTGGTTTATCGCGCGTTCACCCGCATTGGCGACGAGAAAGTACCAGATGCCAAGACGCTGGCACGACTGGGGCAAGTCATTGGCCCCGAAGTGATCGGGGAGCTACATGATCGGTTGATGGAGTTGGCGCGAGAGCGAGGCGTGGTGCAAGGACGGAAGATGAGGGTAGATACCACGGTGGTGGAGACGAATATCCACTATCCGACCGACAGCGGTTTATTAGGAGATGGAGCGCGCGTGCTCACGCGAACCATGAAGAAGGTAGAGAAGGCTGCGGGTGGGCTGAAGAAGCGGATTCGTAACCGGATGCGCAGTGTGAACAAGAAGGTGATCGCGATCGCACTGGCTGGGCGGTGGAAGGGGCCGGAGGGTGAAGAACGGCGTGTCGAGCGGTATCGGGAACTGGTGAGTTTAACGCGAAAGATTGTGCATCAAGCGGAGGGAGTGTTAGAGGAAATGCAGCATCTTCCTCGGCGCCGGCAAGCGCAACTGCAACGATTACGGGAGATCTTGGAAACGATGGCCGGGCGTGTGCGACAGGTGATACGGCAAACCAAGGCGCGCGTGTTTCAGGGGATTACCCAGTATCCGCACAAGATCCTAAGTCTTTTCGAGCCGCACACCGAACTCATTCGCAAGGGGAAGGCGAGCAAGCCGAACGAGTTCGGCAAGCTGTTACAGGTGCAGGAAGCCGAGAACCAGATCATCACGCACTATGAGGTGTTTGCCGAACGGCCAGAGGATTCCCACCTACTGGTTTCCGCGGTCGAACAACACCAGCGACGGTTCGGACGCACACCACGAATGGTCGCTGCCGACGCAGGGTTCTACAGTCTAAAGAATGAGAAGACCATCCAAGAAATGGGCGTGAGGCGAGTCGCGGTGCCGAATCGCAACAGCAAAAGCAGCGAGCGAAGAAAACTGCAGAAAACCCGTTGGTTCCGAGCCGGGCAGCGCTGGCGGACCGGATGCGAGGGCCGTATTAGCGTGCTGAAGCGGCGCCACGGATTGAATCGCTGCCGATATCGAGGGTTCGAAGGTATGCAACGCTGGATCGGCCTTGGCGTTATCGCCGACAACGTCATCCAGATCGGCCGCTGCCTGTCCTTGCAAGGAGCTTGAGGTCCTATCCGCCGCGGCTCGGGGACGCAACGAGTCAAACGGAAGGAATCGAAACGTGCAAGCAGAATCAGGCGGTCTCTAGAAACGAATAGCTCATTCAGAACGAGCTATTTTGCGACGGAAAGTAGCTAGAAGTTATCTCATAAACACATTCAAGCCATTGCGGGCTTGTGAGTTATGCAAACTGGCGTAAA
>Ga0306920_100000616_pt1 | contig 41909 bp, 35 predicted proteins | sample flu12Cox44000170_FD_204666 | JGI IMG/M metagenome (GOLD analysis project Ga0306920, IMG submission 204666) | Lab enrichment of tropical soil microbial communities from Luquillo Experimental Forest, Puerto Rico - flux4day.12C.oxic.44.000.170 (v2)... | ecosystem: Environmental > Terrestrial >... | reverse complement strand
GCTGGGTGTGGCTAACGACCTTGTCGGTAGCGCAAGCGCGAACCGAGCAGGTGGTGCGCTTGGCGCACCTGCGCTGGGACATTGAAAACCACGGATTCAATGAACTGGCCAACGACTGGCACGCGGACCACGTCTATCGTCATCACTCCGGGGCCATCGAGTGCTTTCTGTTGCTGGCTTTTCTGGCCTACAACATTTTCCATGCTTTCTTTGCACTCAAGCTCAAGCCTGAGGTGCGCCGCGGTAGAACGATGGAGTTCTGGGTACACTTGCGATTCCGAAGAGATTCGGATGAACTTTTTCTGACCGGGGGGCTCCTCTCAGCACCTTCCGGCTCCATTTTCCAGTTCGGAGCAAGTCGCGCCGCTGCTGCGCAGCGATTCCGCAGTCAGCTCGGGAGGAGCCAGGATGTGTTTGATAAGGTGAGTTATGAGCGTTTCTACAAGAATGCTAAAATTTCAAGCACCACCATGACACCGAAGACGCTCTACGAAAAAATCTGGGAAAACCATCTTGTACACGAAGAGCCTGGCAAGCCCGCTCTAATCTACATCGACCGGCACTTGATTCACGAGGGCACCTCTCCGCAGGCTTTTGCCGGCCTAAAAGCGGAAGGACGAAAGGTAAGGCGGCCGGACCTTACGTTCGCGGTGATGGATCACTCGGTGCCAACCACAGACCGGACCCTACCCATCATCGATCAAGACGCGAAATTACAGTTCGAAGCGTTGGAGCGCAATTGCCGCGAGACAGGTGTGCGGCTGTTCGACATGAACAGCAAGAACCAGGGCATTGTGCATATTATTGGGCCGGAGCTTGGTATTACGCAGCCGGGACAGACGATTGTGTGTGGCGACAGCCACACCTCGACTCATGGTGCCTTTGGGACTTTGGCGTTTGGTATTGGCACGAGCGAAGTCGAACACGTGCTGGCGACGCAGTGCCTGGTGCAGAGCAAATCAAAGACTCTGCACATTGTCGTGAATGGCAAACGCCCGAAGGGCGTGACCGCCAAGGACATCATCCTGGCCATCATTGGGAAGATCGGAATCGGCGGCGGAACAGGGTACGTGGCGGAATACGGAGGCGAGGCGATCCGCGAACTTTCGATGGACGGCCGGATGACGGTGTGCAACATGACGATCGAAGGTGGCGCGCGCGCCGGTATGGTTGCGCCAGACGAAACCACGTTCGCGTACCTCGAGGGACGGCCGTTTGTCTCGCGCGGGAAGGAGTTTCAAGCCGCCTTGGAGCGGTGGAAGTTGCTGAAGAGTGACGCAGCAGCAAAGTTCGACGCCACCGTTGAACTAAAGGCGGAGCAGATCGCGCCGCAAGTGACCTGGGGAACGAATCCAGGCATGGTGACCAGCGTGAATGGCCGCGTGCCGGACCCCCATGACTTCAAAGACTTAAACGATCAGAAGGCGACGGAGAGCGCGCTGAAGTACATGGGTCTTAAGCCCGGAACGCCAATCGTGGACATTCCGGTGGACCGGGTGTTCATCGGCTCCTGCACCAATTCGCGGTTGGATGATTTGCGCGCGGCGGCTCATCTGGTTGCGGGCAAGCACGTGGCGAAGAACATCAAGCAGGCGCTGATTGTGCCGGGCTCCCGCGGGATCAAGGCTCAAGCGGAGAAGGAAGGGCTCGACAAGGTTTTCACAGACGCAGGGTTTGAGTGGCGCGATGCTGGCTGCAGCATGTGCATTGGAATGAATGCTGATGTGTTGCCACCGCATGAACGCAGCGCCAGTACATCGAATCGCAATTTTGAGGGCCGACAGGGCCGGGACAGCCGCACGCATCTGGTCAGCCCGGTAATGGCCGCGGCCGCTGCGATTGCGGGGCATTTCGTGGATGTGCGCGAATTTGACGTCGCGAAGGTGGAATAAGTAATGCAACCCTTTAATACGCACTCCGGCATGGTCATGCCGCTCGACAAGGTCAACGTCGATACGGACCAGATGGTGCCGAAGCAATTTCTGAAGGCACTGACGCGCGAAGGATTCGGGCGAATCCTGTTTTATGACTGGCGCTACCTGGCGGGCGAGAAGCCGAACCCGGAATTTGTGCTGAATTTTCCCCGGTACAAGGGTGCATCCGTACTGCTGACACGAGCGAATTTCGGTTGCGGCTCGAGCCGCGAGCATGCGCCCTGGGGAGTGAAGGATTACGGCTTCCGCGCGATCCTTGCGCCGAGCTACGCCGATATTTTCTATAACAACTGTTTCAAGAACGGGATCTTGCCGGCGATTTTGACAGAAGCAGAGATCGACGAGCTTTTCAAGCGCACCGAGAAGGAAGAGGGCTATTCCCTTTCGATCGACCTGCCTAACCAAACGGTCAGTGACAAACACGGCCTGGTCTACAAATTCGAAATCGCTCCGGCACGCAAAGAAGTCCTGCTGAAGGGGCTTGATGATATTGGCCAGTCGCTCGAACATGCAGCGGCAATCGATGCTTACGAAAAGGCTCACGCGGCGGCAGTCACGATGTACGAACCGGTTGATGTGAAGTATTACTCGAACGGCCGCTGAAGGCCTATTCCTCAACTACAACTGCCCCCTCCACCACGGCTTGAAATAAATCCGCCCGTCGAAGATCGGCTCAGGGGCTTCGGGGGCCGCGGGCTCGGCCAAAAGTTCTGCCAGGAGAATTCCCGCCACGACCAAGCCGGCTCCTTTCAGCGCGCGTGCGGTCAGCCGCTCATGCAAAACGAAATACGACGTAATCACAGCAAACACGGGCTCCAGGGCAAAGAGAATAGCGGCGTGACCAGGAGACGTGTATTGTTGTGCCCAAAGCTGGAGAGTAAACGCGATCGCCGTCGCAAAGACCGCGCAGATTAAGATTCCCAAGAGCAGCGGCCAGTTCCATTCGAAGCGCACAGGCTGCCAGTGAATGGCCCCGGCCGCGGCCGTCAAAGGCCAAGCCATCACTGCGCAGCCGGCGACCTGAATCAGGCTAAGGGCCGAAACGGAGTGCTCCTGCGAGTACTCTCCGACGAGGATGATGTGCACGGCGTAGAAGCCCGCTCCAATGAACGTTAGAACATCCCCGCGATTGAGATACCGCAAACCTTCGGCCGGGACCGTAAGAAAATAGAGACCGACGAGGGCAGCAAACGCCCCCGCGTAGATCCACCGTGTGAGTCTGCGGCCCCAAAAGACACCGAGCAGCAGGGGAACGAGGACGACGCTCGAGCCAGTGACGAATCCCGAATTCGATGCCGTGGTGTATTGCAGTCCGGCGGTTTGGAAGCAATAGCCCGCGAACATGAAAAATGCCAGACGCATGCCAGCAAAGATGTCCTGATTTTCGATTTGCTGGATGACCTGCGGGCGCAGAAGAGCCATCAGAATGACGGCGATACTGAAGCGCACAGCAAGGAATACGAAAGGGGAAGCGTGGTCCAGAACGCTCTTGACCACCACGAAGGTAACGCCCCAGATCAACGAGCAGAACATCAGCGACAGGTCGGCCTTGAGGCGTCGGCTCATGCGCGGGCTCCGTCGAGTCCACGCCAGTGTATCCGCAAATGCGAGGGGCGTACACCGAGGACACCGCAGCGCGGTCACACCCCGACGAACGCCGGGACGCTTGACTTCGCCGAAGGGTACAATACAGTCGGTTATCATGCCTCTCCGCCCGGTTCGCTCCATTGTGTCTGCCGTGCTGATGGTGTTACCCGCGTGCGGTCTTGCGCCGGCGATAACGCGCGCGAAAGATGTATGGATCGAGGTCCGGTCGCCAAATTTCACAGTGATCAGCAACTCGGGTGAGAAGGAAGCCCGAAAGATTGCGGACGAGTTCGAACAGTTTCGGGAAGTCTTCCACAACACATTGCCTAAACTTCGCGTGGATCTGGGCAAGCCGCTGATTATCCTGGCGGTAAGGAATGAGGATTCGCTAAAGGTACTGCTGCCGGGTTATTGGGAGACAAAAGGGCATGCGCACCCGGTGGGCCTCTACGCACCCGGAGAGGAACGGCACTTTGTTGCGCTGCGAACCAACGTCGAGGCGGACAATTCTTACCAGATCGTGTACCACGAATACACGCACGCGATCATGAATCTGAACTTCCCTGATCTGCCGAGTTGGCTGGGGGAAGGCCTGGCGGAGTTCTACGGCAACTCCACGATTCACGATAAAGACGTCGAAATCGGGAAAATTTCGCCATACCATCTGCAGATTCTTCAGGAAAACCGACTGATTCCGATCGATGTGCTCCTATCAGCCGACACGAACTCGCCGTACTACAACGAGCAGAACCGCGTGTCCGTCTTTTACGCGGAATCGTGGGCCATTGTGCATTATCTGATGCTCGACCCCGAAGCGCGGAAGCAGCAATTGCTTAGTAAGTTTTTAACCGCGTGGACGAAAAGTGGGAATCAGGTCGAGGCGGCGGAACACACTTTTGGCGACCTGAAGAAGTTTGGCCAAGCGATGGAGGCCTATGTCCGGCAAAAAAGCTTCTACATCTCACGAGTTCCAACTGCGATTCGCGGCGATCCGAAGAGTTACGCGAGCCGCGAGGTGTCGCCGGCGGAATTGGCCGCTTACCGGGCCCTCTTCTACATACATACGCAAAGGTCGAATGAGGCCAAGTCTTCGGCGGAAGAAGCGTTGCAAGCCGACCCAAAGCTTCCACTGGCTTATGAGGCCCGCGGGATGCTGGAGTTGACCAATCAGGATTATTCGCAAGCCGAAGGGGACTTTGCGCGCGCCATCGAGCTGAACTCATCGAGTTTTGTGCCCTACTTTTTTGCAGCGGAGACGCTCATGCGCGGCGGGATGGCGCTGGGTGATCAGAATAGCAAGCCAACCAAATGGCTTGAGAAGGCCGTGGAGATGAATCCGCAATTTGCGCCGGCCTATTCCGCGCTGGCGTCGCTATATTCCAGCCGTCCAGAGACGCGAGAAAAAGCGATCGGCACCTGTCGAAAAGCGGTGGAACTGGAGCCCGGAAATCTCACCTATAGGATTAATTATGGCTACGTTTTGCTAAACACGGGCAAAACGGCTGATGCCAAACCTCTCGCCGAGCGCATCCAGCAAGTTGCCAGAACGCCAACGGAAAAGAGCGATTCCGCTGAACTGATGCTTGCCGTAAGCAATGCGGAGATCCGTGACCGAGAGATTGCGGCGCTGGCAGAGCGCGCCAGGGTGGAGCAGGAGGTTCGAACGACGCCTAACGCGGAGCACACATCCACATCAGGGGGGACGACAAATCCTGCCGCGGTCGTTAAGTTCGATGCTCCACCTCTGCCGGGCGCCCCGGAAAGAAAATTAAACCGCACTGAGTACGCGGTAGAGGGAATCATCTCCGCCGCGGAATGCAACACCGAGTCCAGCGGAAAAGTCACTTTGACTGTTAACCATGCGGGAATGAAATTTCGGTATTCGAGCCTGAGCACGTTATATGTGGTGAGCACAGCGAAGGAGGATTCCGGGCAAGCTCCAGCTTGCACGGAGTGGAAAGGGCGGCGTGTCCGCCTCTACTTTTACCAGACGAAAGACAGGCCCTACGCTGGGGAGCTGAATACGATTCAATTTTTCTGATAGACCGTGCGGCCGCCGACTACCGTTTGCAATACGCCTGTGGTCAAGAACTCCTTCGGCGATGCTTTGGTGAGGTCGCGCGAAAGGATGACGAAGTCCGCGAACTCTCCGACCCTTAGCTCACCTTTCTTGCCATCCATGAATTCGGCGTAGGCCGATCCCGAAGTGTAGGCACGGATGCAATCTTCGAGGGGCAGCCTTTCCTGCGGTTCCCAGCCGCCGGGTGGTCCGCCCGTGAGGGCTTCGCGCGTAACGCAAGCGTACAGGCCGCGCAGAGGATCGACCGGCTCGACGTCATAGTCCGTGCCGAATGCCAATTTCGCGCCGGCCTTTTGCAGGGAATTCCAAGCGTAAGCGCCTTTGGAACGCTCCGGGCCGAGGCGCTGCTCGGCCCACCGAGAATCGCTGGTTTCATGACACGGTTGCATGGACGCTATGACATGCAGCTCGCCGAAACGCGGCATGTCTTGAGGAGCAACGACCTGAGCGTGCTCAACACGGTCGCGACGGTCGCGTGGAGGATTGACACGCGCTACGGAATCGAAAGTGTCAAGAGCAAGGCGATTCGCTTTGTCGCCGATGGCGTGGAAGGCGAGCTGAAACCCCAGCTTGTCTCGTTCAATGGCCATGGTCTTCAGCTTTCCCGGGTCCATGCGCGGAATGCCACTTGTCGAAGAATCATCCGAGTAAGGCTCGAGCAGAGCCGCGGTGCGTGTTCCCAGGGCTCCGTCGAGGAAGCCCTTGAGAGCGCCAGTCCGCAACCACGGGTCGGTCGTACCGCCTTGGGCGCGCCGATTCTGCAATTCGTCGGTCGAAAGAATGAAAGGAAGCCATTCGGTGATGCGGACGGTAAGCTTCTTCTCCTCCTTCAGGTCGCTGTAGACCAGGAAGTCTTCCCACTCAGAAAAGTCCTGAACAGAGGTGACCCCGTTCCGCGCGAGTTCTTCCAGGACCATTTCAATGCCTCGACGACGTTCTGCAGCGCTGGGATCGGGAATGCGCTCCGATACCAAATTGGTCGCGGGGCTTTCTTTCAGAATGCCGGTAGGCTCACCATCGGCGAATCGTTCGATTTGTCCGCCTGGCGGGTCGGGGGTGTCTTTTGTGATTTCAGCATGCTTCAGGGCGAGCGAACTGACGACGGCGATATGGCCGGAGACGTGTTCGAGGTAAACGGGATTGTCGGGCGAGGCTTCGTCAAGTTGCAGGCGGCTAGGAAATCTCTGGTCGGCCCAGCGCGTTTGGTCCCAACCGCTGCCCACGATCCATTGGCCGGGCTTGCGTCTGGCGGCCGCTTCCTTGACGAGTTTCTGGAGATCAGCAGCGGAAGTAGCGCCGTTCAGCACGACGTTCAGTTTATCGCGAGCCGCACCGCCGACGTGAACGTGGGCGTCATTGAAGCCCGGCATTACGAAACGCTCACTCAGTTGCACGATGTCTTCGGCTTCCGCAGCACCACATTCGAGCATGATTTGCGTGATCGTGCCGATGCAGAGAATCTTTTCATCGCGAACGGCCATCGCCGCCGCCCAGGGCTGTTTTGGATCATTGGTGTAAATCCGGCCGTGCAGGTAGTAGGTGGTTTTGTGGGGCGGAGGCCCGCCCTGTTGGGCGACGAGACTCTCCGCGTGCATCAGAAAAAAGGCCGCAAGGAACTGAGCAAGAGCCACGGCCGCCGAAGACCTCATGATTTTCCCGCCTCAGGCGCAAGGCCGGCGACGCCCAGAACGGTAAGCAGCACGCGCTTCAGGCCCATATCTCTGCCTGCTGGCTCGTACCACTCCTGAAGGGAGTGCGCGCCGCCACCATTTCCGCCTGCTCCCAAGGCGATGGCTTCGATTCCGAGAGACAAAGGGATGTTTGCGTCGGTGGATGAGCGTTCAACTCGCGACTGATTCCCCACGTATTCGTCGGCGGCACGCAAAGCCGCGAGCAAAGGCGAGTCCGGCGAAAGTTCCCCGCCAGGACGGCTGCCAATCTGATTGATCTTCCACTCGAGTTTGCCGCGGCTGCGCTCGCGGGAATTGTCCGTCTCGTCCTTCACACCGGAGGCGACGCAATCACGCAAGGCAGATTCGAGGCGGGTGATTTCGTCTTCATTCTCAGACCGCAGGTCCACTTTTAGCTTGGCTTCGTAAGGAATCGAATTCACAGAAGTGCCACCTTCGATCTGGCCGAGGTTGAACGTGGTCCGAGGAGCAGCGGGCACCTTGGTATTGATGAAGCGAACCGAGGCGCGGACAAGGGCGTTGATGGGATTAGGCATGCCGAAGTCCGACCAACTGTGGCCTCCGGGGCCGGTGATAAGAACCTCGAGGCGACGCGAGGCCAGCGCTTTGGTGGTGACGTGATCGGTCCCCGAGCCATCGAGAACGATCACCGCCCGTAATTTCGTGCGATAAGCATCAATCAGCGCGCGCATTCCGCGAAGATTGCCTTCGCCCTCCTCTCCAACGTTTGCGGCAAACAGGATTGTGCGGCGAGGCTTGATTTTGGCGGCCTGAATCGCGCTGGCCACAGCCAGCAGGGCGGCGAGCCCGGTGCCGTTATCGGAAATTCCCGGCGCGATCAGACGGTCTCCCTCACGCCGTACTTTGATTTCAGTGCCAGCGGGAAACACGGTATCGAGATGCGCGGTGAGCAACACGACTTCCCTTTCGTTAGAACCGGGCAGTTCGCCAACTACGTTCCCAATCTTGTCGGTATGGATCGTCAGTCCTTCGGCGGCAAGAATGTCCTTGACAGCTTCAGCTCGTTTTTCCTCCTGGAAGGAAGGAGCAGGAATCTCCGTGAGCTTCACCTGCTCGTCGTCGATCCATTTGAGGTTTTTGTCGAACCAGCCGAGGGCGGCGCGTACTTGAGGCTGATCCGCAAGCGACGAGTAACTGGACAGTCGTGGCCCGTTGGCAAGAACCGGAGAGCGAATCGGCATGACGAGAAGGATAACCCAAAGCGTAACTTGTTTCACTGCCCGAACACGCAGCAGGAGGAAACGCTGTTCCGGTTGATAAAGAGTTTCCGAGGCGATGGTTTGCTTCACACTGGGATTCTACATCGCGAGACGGATAGAGGACCGGCAAATGGCGGCCCATTTGTTGATTTGCTCGAGACGAATCAGGCGTTCGGCCCGGTCGTGGCGCAAAGGGCCTTGAGTTCTTCGTCAGTGAGCATGCGGGACGATTGCTTAGCGGCTTCGAAGATGCGGTTTACGAGTTCGTCCGTCTCGGGGATGCCATGTCGCGCGAGCCAATAGGAGACATTCGACTTGCCGCTCATGGGTCCGACCTCCACGATTTGCTCGAGGCCGAACAAGTGTGCGGGAACGCCGCTATACACAGCGTCGGCCAGGTTGCGGTCATGCTTTCGCAAAGCCTTAATGATGGCAGCGGCGTGAACGCCGGTGCCGGTGCGGAAGGCATCTCTGCCAAACACCGGGTAGTTTGGCGGAATCGTTGTGCGGGTGGCCTTGGCGACTGCTTCGCAGTAAGCGCGCAGGAACGTCAGATCGTTGGAGCGCAGTCCCATGAGCCGCAGATTAACAAGGAGCAATTCCATCGGCGTGTTTCCGACGCGCTCGCCAAGCGAAAGCGCGACACCATGAATCTGACGCGCGCCGGCTGCAATTGCGGCAAGCGAGTTGGCGATCGCCAACCCGCGATCGCGGTGACCGTGCCAGTCCACGCGGATCTGCTCGCCCGAAGGCTTGACAATCTTCTCGATCGCAAACTTGACGACGTTATAGGCGCCTTCAGGAGTAGCGTGCCCGACGGTGTCGCAGAGCACAATGGCGCGAGCGCCGCTGCGAATGGCTGTCTTGTAGAGGCGCTCGATGGTCGCAGGATCGGTACGCACGGTGTCCTCGGTGACATACATGGACGGCAGCCCGTGGGAGATGGCAAATTTCACCGCTTTTTCTGTCGTGCGTTCGAGGTGGTCGACGGTCCAATCTTCCACGAGCCTGCGAATCGGGCTGGAGCCCAGAAACGTGGCGGCTTCTATCGGCGTACCGACGCGCTGTGAAATTTCAACGATTGGAATAATGTCGGCTTCTAGGGTGCGCGCGGCACAATTAGGCTTGATCCGCAAGCGCTTTGAGACAATCTCGCGCGCAAGCGATTCCACGTGTTGCGCGGCACGCGGTCCAGCTCCGGGAAGACCGATATTCACAGAGTCGATACCGAGAGCTTCCATCAGATGCAGGATCTGTATTTTCTCTTCGATCACGGGGTCGTGAATGGAAGGATTCTGCAGGCCGTCGCGGAGTGTTTCATCGTTGACGAGAACTTCGGTACCGGGAGGAATGGGCACGTCTCTGGCCACATTCCAGTCGTAGATTAATTCGTCGTCGGACACGGCGGAGTGATCTCCTTGTCCAGATTAGATGCGCGAATCGCTATAGGGCTTCAAAAAGCCGCGGTACTCAATATCGGATCGTTAAGCTATTCGGTTGCTGTTGGGGGTCTGGCCGATACAGCACCTTGCAGAATTCACAACGGTAAATTTCGGCGCCTTTGCCGACCAGTTGTTCAATTTCCCGAGGATAGTCGTACCAGCGCTTGAGGTGCCCGGCGCAAAGCTTGCCCTTCGGATCTTTCTCATCGCAGGCGCGCTGTTTTGGCTTGCGCGTCTTTACCTTCGGTGCAGCCGGTTTTCCCTCCGCGGCGGCCGCATCAGGGACTGCCGGAGGCGTTGTGGTGGTTTGGTCCGCCAAAGGGTTCTCCTTTATGCCATTCTAGCGGAGAGCAGCGATTTCTTCACCCTCGCGCTTATTTTCTTCGAAGCCTCGCTACGGATTATATTTTGCCAACCAATCCCTGATTTCGACTCAGATATTGCGGCGCTGCTCGGTTAGTCGAGGAAAATGCGGGGAGCCTGGATAGGTCACCATGCGCACGGTCTTTCCACGCTCTGCGAGGAGAATGAAAAATTCACGCCCCTGGAAGGCGGGCACACGCAGGTCCGCTTCGCCGTGAAGGATGAGCAAAGGGGTTGTAACCTGGTCGGCGTGCATCACGGCGGAAAATTGCAGGAACGGAGCAGGGTCTTTTCCCAGCCAGCGCATATCATAGTCAACCTGCGCAATGTCGCTCGTGGGGATGAAGCTGAGCCAGTCCGTGATGCCCGCACCCTCGATCGCCGCTTTGTAGCGATGCGTTTGCGTGACCGTCCACGAGGTCATGAATCCGCCCGCGCTCCAGCCAAACATGGCCAGGCGATTTGGATCAGCCCACCCCTGAGCTACGGCAAAGTCGGTGGAGCTGTCGACATCGGCGTAAGCGCGGTCGCCAAAGTGTTGATAGATGGCCTGGAGGAACTCGGAGCCGTAACCGGTCGAGCCACGGTATTGAGGCTGCATGACAGCGTAGCCCATGCCGGCGATTAACCGGGAAAACGTGTCGAAGCGGAGCGAGTCGTTGGCTTCCGGCCCGCCGTGCGGCAACACAAGGAACGGATACTTCCTTCCCGCCTCGTAGTTAGACGGAAAGGTCACAATGCCTTCCAGGTTTGTACCGTCTTTCGCAGCCCAATTCACCACGGACACCTGTCCCAGATCCGCTTTGCCGAGCTGGTCGTCGCCTTCATGTGTGATTTTCTGAAGGCCGACCCCGCGCGCCACGGCAACGTTGTTGGTGTGCATGGGGTCAGCGACAGTGAACGCCAAGACTTCCGGCGAGCTCGCAAACTCTGAAAACGCAGGGGGAGAATAGGCGCTGCCGCCGGGCCAGGTGTATGCGGCCTCCACCCTGCCGTTCTTATACGAGTACACTTCAACACTCGTGCCCTTGTGCATCGCGAGCCAGACCGTGCCATGAGGATCGTTGGCAACGGAGGCGATCGTTCCCTGCAACTTGGGAGTGAGATCAACTGGAGTTCCTCCCGAGGCTGCCACGGTCCAAAGATGATCGGGCGTCAACACATCGGTGGTCGTGCTGGCAAAGGCCAGTTCTTTTCCTCCGTCGGCCCAAGCGATCCCGCCGACAGAGTTTTTGACGTCGGCGACTTTGCGGGAGCCGACGGCTGTGCAGACGTAAATTGCGGATCGAAGATCGTGATGACCGATCTTTTGTAGCTGCGTGACGATCGCAAGCTGGGTACCGTCGGCTGACCAGGCGAGATCAGACACGTCCGTCAATTCCGGGCACCACCACCTGCCGTCTTTGCCATCGCTGCCGACAACGTACACACTTCTGACCTCGTTTTCGACGACGTGCCGAACGTCATTCAGCGGGTCGGCAGGACGCGGGTCTCCTGTAAGTACGAATTTCGCCCCGTCCGGCGAGATGAGTGATGCATGAATGCCGTTAGGGAGAGCGATGACCAGCGTAGGCTTGTCTGAGCCCAGGGGAACAATTCCGAGCTGGCCCTTTTTGTTGACCTCGTAGCTGCCGTACAGTGCGCCGCCGTCCTTGGTGAAGCCCGACGGCTCGAACGACTCGAGCAGTTCGAGCTTGCGATTGTTGTCACCCGTAACGTCAATGAGATGCCACTCGCGCTTCGTGGGTCCTTTTTCGGCGTCGAAGCTGACCTGAAACAAAATGCGCGTGCCATCAGGCGAAACCGCGAGCGCACGCGCGCTGCGCAAACCGGTGAGGTCCTCGGGGCCGAAGGGGTGCTTCTGTGCGGCGATCGCGGGAGTTGTAGTGACAACGGCGATGAAAACGACGGAGACCAGAGTCCAGAACTGTGACATTTTCAGCAAAGGTTGGAGTCTCATGCGCTGGATTCTATCCGAATTGGATATGGTCACAGGCAAGAATGTGAACCGAGCGTCTTCTGGCGGAATGGCAGGTCAAGCGGCAAAAAGTCGGTAGTCCCTTGGTATGGGGGTTTGAGCTCTTTTCTGGGCAACTCTTTCCGGGCCGCCGGGTTTGCACTAATACCTCGAGCCGGTTTTGCCCTCGCCTGCTCGCAGTGGTTCAGTCAAAAGCGTCTCAGCTCATTCGTCAAAAACAATTGGGAGACACTCGCCTCTCCCCAGGAGAAGACCGATGAAGTGCAACGTTAGAGGTGTGATACTCGGGCTGACATCGTCGGCATTCATTTTCTTTTCGATCGGGTGCTCGTCCGGCGGCTCGGGTTCCAGTTCCAGCAGTCCCAATCCAACACCGCAGCCGCAAAACGGCACGGTGAATCTGCTGGTCAGCGATGCTTCCACCGAGGATTGGGCGACGATTGGTGTCAAGATTTTGTCCGTTTCACTGACTCCACAGGGCGGGGGCAGTGATGTGGTCATTTACACCGCGCCAAGTCCCGCGCCGACGATCAATTTGTTGCAACTCGACCAGCTGAACGAGATTCTTGGCAACGTCTCGGTTACCCCTGGCACGTACAGTGCGGCAACCATCACCGTGAGCGGTAATCCGGACGATGTGCTCCTGGCGGTGTCAGCGGAACCGGAAGTAGGGTTCGCGGCCGCAGCCGGCTCGGTGATTCCCGCGAACCAGATTCAGATCATGGGAACACAGGGTAGCGCGGGGAGCCTGACCGTGCCGGTAAAGCTGACGCTGGACTCTCCCCTAGTCGTGACCGCGAACCACAGCAGCACGTTGAACCTGGAGTTCGACCTGTCGCACCCCGCTTTTATTGTTGCGCACGTCCCGCCCACCGGTGGCGGCCTGACGATGTGGGCAGTGAACTTTAACCCGTGTCTGCGGCATCACTACGGCACCGCAACAGGCGTGTCGAGCGATAATTCCTCGCTTCTGTTCACCAAGGATTATCCGGCGTACCCGCCGACCAATCCGGAGACTGCCGTCTCGACGACACAGAGCCTGACGGTAAAGGCTGACTCAACGAACGGCACGCTTTACTTCGACGTGGACGGCAAAACCAGCTCTACGATAAAGGACTTCAGCTCGGTTGCTTCGACGATTGGTGGGAAGTTCATTCGTGTTGCCGCGCGTTACCAGGTTGACGGGTCGCTTGTAGCCGTGCGGTTGTGGGTGAGTACTTCCTTCAATAGCGTATGGATCAGCCCTGAAGGCCACGTACTGCACGTGAACACGGCGACGAAGACGATCGTGGTCGAAAACGAGCTGGGTATCGGCGTTCCCCTCAGCGTTGACGCGAATACGTTGTTTTATTTCCGTACTCCGTCGAATGCACAGACAGACTCGAATTCGATGGGCCAAGGGACTGCAGTCCTTTCGAACCTGGTGCGCGGTTTCAAGGTGCATGCCAGCGTCGTTGATCCTCTCGCCAGCCCCTTCGTAGCGCAATCGATCGACATCGAAATTGCACGTTACGACGGGACGATCTCTGCCAGCAGCACTTCGAGCTTTACCTACACTCGCAATTTCCGGACGGCAACGGACGACTACATCGTAACGCTGCCGTACATTTCCTCGAACACTGCGAATGGCAACGACCCACAATCGGGTAGTGCTATCAGCGGTTTCAAATGGTGGAATTTCGCGTTCCCGACCGTGGTTGACAGCGGCACCAACGCTGTGGGCGACTTCGCTACGGCCACAGGTGGAGCCGTGAGTTTCGTCTGCGCTGCCGGCGCAACGCAAATGCGAGCGGCGGGCGAAACCTACGCCAAGTGGAATAACGCGAATGCGCCAAACGCCTGGGCTGCGCCGTGGACTGTGTTGACCCCAACGAAAGCACCGGTCGGCCTTGTAGCGGCGGGTTATTCAAACGGCACATTTACAATGACGATGACCTGTCCGGACGGGAGGCAAAGCACGGCCGTCACGGTGACTCTGGACACCAGCAAAGGTTCTGCTCCGTTGATTTACCAGGTTGACTTCACCAACGGAGTGTTTACGGTCAGCCCGGTTGACGTGAGCAATTCCGCCGGGCAAACCACACTTTCCTCCAACCTGGTCGCCAACACTCCGGTGGTGGCCGACGGAGTCCCTCAAGCGGATGGCAGGATCAAAGACTACGTGCTGTTCTTCTACACCGGAGACACCCCGACTCCGGCTTCGGCCCTGAACTAGTTTCCACCCCCTGATCGATGGCGCCGCGGACCAAGGCCCCTTGTTCGCGGCGCTGTCGAGTTTGACAGCGAAGCCGCGCTAATCGGTTGCGATTCGAAACGACTCGTCGTGATCGACGCGAACCATGTAAAGACCATGAGCAGGCACAGTCGGACCTGACTTGGAACGGTCTCTTAGCTCGTAGAGCTTGTCGACATCCCCAGGCGTCAGCTTGCCGCGACCTACTTCGAGCAGAGTCCCGACCATCTTTCGCACCATGTAACGCAGGAAGGATCGCCCATGGACGGTGAACCACAACTCTTCCCCATCCTCGGTGCGCCTTAGTTCCGCAGAATATATTTGCCGCTCCATGTTGCGCTCTTTGTCGTCGTCTTCGGAGCCGGTGGACGCCGCAAAGGAGCTGAAGTCATGTACTCCGACAAACTTTGCGGCTGCTTCTTTCATGGCGTCTTCATCGAGCGGAAAAGGATAGTGCAACACATAGCGCCAGAGCATGGGCGGCACCACTTTCCCGCGATACAGGCGATAGCGGTAGACCTTTCCTCTGGCAGACCATCTGGCACTGAAATCGGGGCCAGTCTCCTCGGCCGCGACGATACGAATGGCCGGCGGAAGCAACGCGTTCAAGGCGCGCTGAAACTCCGCGGGAGAGAGCGCCGATTGCGTGCGGAAACTGGCCACCTGGCCAAGAGCGTGCACACCGGCATCCGTGCGGCCAGCGCCCGGCAATTGAACATTCTCCTGCGTCACGCGGCGGAGCACGGCAACTATTTCACCCTGGACCGTTGGTTTATTCGCTTGAATTTGCCATCCGTGGAAGTCGGTGCCGTCGTAGGCAATCGTGAGTTTGAAATGACGCATTCTGGCAGTCGGTAGTCCGCAGTCGATCGTTATGAGCCAGCCTACAGCCGACAGTCTACAGCTTGCGTGCCGTTGGCGCACTCGATGCCAAAGACAACATCGCTCAGGCCCTGAAGGCCTCGCGACAGCTCGGGATGACAAATTTCAGCTGGTCTCCTCGAGGTTGGAACTGGATCGAGACTCACGGATCGGTTCCGGCTAGTGACTGTGGACTCCGCACATGGGCTGCATCACGGTGCGGTGCGCGCGAAACGGCTGCCGGGTTTTGCCGCCACGCTGCCCTGACGGCAAAGCGGGCAATCTTCCGGTTCGTAGCTTTCAATCTGTAATTCGATGAGTGCGTTGGACTCCACAGGAAATTCAATTTTTCCGCCGCTGCGATCAATGAGCGCGCCCACCGCAACCACGCGTCCTCCAACCTCTTCCACCACATGTATTGTTTCCTGAGTGGAACCGCCGGTGGTCCAGACATCCTCGACAACGAGCACGTGCTGGTCAGGATGAAGCGCAAAACCGCGCCGAAGCGTCATGGTGCCGCTGGCGTCACGTTCCACGAAGAGCGCCGGCACACCGCCGCCAATCGGGTCTTTCGGAGAGGGCAAGGCGCGGGCGACTTCCTGACCGGCGATGAGGCCGCCGAGAGCAGGAGAAACCACGGCGTCAATTCTGGCGTCAGAGAAGAGTGCGGCGAGCGCCTGGCCTAGCTTTTCGGCAAATCGCGGATACTGCAGCACCATCGCGCACTGCACGTAGGTAGCGCTGTGCAAGCCGCTCGACAGTTCAAAATGCCCGTGGCGGATTGCTCCGGCCACCTCAAACATCTTCAGCAATTCCTCCCGCGTCAACATGGGCCCGCCGCCTGACCGTGCTAACCTGAACGCGCTTCTAAATGTCGAAACGTCAGCAGCCTAGCTGTCTCTGGGTTTCGTTGTCAAGGAATGACACGCCTGCTAAACTTTCGAGTTCCGGGTTGAGGTTTCTTGACTTGAACGTGACCGTTTCCCCGTTGCCCTTTTCATGAAACAAATTGCGCGTCTTACACGTTATCCCTAGGGAAGCTCCAAGACGCGCATTGTACGCTGTACCTGTTCCAAGTCCAAATGTGAGGATATCTATGAAGACGTCTCGCCTTAGACCCCTGCTCGCTGCCGTGATGGCAGCTTTGGTGGCAGCAGCGCCGGTCTCGCCCAGCTTTGCGCAGGAGCCCGCTCCGGCGCCGCAACAGGTCGCGAAGGGGGCAATCCCAATATCTCTGGGAGTTTCCAAGTACGATTACACCCGCGCTCCAAAGGCATTTCCAAACATTCTCGCGCCGTACGAAAGCAGCTACGTTGAACCAGGCGTGCTGGCGAATTCGCCGCGCCTCGAGCAGCTAATCCACAACGGCAAGCTGGAACTGAGCCTGCAGGATGCGATCGCCCTTGCACTCGAAAACAGCATGGACATCGTTGTGCAGCGCTATCTTCCCTGGATGGGGGAGGTAGGCCTGCTAAAGAGCAGGGCCGGAGGATTTAGTTACCCGACGGCGGGCGTTGCCTTCCTCGAATCGACTGCCAACGTGCCGGAACTTTTCTATGACCCGGTTCTTACCCAGACGATTTCCTTCGCCGATGTCACAACGCCCATCAATAACCCGTTTATCTCCGGTACCGCGGGCACGGGCGTCAGCTCCGGGAAGACCCAGGCCGCGGCACTCGCGTCGCACAGCGCGACCTACAATACGCAGTACCAGCAATGGTTTGATTTCGGAACCACTCTCAACGCCTCGTGGAACAACAATCGCGCCTCGTCGATTGCGGCAAACTTTTTCAATCCGTACGTACAGTCTTCGCTGACGATCACACTTTCACAGCAATTATTGGCAGGCGCCGGCCGCTTCGTGAATCGCCGCAACATCCTCATCGCCGAAAATAACCGCAAAATCCTGGACTTGGCCTTTGCGCAGCAAGCCATCACCACCACCACCAACACCATCAACGCCTACTGGGAACTAGCCTATGCGCGCGAAAACGTAAAGGTTCAGCAACAAGCGGTCACCGTCGCCGAAAAACTCTACAACGACAACAAGAAGCAGTTGGAAATCGGCACCATGGCTCCGCTCGATGTGACCCGTGCCGAGTCCGAGCTCGCCACCGACCGGACTAACTTGATTGTCGCCCAGACAACACAACTCCAGGATGAGCTGGTTCTCAAGAACTACATCTCCAAAGACCCCATGGCATCCAATCTCATCAATGTCGAAGTAATTCCTACCGACAAACCGACACCGCCTGCGTCGATTGAAGCAGCAAGCTTCGAGGATGCCGTCAAGGAGGCCTTCCAGAAGCGGCCTGATGTTCTCGAGCAGGATTTTAACCTGAAAAACGCCCAGGTTGATGTGCGCGCAACCAGGAATGCCCTTCTGCCTACCGCGAGTCTTGGCCTCGAATATTCGTCTTCGGGTCTTGCCGGAAATTCCTCCATCACCAGCGCTCCGACCGTCATCGCCGGTGCGCCAGTCGTCGATGCCACCGGCACTCCAGTTCCCGGTCTTTTTCTTCCTAGCACGGTGCCGAACGTCATCGGAACATCCAAGCAAGGATTCGGCACCGCGCAATCGCAGATTTTCCATAACACGTTCCCGCTCTACGCCGCGCAGCTCACGTTGAGTGTTCCCCTGCGAAACCGCGCGAATCAGGCGGACAGCATTCACGCTCAGTTGGTGGAACGCCAATTTGAGGCCGAGGTGCAACAGATCAAGAACACCGCTGTTCTGGATGTTCGCAACACCACCATTGCCTTGGAACAAGGCCGTGCCCAAGTGCAGTCTGCGAGTAAGGCCCGCGAACTTCAGCAGCAGACCTTCGACGCTGAGCAGAAAAAATATCAGCTGGGCGCTTCCACCGTGTACAACGTCATCCTCACGCAGCGTGACTTGATCACCGCGCAGGGCACGGAGCTACGCGCGCTCGCCAACCTCGCCGAAGCCAAGGCCAACTATGAACGGGCCCTCGGCCGGACGCTCGACGTGAACAATGTCACCATTGCCGGCGCCAGGAAGGGCGAGATCGAGAATGAGGACACGCTCATCCCCGGGACGCTGAACGGCAAGGTCGTCGGCGTTGACGAATTGCTGAAGGCGCTCGATAAAGCGCAAGGGAACGACGCCGGCCAGCGGTAAACCGTCGATAAGCCGATTGAGGACCCGCGATCGTGAGCGCCCGGTTGAAGGGTAGCATGGTCGAGGTATCGCCGGTGCTGGCCGGTGAGGCGAGCGCAATCGACATTCCGAGCGATGCGAGCATTACATTGAACCTCCAGGATCCGGACTCGATGACGTTAGATCCGCTGGGCAACATCGTTCTTGACAGTCAGGGTGATCAGCAGTTGATCATCGTCAGTAACCCAGGCGCGCCTAATCAAACCGCACTGCGCCTGCCGCTGAGCTATCTGCTGCGCTCCGGCATGCCGACGGCGGTAGAAACCGACGATACGGCGTTCATAACCTCGAGTGAGGGATTCATTTTGTTTGCGGACAAGAAGCTGAACACCGTCTATAAGCTGGGCAAGAAAGCGTTCGCGCCGGGCGCCGCTTACACCGCGGCGGACGGGGGACCATTTGTCGGAACCATCGACATGACCACTGGGATTATCACTCCGATCGTTACGGGGCTAGGGAATCCCGGGGGCCTCGTGTTTGTCGATACATCCAAGCACAGCCGAACTCTCGGGGGTGAGAGTGAGGGTTGCAGCGAACGCGAATGGGAGTAGGACGAGCATCTCAACCTGTTGCCGGCACATTTCAGTTAGTGAACGAGCAACCTCCGGGTCATGCGGCTCGGAGGTTGTCTGGTTTTGGATCACTCCCGCCCGCTAGCGTCGTCGGCTCTCTTCCCAAAAAAGAAACGGCCCGAGTGCGCTAGCTTGCCCGTCGCGGTGCTTTCGCATAGCATTAGTTTTTGTGAGCCCGCGCAAGAGCGGTTGCTTATCTTGACGCGGCGATCACGATCTCACGCTCCCGAGGACGCTGGGTACATGGGTGAGCCTTCTGACGTCAAAGCAAAGCCGCCGGTTGCTCCTGGCGATTCCCGCAAGCCTTCAGCGGCGGAGACAGCCTGGGAGAGAAAAACGCTCGAACCCACGCTAGCGAAGAGTCCCGAACGTCAAAAAGAATTCACGACCACCTCGCTTTACCCTATCCGGCGGCTGTATACCGAAGCCGATCTTGCAGGGTGGGATCCGGCACGCGACTTGAGTATTCCCGGCGAGCCCCCTTACACGCGCGGCATCCACGCCAGCATGTACCGCAGCCGCCTGTGGACGATGCGCCAGTTTGCTGGCTTCGGGACAGCTGAGGACACGAATCAGCGATTCCGTTATTTGCTGGCCCATGGCCAGACCGGGCTATCCACGGCGTTCGATCTTCCAACGCTGATGGGCTACGACTCGGACCACCCCCTTTCCGAAGGCGAAGTCGGAAAATGTGGGGTGGCCATCAGTTCGCTGGCCGATATGGAGGTTCTGTTCGATCAGATTCCACTGGCGGACGTGACCACCTCGATGACTATAAATTCGCCGGCAGCGGTGATCTGGGCGATGTATTTGGCGGTAGCAGAGAAGCAAGGCGCCGACTGGAAAAAAATTTCCGGCACATTGCAGAACGACATTCTGAAGGAATACATCGCGCAAAAGGAGTACATCTATCCGCCTGAACCGTCGATGCGGCTGGTGATTGATACGTTTGAATTCGGCGTAAAGCAAACACCAAAGTTCAACGTGATTTCGATCAGCGGCTATCACATTCGCGAAGCGGGCTCGACGGCGATTCAGGAGCTGGCATTCACGCTTCGCGACGGCATGGAATACGTCGAATGGGCCCTGCGGCGAGGATTGAAGCTCGATGAATTTGCGCCGCTGCTTTCGTTCTTTTTCAATGCGCACAACGACTTCTTCGAAGAAATCGCGAAGTACCGGGCTGCGCGGCGCATCTGGTATAAAGCCATGGCCGAGCGCTACAAGGCTCACAACCCGCGCTCCAGGGCCTTGCGCTTCCACACGCAGACTGCCGGCTGTTCCCTCACAGCGCAACAGCCGATGAATAACGTCGTGCGCACCGCCATTCAGGCCTTGGCGGGCGTCCTCGGTGGGACACAATCATTGCACACGAATTCGTTGGACGAAGCTTGGGCGCTGCCGACAGAATTTGCGGCGACCGTCGCTCTGCGCACGCAACAAATCATCGCGCACGAAACGGGCGTGACCAACACGGTGGACCCTCTGGGCGGTTCTTACTTTGTCGAAACTCTCACCAATGAAGTTGAACAGGCGGCATGGGATTACGTTCGGCGAATTGACTCAATGGGTGGCATGGTGGCAGCCATTGAGAAGAGTTACCCTCAGCGGGAAATTGCGGAGGCCAGCTACCGGTATCAGATGGCGGTGGACAAGAAAGAAAAAATCATTGTTGGCGTGAATGAATACGTCACACCGGAAAGGCCTTTGGAGATTCTTCAGATCGACGAAACTGTGGCGCAGCGACAGGCCGCGCGCCTAAGTAAACTGCGCGCCGAGCGGTCCTCCGCCGAAGTTGAACGCCGGTTGAAGGACCTGCGCAAAGCCGCCCAAGGCAGCGAGAACCTCATGCTGTTTATTTACGAAGCAGTGAAAGCGTATGCCACGCTCGGTGAGGTTTGCGAAGCAATGCGCGCGGTGTTCGGCGCCTACGAAGAAGTCGCCATCACATAAGCAAGGAAAAATCCATGCCTGAAAAGAAGATCAGGGTGCTGATTGCAAAGCCGGGGTTGGATGGCCACGACCGCGGGGCCAAGGTCATTGCGCGCGCTCTGCGGGACGCCGGCATGGAAGTGATATACACCGGCTTGCGCCAGACGCCAGAGATGATCGCCTCGGCCGCAGTCCAGGAAGACGTCGACGTGATCGGGCTTTCTATCCTGTCCGGGGCGCACAACACGCTTTGTCCACAACTCATGAAACTACTCCACGAGAAAGGCATGCAAGACGTCACGGTTCTCGTCGGGGGCATCATCCCTGAAGCCGATATTCCCGTTCTCAAACAGGCGGGCATCGCTGAAATTTTCCTACCGGGAACCTCAACCCAGGACATCATCGACTTCATCCACAAACGCCTCGCGCAACCGCGTTAGGTTTGTGTCAGTTCGTGGTCGGGCACCCCCGCTCGAATTTCACCCTCGTATACAGCGTCTGAAAGCCTTGCCGGGTGATGTTTCGCTGCGAAATGCTTCCTGGCTGTGCCAGGCTGACCGCCAACTCGCAGCCGGCCTGCTCTGCTCGTTCCAGGCGGGCATACAAAAGGGCGGTTTGCACGCCACGCTTGCGGAATCCCGGGAGCGTGCTGGCTCCAAACAGTCCGGCAATTCTTCCGCGCAAAGCCAGCGTGGCACCGCCCGCGACGCGGCCTGCGATACGCGCCAGGTAGCACTCCGTGCTCGCAGCCATGGCAAACATCTTCATCACGCTAAGGATCTCCTTGGCGACGGGAGAATTCTCCGCAAAGCCCTGGGCCACGGTCAGCGCCCACAAATCCAGCTCGTCTCGACCGGCCCTGCTAACTGCGATACCTTTCGCAGTGCTGTTTTCGGGCTTACTCACCGGGCGTGCCATAACGTTGGAAAACTCCGTCACGCGATAGCCGTAAGTGCGATAGTGCTCGAACAGGCTGGCATCCGCCAGGGGGCAGGTCTCCACGCGCACGGGTTCTTGGCGGCTGAAATAGAACTCCTCCAACGCACGGAACTCCTCGGTGGTCACGGGCTGTTCGCCGAGTCCGAGCCCAACCGCCTGCGTTACGGGCGAATTCGCGCCACAGTAAATGGCATAGCCACCCGCAAGGGATTCGACCGCACCGTGTACATCGGGCTGCAGTTCCTTCAGCTTTTCCACGCACGCGACGGCAGCTTGGGCCTCCGCGAGTTCGATCTCCCGTGCCAGCTTCTGGTCGAGCAGCAGGCGTTCCATGCGGGGAGTCTACCCCACCAGTCCACTTTTTCGCGACTTCTCTGCCCTGCCTGGTGCGGAGTGTCAGGTTTCCGTCTCTTTGCGTCTTTCCCTGGTTCCTCCGTATACTCAGTGGGCTGCGATTTCTACATGCGAGGGCCGCGTGTCCGCTTCCGTTCTGAAGACCAGCATAAATCCAAAATCCCCGCAATTTGAGAAGAACGCTCACCAGATGGCGGATCTTTTGACGACGATCAAGAACGAAGAGGAAACAATCCGCGAAGGGGGTGGAGCAAGAGCCATCGAGGCGCAACACAAGAAGAACCGCCTGACGGCGCGCGAGCGAATCGCGGCTCTCATCGATCCGGGAACACACTTCTTCGAGCTTGGCATTTACGCAGCCTACGAAATGTATGAGGAATGGGGCGGCGCACCGGCTGCAGGGTCGATTACGGGCCTTGGGCGAGTCGCGGGCCGGATGTTCATGGTCATCGCGAACGACGCGACGGTGAAAGCCGGGGCGTTCTTTCCGATGACCGCAAAGAAAGTGATCCGCGCGCAGAACATTGCTATGGCAAATCACGTTCCTACGATCTACCTTGTGGACTCCGCGGGTGTATTTCTTCCACTTCAGGAAGACGTTTTTCCCGACACTGACGATTTTGGGCGCGTGTTTCGCAACAACGCGGTGATGAGCGCCATGGGCATTCCGCAGATCACGGCGATTATGGGGATGTGTGTTGCTGGCGGGGCATACCTCCCTGTGATGTGCGACCACATCCTGATGACAGAAGGTTCGGGCTTGTTTCTGGCGGGCCCAGCGCTTGTGCAGGCGGCGATTGGGCAGAAATCGACGGCCGAGGAGCTTGGCGGTGCCAAGATGCATGCTCAAATCAGCGGCACTGTCGACTTCCGCGAACCGGACGACGAGGCTTGCCTAAAGCGCATTCGGGCACTCGCCGACAAAATGGGCGCGCCGGATCCGCCGATTTTCAGCCATGCTCGGCCAGCTGAGCCGCTGTACCCTGCGGAAGAGATCTATGGGATTTTTTCTGGTGACGCTTCGAAGCAGTACGACATGCGAGAAATCATAGCCCGGCTTGTGGATGCCAGCACTTTCGAGGAATACCGCACGGAATACGGCGAGACTCTGTTGTGCGGCTACGCGCGCATTGGCGGTTGGGCCGTCGGGATTGTCGCCAACCACAAGAAGCATGTCCAAACGCATGCGCCACGTTCCGACCAGAAACGCATCGAATTCGGCGGCGTGATTTATACGGAATCGGCCGAAAAAGCCGCGCGCTTTATCTTGGACTGTAATCAGAACCGCATTCCGCTGGTCTTTCTGCATGACGTGAACGGTTTCATGGTTGGCAAAGACGCCGAGTGGAGCGGCATCATCCGCGCCGGGGCAAAAATGGTGAACGCGGTGGCTAATAGCGTAGTCCCCAAAATTTCGGTCATTCTGGGAGGCAGTTTCGGCGCGGGAAATTACGCCATGTGCGGAAAGGCCTATGATCCACGATTCATGTTCGCCTGGCCGACGGCAAAATTCGCGGTCATGAGCGGCGATGCAGCTGCCAACACTCTGGCTGAGATTAAGTTCAAACAGCTCGAGCGCGAAGGCAAAAAACTCGACGAAAAAGCTAAAACGGAACTGCTCGATTCCATCAAGGTCACCTATGAGCATCAGACCGATCCACGCTACGCTGCTGCGCGCTTGTGGCTCGACGCCATCATCGACCCTGCGCACACACGTGATGCAATCATCTGGGCACTCAACGCCGCTGCGTTAAACACGCATCTGCCCGAGTTCAAAACAGGGGTGCTTCAAACCTGATGACAAAGCACGGGTTCGGGCGAGGTTGCTTCAGCCGCGTTCGCTGCCCCGCCGAACCGTTGGGCTAAGCGCTTGAAATGGCGACGGACCAAGCTCCATGACTGAGTTCATAAAATTGATCGAATGCCCACGGGATGCGTGGCAAGGCTTGCCGGAGCTCATTCCAACCGATCACAAGGTGGCTTATCTCCGTGAGCTCATCCTGGCAGGCTTTCACCATATCGACGCTGTCAGCTTCGTTTCGCCAAAGCACGTGAAGCAAATGGCGGACAGCGAAGAGGTCATGAGCACCCTGCTCGCTTCTCTGCCGGACGGCAGCACGCTTCCGGAGATTATTGGAATCGTGGTGAATGAAAAGGGGCTCGAACGGGCCCTGGCCACACCGGGCGTTTCGACAATCGGCTACCCCTACTCGATCTCCGCTTATTTCCGTCGAGCCAACGCCAACATGTCGCGCGACGAATCGCGCAAGCTCGTCGAAATTCTCAAACACGAAACAAAGGCCGCCAAGCGCGATCTCGTTGTCTACATCTCCATGGCATTCGGCAATCCATACGACGAGCCCTGGGGCCCCGAACTTGTGCAAGACACACTGGATTGGCTCAAAGGCATTCGCGTTACCACCGTCTCACTCGCGGACACGGTTGGCACGGCCACGCCGGAATTAGTTCACGACGTCTACACGCAAGTGAAAGATCACGTCGTCGGCATTGAGCTGGGCGTGCATCTGCACTCGCGCCCGGAAAATGCCGAAGGCAAGGTTCTGGCCGCGTACCAAGCAGGCTGCCGGCGCTTCGATTCCGCCCTGACGGGGCTGGGGGGCTGCCCCTTCGCCGGAGACGACCTTGTCGGCAACATCTCCACAGAGAGCGTGCTCAGTGCCCTCGTGGGAGCCGGCGTGCATCCTGATTTGGAGGGCGCTAAACTGGCTAAGGTCATCGAATTGACCAATGAGATTCGTGCCAAGTATGCGCACGGCGCGGTAACCGGGTAAGGGGCTCGTTCATGAACTTTGAAACTCTGCAGTTCGAAACGACAGGGCGGCTTTCTACCATTACTCTCAACCGCCCGGACAAACGCAACGCGATTTCGATCCACATGATCGCGGAACTGCAGGCGGCACTCGACGAAATTGAAAAAACGCACACGCGGGTGGTCATCCTTACCGGGTCGGGGAAGGCGTTTTGTGCCGGCATCGATCTCGACTACTTGCAAGCAATAGGCCGGCAGACCGCAGCCGAGAACCAGGAAGACTCGAAGCGTATCGCCAAAATGTTCCGCAAAATCTGGAGTTACTCGCGGCCCATGATCGCCGCCGTAAACGGGCACGCGCTCGCAGGCGGATTCGGCATCGCCACGCTCTGCGATTTTACGCTAGCGGTCCCTGAAGCAAAATTCGGCTACACGGAAGTAAGGATCGGCTTTCTACCGGCAATTGTTTCCGTTTTTCTGACGCGTCAGGTTGGCGAAAAACGCGCTCGCGACCTGCTTCTGACGGGCCGCATAGTGGAAGCGCAAGAAGCCAAGGAACTGGGCCTCGTGAACGAAATCGTGCCGGCGGAAAGGCTGATGAGCCGGGCTCACGAGCTTGCCGAGACCATACTTACCGCGAGCCCGAGCAGCATTACGCGCGCAAAACATCTGCTGGTCTCCGCAGCCGCCGCTAACGTCGACCATGATCTGGAGCGTGCGGTTCTGGAAAGCGCCCGAGTGCGCTGCACGCCCGATTTCAAGGAAGGCATCGCCGCATTCCTGGAAAAGCGAAAGCCGATCTGGCAAGGCGAGACAGAGAAACGGTAACTACCGGTCGGCTAGACTACCGACTCCGAACCGTTTCCGGCATACTATTTGCTGACTCACTGAAACCAATCATGCTCGATTATCACGATGTGACCATCCGTGTGCGCTATGCCGAAACCGATCAGATGGGGGTGGTCTACCATTCGAACTTCTTGATCTGGTTCGAAGTGGGGCGGGTGGAGCTCATGCGCTCGCACGGGTTTGACTACAAGCGCATGGAGATCGAGGAAGATTGCTACCTCGTCGTTGCCGACGTTCATTGCCGCTATCATCATCCGGCGCGCTACGACGAACTCGTCACGGTCCGCACTCGGATCCTGGATGCCAAAAACCGCATGCTCAAATTCGGATACGAGGTCTTTCGCCAGGGTGATCAGAAGCTTCTTGCCACTGGTGATACGACGCATGTTTCGTGCCGCCGTGATGGACGCGTGACACACTTCCCGGACAAGTACAAAGCCGCGTTCCTCGCGATCGTGGGGTCGCTTCCTGTTGATCGGGGTCCAGCATGAGCATCGTCATCACGGGCAATGACCTGACATTTTCCCAACTTTACGCGGTGGCGCTCCAGCGCGAGCCAGTTGCGGTTTCGACCGATGCGATAATTCGAATGAAGGCCTCCCGGGTCGTGGTCGACAAGCTGCTCGCGGCCGGGCAGACGGCCTACGGAATCAACACGGGCTTTGGCAAGCTCGCTAGCGTGCGTATCTCGGCGGAGCAAGTTCGCCAGTTGCAGATCAATCTCGTGCGATCCCACGCGTGCGGCGTCGGCAGGCCTCTCTCGGAACCCGAGACGCGCGCGATGATGCTGCTTCGCGCCAACGCGCTTGCGAAAGGCCTCAGCGGTGTTCGCCCGGTAGTTGTCGAGACTGTTTGCGCCATGCTCAACGCAGGCGTACATCCTGTAATTCCCTCGCAGGGCTCGGTCGGCGCTTCCGGGGATCTGGCGCCACTGGCGCATCTTGCCAATGTGCTCATCGGCGAGGGTGAAGCGCTCTACAAAACGGAGAAGCTCCCGGGGGCCGATGCCATGCAGCGGGCCGGAATCGCTCCGGTAGTCCTGGAGGCCAAGGAGGGACTCTCGCTCTTGAACGGCACCCAGGGGATGCTGTCACTTCTGGCGCTCGCGCTTCGCGAAGCGGACACGCTTGCGGACACCGCCGACGTTGCGGCCGCGCTTTCGCTTGACGCCCTGCGTGGCAGCCCCGGTGCTTTTGACGCACGCATCATGCATGCCCGTGAATACCCCGGGGCCAGCATGACCGCCCGCAACCTGGCTCATCTCAACGAAGGCAGCCAGATTCGCGAGTCACATCGCTCCGCCGAAAAGGACACGCGAGTGCAGGATGCCTACAGCTTGCGCTGCACGCCGCAAGTTCACGGCGCCGTGCGAGATGCACTCGCCCAGGCGCGTTCGATGGCCATTGTCGAACTGAACAGCGCTACGGACAATCCGCTCGTGTTTGTAAAGGAAAATGGCGGAGGCGACATTGTGAGCGGCGGGAATTTTCACGGCCAACCTCTGGCCATGGCAGCAGATCAGGTGGCGATCGCGCTTGCCACGCTCAGCGGCATTTCGGAACGGCGCATTGAGCAGATGACCAATCCGCTCACGAGCATGCTTCCGGCGTTTCTGACGCCCGACCCTGGCCTGAATTCCGGGTACATGATTGCGCAAGTTACCGCCGCAGCGCTGACCAGCGAGAATCGCGCACTTGCCACGCCGCATTCTGTCGATTCGATTTCTACCTCAGGGAACCAGGAAGACTATGTTTCGATGGGAATGAGCGGGGCACGGCGCCTGGAACGGATGCTGCATAATCTTCGCAACATTCTGGCCATTGAACTGCTCTGCTCCTGTCAGGGCATTGATCTGCTGGCTCCCCTGCAGACCGGCACACTCGCGAAGAGGGCTTACACCGCGGTTCGAGTGGCTTCTCCGAAGCTTACGGCCGACCGGCCGCTCGCGCCCGATGTCAGCGCCGTTGCGAATCTGGTTGCCTCCGGCGCTATCGCCAGAGTGCTCCATAGCTGACCCTAGCCGCAAGGACAGGGGCCTCCGAGCCTTCACGCGAGTGCCTCGAGGAAATACGTAATCATACGGTGGCCGGCGATGTAGCTGAACGGCGCCAGTTCGAGCGAGTAGTGGCCCACTGGCAGTTCCAGTGTTCGCGTTTGCGCGCCGTGGCGTCGCAGCGATTGCAGCATGCGCTCGGTTAATTCCGGCAAAAACGTTGGGTCATATTTCCCGTACACCATGAAGGTACTGCGCCGCGCGCCCATGCCCCGTTCGACGTAGGGCATCGGACTGATTGGCGCCCAGAATCTCCGCAATTCTTCGACGCTGACTTCGTGACGCAGCGCCTCCCAGACGTGGTTTGTGGTCATGCCTTGGCTGACAACGTCAGCAAAGTAAGTCGAGACATGAAAAAATCCGCCAGCGCGGACTCGATTGTCGTGCACAAGCGTGATGTACCCGACTGAAGAGCCGATGCTGGTGCCCAAAATCCCCAGGCGGTCGTAGCCCTGTTGCTCCAACCAAGTCAGACACGATCGAGCATCGAGCACGGCTTGCCGATTGGCCTGGAGCGTCAGACCAATGTTCGGACCGACCAACTGATCAGCTCGCTCATGTCCGTGGGCCATGCGACGGTCATGATAGGGGAGACTCATCTTCAAGGCCGTGATACCGATTCGTTGCAGCCAGTGGCAGAGGGGGACTTGGCCGTGCCACTTGGCGTTCCAGTTCGGCAGGATCAGCACGGCGGGCCCCGACTTCCGCGCGGGAAAAAACTGCGCGTGCACGGTGTTGTTCTCCGGCCACGACGATTCGAGCGGGCTGGTGAAGGTCAGCACACTCTGCTGATCTAACCGGTAATCGCTTACGTCCGGAAGTGCGTACCACCGCTCACTTGAGGCAATGGCCTCGCTCGCGTACTCTCCCAGAAATTGTCGCGGGTCATGCCCTCCGGGACGCCCGTTGAGGTGCTCGAGCCCCCACTCAAACGAGCGCACCATTCGGTTGTCGTCGGTGGTCCATCGCCGGTGCTCGTACCGGCGGATCGCATGCTCGTACCAACTCATGGCCATAGGAATTCAGTTTAACGCGAAGCAGTCTGAAGTCCGTAGCCAGTAGTCGGCGGATGAATCGGGCCACAAAACTCCCCAACTTCAAATTTCCGGTTACCAAGGTGGTCTTGACGTTAGCCATCCGACACGCTGCGGGCTAGCCTGGATTGAGCCATATCCGCTGCTGTGGCACATTCGTTTTTGTGATTCCACTCTTCTTTTTCCTCTTCGGCACGGTGATTGGCAGCTTCCTGAATGTTTGCATCGCGCGCATTCCCGAGGGGCTATCTATTGTTTCTCCGGGTTCACGTTGCCCTCGTTGCCAAGCGCCAATTAAGGCCTACGACAACATTCCAGTTCTAGGGTGGGTCCTGCTACGGGGCAAATGCCGCAATTGCCACCTGCCTATTTCGCCGATGTATCCCATCGTCGAGTTTCTGACCGGGGTGCTGTTTGTTCTGACCTTTTACACGTTCGGCGTCACCTTGCCTGCGTTCAAGTTTCTTGTGTTCGGCTGCCTGCTAATCATCCTGATCGTCACGGATCTTCGCGTGCGCCTTTTGCCCGACGCGGTGAACTGGTTTGGCTTCGGCCTCGCGCTGGCATTTGCCACGAAGATTCCCCCTGGCGGCTTCCATGACATCTGGGTACGCGACCGTCCATCGCACCCGATGCTAACGGGAGTTCTAGAGGCGCTTCTCGGCGCCGCCTTCGGCAGCCTGGTTCTTTGGGGAGCCGCCGCGCTTTACAAGCTTGTTCGGAGGCGCGAAGGGATGGGCATGGGCGACGTGAAAATGATGGCCATGGTGGGGGCTTTTCTTGGCGTTCGCAGCGCCTTCCTCACGATCCTGCTGGGCACGCTCGTGGGCAGTGTGGTTGGGCTCACGACCATCACGTGCCTCTTTCTTTTCGGCTGGAACCGGGAGCTTGCTGAGCGGGCCCACCGCCGCGGGCTTGGCAGTGCCAACGCTCTCCGGTGGATGATCGCGTCCCAGTACCAACTGCCGCTCGGTACATTTCTTGGGATCGCGGCCCTGGTCGTCGTCTACGCGCTGCCTCGTTTTGGGTTCCCTTGGTACCTTCGCTCGGTCGTCTTAACTCGTTAGGCTCATATTTTGGGGCTGGCCGCGGGAACCGGGCGAAAACGGAGTACAATTAGGCGTGGCTGAGACTATGCTGTCTCGGAAGCTTCCGGCCCGCTCCGGTGGAGGTAAGACCATGCGTATGGCACAGCTAATTCGTTTTGCGGCGTTCGCAGCGGTGCTGGCATTCAGCAACTACTGTGCACCCGCCCAGGATCAAAGCAACGACGACGTTGCGGCGGCGGCGCGCAGGTCCCGAGAACAGCAAAAGAACGCGCCGAAACCTGCCAAGGTAGTGACAAACGATGACTTTCCCTCCCCTTCCCCGTCCACGCCCCCAACGGCGGGCGACCAGAAAGCCTCCAGCGATGCCAAGCGGGACGCAGACCAGTCCTCGGCGGAAGAAGCAGCGGAAAACGATCCAAAGAGCGAAGCGTACTGGCGGAAGCGCTTTCAGAAGCTGCATGACAAACTCGCCCAGGCTGAGAAGGAGCTTGATATCCTGCAGCGCGAGCTCGACAAGAATCAGGTTCAGTATTATTCGGACCCGCAGAAGGCCCTTATGCAGCAGCACGACCGTTCCGATGTCAACGAGGGAACGGCAAAGATCGACGCGAAGAAGAAAGAGATTGATTCGCTCAAGCAGCAGCTGAGCGACCTCGAAGATCAACTGCGCAAGGCCGGTGGGGACCCCGGCTGGGCCCGCTGATCTGCCGAAACGACCGGCGCGAACCGGATCTTAGAACGCCGTAATTCTATACTAGTTCACGTAACCGCTATCGGGTAGTTCGAGCTGGCCGTCGAGGATCGCCAAGCCCTCTTCCAACATGGCGCTGCCCTTTTCCAACGCTTCTAAAGCGACGCGCTCAGACTCTTTTGCGACAACTTCCAAGCAGCTCCTGACAGCCGCCGAGTCTCCCAGGATGCCGGCATCGAGGAGGCTAACCATCTTCTCGAGTGCTTTGTCTTGGATCTTTCGGAACGCCTCTTCGACCGGCACCTCATCCATGCACAGGTCGCAGGCCATCATGGCCAGTGACTCTTCCAGGTGAATTCGCCGAATCCGTCCTCGCAGCTCTTTGCTGGCAACGCCGGCCCTCGAAGAACCAGCAGTCCCCCGTGTATCGCTCGTCATGGCGTCTCCCCTGCAGCATTAGATGCCGCTGAGGTGAGACTAGGGACTCTCGTTGTGAGGCACAAGGGACTACCCCCTACCCGTCATTATTCGAATGCGCACATTTCCGCGCTTCGCGGAGTAACCCTTTCCTCCGGAAAAAACGTCAGTATTTGACTTGTAGATCGGGGGGATTTGCCCGGCTCGCCGGCGGAACGATTCCGTTTTCCCGCAGATAAACAGCGATTTGTCCGTAGTGATCCGCCACGTGCCACACGCATACTTCGGCAAGACCAAGGCGCGTGTTCGGACCCGCGTAGGGCCCTTCAATCGGGTCGTACATATTTTTCACCGTGATTTCGCTGGGCTTTTTAATCGCGATGAACGAGTCGCGTAAATAAGTAAGCAATTCGGTCCTGGTTTTGGCCGGGCTTGGACCACCTTTATCGCAGGCGTCTGGAGGTTTCGTGCCGTTCAGCTCGGCCGCGAAGGCAAAATTGGCGCACGCCACATGTTTCACCTGCTCGGCAAACGTGCGTACCTCGCTCGGACCAAATTCCGGCCGCTCGTTTTTGAACATCCCGGCCGCGGGACGATAATCCCACTTCGTTGCGGGCATCGCTTCTACCGCGGAGCGCAATTCATACTCTTGATTTTCGAACATTCGCATAACGGCCTTTCCCGGCGTTTCGTTCTCGCTTAACTCTGCCGCCGTCGGCTCTTTCTTTTCCTGCGCGGTCGCCCCGATGCTCAAGGCGAATACGCATACCGCCAACTTGCGCCAACGAAAGAACTGGAGCATGACTCGCACCTCCTCCGCGCAAGTCTAGCCTTATTTCGCAAACGCCCCAATCTCCTCTTGACGCCGCCGCAGCGTTTCGGTAGGCTGCGCGCACGTTTCTTCTGGTTCTTGTGCATTCCCAAGGTTGGTCCGCTGTTACTACTGTCCTGAAAGCTCGCCGGCAGTTTCTTTCGTTTGTGAGAGGAGGATTTTCCGCATGAAAGCAGTTTCGAAGATGGCGGTTGGCTTAAGTTTGGTATTGGCTGTGACGCTACCGACAGGAGCTTGGGCGCAGGACAAAGCTTCCGGGTCGGGGGCCGCAAAGATCCTGGTGATAACGCGCGAGTTTGTGAAACCAGGCAAGGGAGGCGCGCCCCATGACAAAGCCGAGAGCGCATTTGTCCAGGCGATGTCCAAGGCCAAGTGGCCGACTCATTACATAGCCGCTCAAGCGATGTCCGGAAAGCCCCGGGTTCTTTTCTTCACGCGGTACGATTCCTATGACGCCTGGGAAAAGGATGTCACCGCAACGATCAAGAACACGACGCTGTCGGCAGCACTGGACCGAGCGAACCAGGCGGACGGCGAGCTCCTCGATTCCACGGATCAGAATGTCTTCACCTACAACGAGGAGTTCAGCTTGCGACCGGTCACCGACATTTCCCACCTGCGCTTTCTTGAGATCTGGGTGGCCCACGTCAAGCCGGGCCATTACCGAGAGTGGGCTGAGCTAAACAAAATGTACAAGGCAGCTTATGAAAAGGCGGTGCCGGACGGGCATTGGGCCGTGTACGAGGCGGCTTACGGCTTTCCGAACGGCACTTATCTCTTTCTGACGGCGCGCAAGGCAGCGTCTGAACTGGATCGTGGCCCTCAGGACGATAAGGCCACGATGGCGGCGCTAGGCGAAGAAGGGATGAAAAAGATCGACGAACTCTTCGCCACGTGTGTGGATTCCTCCGAGACTCAGATTTTTGCCTTCAGCCCGCAGATGAGCTATCCACCGGACGAATTCGTTAAGGCAGATCCCGATTTCTGGAAGCCGAAACCAGCAGCTCCCATGGCCTCCAAGGCAGAGGAAAAGCCCGCGGCGGACTAGCAAGCTCGAAGGATTTAGTCGTCACCAAACAATTGCAGCGACCGTTACTCGCCGTCGGCTTATCAATTCTCCCCTCGCACGAGGGTTGAGTAACGGTGATCAGCGCTTGCGCCGCTTTGCCTGCTTTAAAGCGTGTTCCCGGCCACGCTTCTCCAGGCTGCGCATCAGGCCGGCAACCCGCCGCTCAAGCGTGGATTCTTTTTTCACCTGGGTAACGTAGCGTACGATTTGGCGGCGTAACGCCGTCGTCATCCCGCGAAATTCGGCTTGCGCTTTCGGAGAATTGTGCAAAGCCAGGGTCATCGCGGGTGGCAAAACAGGTTCGCGTGAGGCTTCATCCCGACATAAGACGACCTCGACCACGGCCCCCGCGTCAATCCGCAATTTCTTACGGATGTCCCCGTGAATCGCCAGCCGGTAAGAGCCCTTTCCCCTGGAGACGAGCGTGGTCCTAAGGGGGGTTCCCTCTACTTCCCCTTCCACGGGTACATGCGTTGCACCCTCACCAAGCGCTCTTGAGATGTCTGAAGGCACGTCAACATACCGGATGAGCCCCACCTTATAGACTCGCCCCGAAAATACGTGATACTCGTCTGTCACGGCGCGATATGGCTCCAGCGGGAGTAGTTATTGACGGGTCCCCAAATGCAACGCCACGGAGTTTAGCGTCATCAGCTGATAGCGTACCTGGGTGTACCCAACGTGCTTCATCAGCGTTAGTAGTTCCTCGGGACGAAAGAACCGGGATACCGACTTCGGCAAATAGGCGTAAGCATCCGCGTCGCCCGAGATTAACCCTCCAACTTTTGGCAGCACCTTCTGGCAGTAGAACCGGTAGAGGTCACCGAGCACCCCAGGAGCCGGCTCGGAAAACTCGAGGATGGCGAGAGTGCCGCCAGGCTTGAGCACGCGGGAAATTTCCCGTAGCCCCGCCTCGTAGTTCGCGAGGTTCCGGAAGCCAAACGCAGTCGTTACGAGATCAAACGCGTGACTGACGAACGGCAAGCGGAGCGCATCCGCTTCAAAGAACTCTACTCGAGCCGCCGCGTCTGCTTCCAGCGCCTTTTTTCGAGCGCGCACTAGCATGGTGTGGGAAAAATCCGCGCCGACAATACGGGCCTTGGCGCACTGCTGCAAGGCAAATGATAAATCACCAGTGCCGCAGCACAAGTCCAGTGCTAAAGCATCGCTACGATCCAGAATGGGCTTCAACTCCCGCGCCGTCCGATTGCGCCAGACGCGGTCCATCTGCGCGGACAGCAAGTGGTTCAAAAGGTCGTAGCGTGGAGCGATCCGCGTGAACATCTCACGCACTCTGCGCGAGGCATCCTGTTCGCTCGAGGCGCCCTCAGGCGTTGTGCCGCGCGGCAATGTGGGCGGCTCAGCCATCGCACGTTTCCAGTTCCTCGATGGATCGCAAGGCTAGTTGCGGCCCGAATCGAAGCACACACAGCACATTCTTGGTTGGGACATGGCCACATGAACACGCGCGGCCCAAACGCGCCGCCAGCACAAACCGAAGCTTTCCTTTGTTGGCTTTTTTGTCGGAACCCATCGCTTTCAAAAGACGATCTGCAGAAACGTTCGGCCAAGCCGGAAACGGACCGATTCGCCTAGTCAACGCAACTATCCGGGACACCTGATCCGCGGGCGTTTCGAGCACTTCATAGCCGAGCAGCGCGGCGCACATCATCCCGAGCGCCACAGCCTCGCCATGCTGGAACCGGCGGTAGCGCGTTGCCGATTCGAGCGCGTGCCCGAAGGTGTGGCCAAAATTGAGAATTTCACGCAGTCCCGATTCCCTTTCGTCACGACTCACGACATCTGCCTTGATCTCGATCGAACGCCGGATGATCTGTTGCAGCGCATTCGCGTCACGCCTTAGAATCCTCGGCATGTTTTTTTCCAGAAAGCCGAACAGCTTCGCGTCCGCAATAACGCCATACTTGATGACTTCAGCCAGCCCGCCACGGAATTCCCGATCGGGAAGAGTGGCCAGAACGTTGGGATCGATCAGCACCAGCCGCGGTGGATAGAAGGCGCCAACAAGATTTTTCCCTTCGGGCAGATTGACTCCGGTCTTTCCACCGACGGCGCTATCCACCTGTGCCACCACTGTCGTCGGCACTTGCACCAACGCCACGCCCCGAAGGTACGACGCGGCCACAAATCCGGCGACATCGCCCACGACGCCCCCGCCAACAGCGATCAGAAGCGCCTTCCGGTCGGCGCCAGCCCTCACCAGTTTTCGGGCGATTTCTTCCACGGTGCGCAGATTCTTCGCCGCTTCTGCATCGTCGAAGAGGAGCACTTGCGGATCGTCTACAGCCGAAATTCCTTGTCGCACCGCTCCGCCGACGGCCCGCCACACTCCCGGGGACGATAGAACATGTACGCTCGTGAATCTTCCGAGTTTTGCGATAGCTTGCGGGGCATGACGCAAAATTCCGGGCCTACAGACCACCGAATAATCGCCAGCGGCGGCGCGAACCCTAATGGAATGTGCTTCGTTTGGTTTCATCTGAAAATGTGGCGATTCCAATGTAGCACAGCCATGCAGCCCGCTGCGTAGGCCAGTAGGCCAGCGGAATCGTACGGTGCAAAAATTCTTCGTGCTACCATAGCAGGGCCCCATGAAGCAGGCCGTTCATGATGCTCTCCCAAAAGAGTTATCACGTCGATTACGCCGTCGTTGGCTCCGGGGTTGCCGGTGTGCGTGCGGCCATCGAATTGAGTCAGGCCGGAAGTGTTTTAGTTCTTGCCAAGTCCCACCTGAGCGAGTCCGCGACGGCTTATGCCCAGGGTGGCCTCGCCGTTCCCCTAAGCGACGAAGATGCGATCGGCCTGCACGAACAGGACACGATCAACGCCGGCGACGGCCTCTGTCGCACGGAAACGGCGGCCCTGCTAGTTGAGGAAGGTCCGAGGTACATCACACAACTTATCGACTGGGGGACGGAATTCGATCGTGCGGGCACGAAGTTGGCCTTCACGCGCGAAGCTGCTCACAGCCGCTCCCGCATTCTTCATGCTCATGGCGATTCCACGGGGCGCGAAATCAGCCGCGCATTGCTTGCTCGCGCGCACAACATTCCCAATTTGCATTTGCGCGCGCATGCATTTACTACCGGTCTGATGATTGAAAAGAACCGCGTGATCGGAGTGCGTTTCATCGACGAGAACGATGGGTCGCTGCATGAGTTGCATGCAGGCGCCGTGCTGCTGGCTACCGGGGGGCTCGGCCAACTCTATCGCGAAACCACCAATCCGGAAGTCGCTACGGGCGACGGTATGGCCATTGCTTTTGAGGCGGGCGCTGTGCTCTCAGACATGGAGTTCGTGCAATTCCACCCCACTGCGTTATCCGTCAAGGGCGCTCCGCGATTCCTGCTCAGTGAAGCGTTGCGCGGCGAAGGCGGTATTATGCGCAACGTTAACCTTGAACGCTTCATGAAGCGCTATCACGACGCTCAGGAACTTGCTCCTCGTGATGTCGTGGTCCGCGCGATCACCAGCGAAATGCACAAGACCAACAGCCAGTACGTCTACCTGGACTTGACCGCAAAGCCTAAGGAGTTTCTCGAGAAGCGCTTTCCTCGCATCTACTCAACATGTCTGAGCTACGGTCTCGACCTTGCCAGTGACCTCGCTCCGGTCAGTCCCGCGGCGCATTTCATGATGGGAGGAGTGAAAACCGATCTCTGGGGGCGAACCTCAGTTGGCGGTTTATACGCCGCGGGTGAAACAGCTGCCACCGGCGTGCATGGAGCAAACCGCCTGGCCAGCAATTCCCTGCTCGAAGGTCTGGTGTTCGGCGCGCGGGCCGGAATTGCCATGATGAAGGACGCACCGGGCTCAAAGAAAAGTGCAGGCCATTTCCCAGGAGTTGCCGCGCCGAAGAACTGGGACAATTCCTCGGAAAAATCATCAGACAAGGCCAAACCCAAACCAGGTGTTTCGAGCGCTCTTAGCCAGCTGAGGGAATTGATGTGGAAACACGCAGGAATCCTGCGTAACGGCAAAGAGTTGAAGACCGCCATTGAATCACTGCGCGCCATGGAGATTCCGCAGTCCGAAAAAAATGGCCGGCTTGACCACGAACTCCACAACCTTCACGCGCTTAGTTTGCTCATCGCTCGCTGTGCGGTTACCCGCGAGGAAAGCCGCGGCAGCCACTACCGCTCTGACTTTCCATACCGCGACGATGAGAAATTTCAGAAGCATTCCCTCATCGCAAAGGATCAAGACGTAACATACGAGAAGTGAAAGGAGCATCTGTGACCGGTAGTCTGTAATCTGACTACCTCTGTTGAAGCTCTTTTATTGTCTCGAGCAGTGTGTGTCCGACGATGGCGAGGCTCTTAGGGCTGATCTTGTCGAGCCTGTCCTCGGGAGTATGCCAATACCCTGTGGTTGTGTTCATATCGATCAGATCGACAACGGGCACGCCGCGGGCCAAGAATGACAGATGATCGTCGGAAATTCCCAGGACTTGCTCCTCGACAAACACGTCTTTGTAGCCAAGTCGCTGGCCAGTTTTCCAGACCAAGTTGGCATCCGACTTGGTCGAATTCTCCTCCCGCTTCAACTCCAGTTTCTTGCTCCCGACGATATCCGCCAGCAAGAATACCCTGATTTTCTTCAGGTCACCGCTGGATGCCATTTGAGCCGCCATCTGCCGGCTGCCATAACGGTTGTCGGGGTCGACCCACTGCGGGTTCACCGCTTCCTCTCCGTCGAAAAATGCGATCCACACCGCATATTTTCCGGGCTGCTTCTGAGCACAAAGCACCCGGGCAATCTCGAGCATCACGCCGGTCGAGGAGCCGCTATCGTCTGCGCCAACGAAATTATCCAGGCGCTTCGTGTCGTAGTGCGTGCCAAGCAGAATGATCCCTGGCTTTTCGCCGGGAATTTTTACGAGGATATTTTTCATTGGCAGGCGGCCCGCAGGGGTATCCGCAGAAAATGAGTCGGTTTCGACGGCACAGCCGTAAGACTTCAACTCACTTTCGAGATACTCCTGCAACTTTGCCAGTGCCGGGGAACCTGCGGGGCGTGGTCCAAAGCTCACCTGCTTCGCCACCTGGTCGTAGGCGCGTTTGCCGTCGAATCCGTCGGTCCTGTCCGGCGCTGGCGCTTCGTCGGCGGGCGATGGCGCGTTGCCGGCCACGGTGCTCATAAACGGGGGTGGCGGCGAGGCCGGGGGTGTCGTGTCGCCCGATTTGCAGCCCAGCACAAGCAGCGCGCAAAACAGCATCGTGGCGGACCACGGCCAGGCCCTCTTGAGGGAACCCGTCATGCGGATGTGCCTGCGCTTTCTGCCGCCAACTGTCTTTTTTTTCGACGAACTACGGCGGCGGATACCGCGATGCCGACAAAATACAATGCCACCATCGGCAGCATGAAGATCAGCATAGTCTGGGCGTCCGGGGTTGGGGTGATGATCGCCGCGACTACGGCAATAACCAATATCGCATACCGGAAATTCTGCCAGAGAAACTTCGGCGTCACGATTCCGAACAAGGACAAGAAGAAAATCAAGATGGGGAGTTCGAAAACCAGACCGAGCCCCAAGAGGATCAACAGGATCAGATCAAAATACTCGTTGATGCTGATCATGGGCACCACCGGCCCCTTGAAGCTCACAAGGAAGCGGAGCACGTACGGAAGCGTCACGAAGTAACCGAACGCAATCCCAGCCAGAAAAAGAAACACCGTGGAGAACAAAAAACCCGTCACCGCGCTCCGTTCGTGCTTATAGAGAGCGGGCGCTACAAATAGCCAGATCTGATAGAGGACAATCGGCGAAGCCAGCACGATCCCCAGATAGACGCCCAGCGTAATGACCATGTTCAGGTAGCCAGCCGGATGGGTGTAGACCAACTTGGCGTCCAAGTGGGCGTCGGACAGGGCCTTCAACATCGGCTGCGTTATAAAAGTGATAAACCGCTGGGAAAGATAGACCCCGACAAATGCGCCGATGCCGATCGCGTAAAGCGAATTTATGATGCGTTTGCGCAACTCAGACAGATGCTCGAAAAACGTCATCTGCGCGCCGGCCGCTTCCATCCGGGCCGCGATCGAGTTGTCAGGCTGGCTGCTGTTGGTCATGAGAAGGGGAGGCTTGCTTTGCCTCCGATTCCGCCGCGGCTGCCGTCTCGGAAACTGGAGCGTCTAAACGTGGGACAGACTCAGCAACAGGACTTACCGTGGGGGCTTCGGCTACCTGGGAATCGGCGGGGGCCTCCGGAGTGTTTGGAGGAGAGGCTAGGGTGGGGGCTTCGACGGGGTTCTTTAGCGTTGCGGCAGCGGCTTCGGACGCCTGCTTTTTGAGTTCCGCGATTCGTGCCTGGCGCTCCAGGTCGCGCATCTCCTCCTCGAAGGCGCTTTTGAATTCCCCCGAGGCCTTGCGGAACTCCGCCATGAGTTTCCCAAAGGTCCGTGCCAGTTCGGGCAGCTTCTGGGGGCCAAACACCACCAGAACCACCAGAAAGACGACAATCATGTGGGGAATGCTGAGCATAACTCCAATTTAGACGCCGTAAGTCGCCCCACAGGGGCCTGTGTGCATCATAGAAAGGGCACGCAATTGTGTCAAACGACAGTTAGCGCCATGCATGCTATACTGATATTTTAGATCAACGGCGGGGGTCCTCATGAATCCAGAGCGGCGTGGATTAATCCTCGTAGTCGTAGTACTCGGTGTGTCGGCGATCCTTGGGGGCGTCTACGGTCCATCGGTGCGGGCAACGACGGCTTCGACCGACGACTACCAGTCCTCAGTGCGTGACTTCACCAAAGTGCTCGACATTGTCCAGTCGAACTACGCTGAACCGGTGGACATCGACAAGGCCGTTTATCAAGGTGCGATCCCGGGCATGCTTCGCATGCTGGACCCACACTCTAATTTCTTTGACTCCCGGCAATTCGCGCTGCTTCGGGAAGATCAGCGCGGCAAATACTATGGTGTTGGCATGGTCGTAGCACCGCGCGAAAATCACACCATCGTCGTTGCGCCTTATGTTGGCGCGCCGGCCTACAATGCCGGTCTTCGTCCGGGGGACGTGATCACGAAGGTCGATGAAAAATCAACGGACGGTCTTTCTACCAGTGAAGTCGCGGACATGCTGAAGGGGCCCAAAGGCACCGTGGTCAAAATTCAGGTTACGCGCGAAGGCTACGCTGATGCGCTCCTGTTCACCGTCACTCGCGACGAGATCCCGCGCCACTCTGTGGACATCGCTTTCCTCATCAAACCCGGCGTCGGTTACATACGTCTTTCTCAGTTCAACGAGACAACTGACCGTGAAATCGCCGAGGCCCTCAAGCAACTGGGAGCCAACTCGCTAGATGGCCTTATCCTCGATATGCGGGGTAACCCTGGCGGGCTTCTCAACGAAGCCGTCGCTGTCGGCGACATGTTCCTCGAGAAGAATCAGCTAATCGTCTCTTATCACGGGCGCAGCGCGCCGGAGCGTCGGTTCTACGCCGTTCGCGGCAATCAGGGCCTGAATGTTCCACTGGTGATCCTGGTCAACAATAATTCGGCCTCTGCCGCGGAAATCGTCACTGGCGCGGTTCAGGATCATGATCGTGGACTGGTTGTTGGCGAAACCACTTTCGGCAAGGGCCTGGTTCAGACGGTCACTCCGCTCGCCGAGAATACCGGTCTCGCCCTCACTACGGCCCGTTACTACACTCCGAGCGGTCGCTTGATTCAGCGCGACTACAAGTCCGTCTCTCTTTACGAATATCATTACGAACGCAAGGTTCCGGACCACCCCACAGAGATTCGTCAAACGGACAGCGGCCGCCAGGTTACTGGTGGCGGCGGGATCACCCCAGACATCATCGTGGATTCGCCGAAGCTGACCAAGTTCCAGGAGGAGATGTATCGCAGCGACGTGTTCTTCCCGGGTGAGCAGGGCGTTGGCAGCTTCACACGGTACTTCCTGGGTACTCGGCCGGTGATCACGCACAACTTTGAAGTGGACGACCACGTCATCAAGGAGTTCCGCGATTACCTGGCAAAGCACAACATCCGCTACACCGAGCCGGACTTCGCGGAGAGTCAGGACTGGCTGAAGCGCAAGATCAAACAGGAAGTCTTCATGTCCAACTACGGCACGCAGGAGGGATTCAAGGTCCTGCTCGAAGCCGATCCGCAGGTCCAGAAAGCCATTGAAGCTATCCCCCAAGCTCGAGCGCTGTACGAAAACGCACGCAAGGTCATCGCCCAGCGGAATGGCACGACGGGCACGCCGACGTTCAGCACTCAGCCTTAGAGCCGCTTTGAAATAATGATTCACGGAAAGGGCGCCCCTGCGGCGCCCTTTCTGCTTTTCGGGACTTACAGGATAACCATGACTTGCGATTTCGACTTCCTTCACAACCGTGCAAATGCGGGCGCCGACGCTATCTGTAGGGTTTCCAACAGAGCTACAAAACCGGTGCTCCGAGGCGCTTGCCCTTCGGCGTTGCAGCCCCCGCGCTAGCCAGTGTTGCTTCCGAGTTCGGGGAGCGATCTACCGGGACGAATAACGTGCGATCTGGTAGAACGTGCCGCACTGGCGTATTTGAGTCTTCACGCCGTAACAGCTCCCGTTCCAGCCGGCAACCCTTCCTTTATCCGATAAGCGAGTAGTTTCGGGTAGGCGGAGGCCAGAGCCGGTGATTGCCAACGTGGTTGCGGGGTCAGTCTGTCCATTTTCGGACAGTGCTCTTGTGGGTTCGAACAGTGTCAGCGGGCAGTCGTATATGCAATCGCCGCGTAAGTTCATGTAAGTTCGACAGTTC
>Ga0306920_100000613_pt1 | contig 41984 bp, 44 predicted proteins | sample flu12Cox44000170_FD_204666 | JGI IMG/M metagenome (GOLD analysis project Ga0306920, IMG submission 204666) | Lab enrichment of tropical soil microbial communities from Luquillo Experimental Forest, Puerto Rico - flux4day.12C.oxic.44.000.170 (v2)... | ecosystem: Environmental > Terrestrial >... | reverse complement strand
GAAGCTCTTTCGCGCCCAGCTCGCCTTCTGAATGGGCGCAATGTACTTCCAAGTCTCGTAGTCGCCCGGACGGTATCGATGATGCAGTGCATAGAAGACCCGAAGCTTCGCGTTCCGCGCAGCATTCAGGACCTGCAGCATATGAGGAACGCAGTCATTCGCTTCTGCAACAGCCCGAATGCGGTCCCATAGCTTGCCTCCCGCGGAAATGAAGTCGTTATAGGGATCGATCAGAAGAAGGGCGGTGATTTCCTTTTCATATGTCACCTTTGCCATGCTCTCCTCCAGGGCTATGCGCTTACCAGCGAACATGGCCAGTCTCCTTGGTGCAACGCGAGCTGGCCCTTGGGTAAATGGCAATCCGTCAGCCCGCTTCCGACCGAAGATGATCGGTACGGTGCTTGAGGCATCCTACGGGCAATTGCCTGGCTCACACCTTGGTATAAACCGTCGGTGCAGGATAATCAGGTGGAACCCGCAAACGCCCGTCTGATTTTTCTAAGCCGACGGTCGGTGCCCCCTCACTCGGTCGAGCCAAGGAATTTTGCCGCCGCCGCAGTGCAAACAGCATCGGTCCTTAGCAAAGACGATAGCGCGCCGCGCGAAGCGGTGGGCGAATACGGCCAAGGGCGCCGATGTCCTCGTGCAAGAAGCGATGATCTGTGCCGGCCCTGGAGAGCGTTATCCGCGGCAAGATTGCCAAAGGTCGGCCGACCAATAAATCGTCTAAGGGGTCAAGCGTACCATTACCGGTCACCTTGCCAGCGCGACGGCTCGTCCCTCAGCAACGGACCACAAGTTCGATCCGGAATGTACAGAAGGTGCGCTCACTTAGCCTGATAGGACTTTGCACTCGCAGCAGCCTCGGCGGCATCAAATTTGTTGATGTCGTCGATCAGCTCGTTGGTCACGGCGTCCTTGGCATCCAGCTTCTGGTGGATGACCTTCTGCTCGAGCAGCCAATCGTAGTACGCCTGATAGTTTGAACCGACGCTCTCGCCCCAGCGTTTGATGCCCATATTGTCCGCGTCGAGGTTCCATGTCTCGGCGCGGGCTTTGAGCAGCTTTACTTCGTTGCTAAGAGCTGTCGCCTCGTCGATTCCAGTTGGCTTGGTTTGCGGAAACACTTCCCAGAGAATGTGCACCGCCGCTTCCGGATTGGCCATTGCAAAAATCTGCCCTTTCGCAAAGGCCTGACCCAGGGCAACGAGCTCCGCACGCTTACCCGCGATGTTCTCTTCAAGCGCGTACATGCCTGCAGCAGGAAATTTCGTGACATCTCTTTTTGGAAGCTCTCGCAGAGGCACGCCTGCATTCTCGACAAGCACATAGGCGGTGTCGAACGCCGAATAGGCGTCCACTTGCTTGTTCTTGAGCTGAGCGGCGGCTTGGGACCCTTCGCCGATGACTACGATATTGATATCCTTTTGCGGATCGAGCCCCGCGTTCGCTGCCATCGCCCTCGTCACCATCACGCCGTTCGAGCCCATCGAGTTAACGCCGACCTTCTTGCCTTTGAGGTCGGCGACGGACTTGATCGGGCTATCGGCGGGTACATCGATGCCAAATATGTACTTCCGGTAGGCGGTGTAGAACACCTTCATCTTGACACCTTGCTCGCGCATCGTTGCCAGCGCTTCAATGCCTGAGAGGGCAAGCAAGTAATCGCGTGTCGCAACCAATTTCATGCAGTCGGCCGACCCGCCAGTCGGGATCACCGTGAGACTCAGTCCCGCCTTCTCGAGCCAGCCGAGTTTCATGGCGATCGCCCATGGCGATGTCGCAGATGTCACGGCCTTCGTGCACCAGCCCACCCGCACATTGTTAGCGTCTGCCGGGGTCCCGAGCGTAAAGAGTGCGAGGCACGCGGCCAGAGTTACGATCCTGAGCGTTCGTTCCATGGACATCCTCCTACCACGGCGCGCCAGCAAACAAATTGAGCCCGGAAGCTGACGGGACGTCAACAGGTTCCTCGTTCGTGATCGCATCTCTCAACCAGGGAGGCTGACCATGAATGACAGCAATGCTCCACCAACGTAAGGCCGGGATCTCGGTCCTCCAATATCGCGGCGGCCGCCTCGAAGCTGCCGGGGATGGTCATGTTAACGTCAGGCGCTCAGTCGTGGCGCTGTGGGCCCCGGGCGCAGATCCATCAGGGGGCGCTACAGCCAACGGCGTACGCGCGAGCGGTAGCCGCGGTATAGATCACCGAACTTGCGCTCGAGATAGGATTCCTCGCGAGCCACTACGCCGTAGCGGATGACGAGCGCGAAGGGTATCAGCGTCATCAGCAGCCAGAGACTGTCGAACGCGATGGCCAAGCCGATGAGACCCAGGAACATGCCGAGGTAGATGGGGTTGCGCGTAAAGCGGTACGGTCCGCGCTCGACGATGGTGGTGGTCGGCAGGTTGGTGGGGACGTTCGAACCGGCAGCGGTGATAGTAACAATCGCCCAGGCGACGAGCGCCAGCGCGAGGACAAACACCATCACGCCGAGCCAGCCCAAAGGCAGGTCGGCCGGCAGGAACGGCAAGCGCACGAGCCAGTTGAGCGCAAGGCCGGCGATGACGGCGAACCCCCATGCAAGGGGCGGCCGAATAATGACCCGAGCAGTGTCTGCCGTCTCATCCATGGCGGGACTGTGAATCCAAGGTCAGACTATATCACCTTGCAGACTACGCGAGGACCTTGCCTTATTTGTGGTAGTCCGCAGCGCTTGCGCTTGCTTCAACAGGATTGCTCAAGTGCCGCAAACGCAGCAGCCAGTACCCCAACGGCAGATCGCCAGTATTCAAACAGTATGAAGCCCGTCGCATTACCGCCAGGCTGGGCCAGGTTATCGACTAAGCCTTTTGCAAGGTTGCTTCGCTCTGAGTGCCGCTGGCTAGGATGACGTCTGGCACCAGTGCGACCAATTTCACTGCGTAACGGCGCTCACGGTCGGCATTGTTCGCGCCCCAGCGGGTGTCGATCCGCACATTGTGGCCGTCGCTCCAGCCCAATTGTTGCAGGACCTGCATGAACGCCGCGACGCGGGCCTGACCTTGCGGATCGTCGGCGGCCACGTTCATGAGCACACCGATCCGCCGCATCTGCGCGGGTTGCTACCCCCGCAGGCCCAGCGGCCACGCGGCCGCTCTGCAGCGCGCTGAACTCCCGCCGCTTCCTCTCGTACATGCGGCTGCCTCACCCAGGCGTTGGAGCGCGTCGCGCAAATCACCTGATCGGAGGCGGAGCTGCTACGACGCTTTGCGATAGCCGAGCTCCGCAACCCGTTCGCGCGTGTAGAGGTCGCTCGCTATCGTCATGGCAAAATCGCTGACGCGTCTTGGATCGTATGCGCGGCGCCCAGGTGCGATGGGCGCCCCGCCTTTGAAGACGGAGGTGACTTTGCTGCGCTCAAGTAGGATCGAGACGCTCTTGGTCGGATCGCCATCTAGCGTGACGAAGTCCGCCCGATAGCCGGGTGTCAGAGCCCCCACTTTGTCGTTCGGCCTCACGACGCGCGCACTCACCGACGTCGCAGCCTTGAGAGCCTGAATCGGCGTGAAGCCGAGATAGTCGACGAAGATCTCCAGCTCGCGTGCGTGCCATTCGCCGAAGGGCGTCACCGCGAAGCCCGAGTCCGTGCCGATGGGCATCGGGACTCCGGCCCGGCGCACCTTCTGGAGGTTCTCGACTGCGGCATCGAACTCGGCGTTGTAGACGCTGTTGCGCCGCTCACGAAATGCTGGATCCTGCGGCTCGATGAAATCCATGGTATTGCGCAGCAGCGTCAGTGTCGGACAGATGGCGCATTTGTTGGCGACCGCGGCCTCCAGTCCCTCATCGTCAATCTCAGATGCGTGAAAGATGAGATCAACTCCCGTCTTCGCCGCATAGAGCGTCGCCTCGCGGCCCCGGGCATGCACGATGGAGATCTTTCCGAGCCGACGGATCTCGTCGACCATGGCTTTGGTCTCATCCAGCGTGAAGGCCGCCACGAGCTCACCATTGGGCCGACGATGAATGCCGTCCATTGCGATCTTCACCGCGTCGACGCCCTCTTTCACTTGCTTGCGAATCTCCTCGATCGCCTCGTCGCGATTGCGGACGAGTCTTCCGATCGAGGTGGTGGGCACGCCGATCCAGGTCGGATACCAATCCGTTAGTCCCTGCCGGCTGGTAATGTAGGGCCCCGCGGCCGTGACTCTTGGACCTTCGAATAACCCGGCGTCGATCGCGTCGCGGACGGCGCGCGACACCATGCCGGAGTCGCCGGGAGCGACGATGGTCGTGAAGCCGGATGCCAACACCTGATGGGCGAAGAAGACGCCACGGACCGCGCGAAACTCGAGCGAGCTGTATAGGTCGATGTCCTCCTCGGTCTTCGCGTTGCCGTAGGCCAGATGCGTGTGAACATCGATCAATCCCGGAATCACAAAGTAGCGAGAGAAGTCATATTCCTTGGCGTCGGCCAACTTCGGAACATCCTTAGTCGGAGCGATGTGGGTAACGATCCCGTCTTCGGCAACGATCGTGTGGTTCTCAAGGACCTTCTCTTCGGTCCCCTGAAAGAGCTTGCCGCACCGCACTTGGATCTTCTCGGCCATCGCACACCCCTTTCCATCAGCTCGACGACTTGAGTTTCTTCGATCGACATTCGGCGCACGCCTTCGCCGCCGGTTGTTTGCGGTGGCGACTTCGCTGAGGAGATCGCATCTCGCGCAAGCGCTGACCCAATATCATCACTCCGGCGCTGGCCGATTGCTCGCACCACTCATCTGCGACTTCCCTGGCAGCCTGCTCCCAAGGGGAACTTTAGTCTTCGGATTGACACGGCAGCAAATAATTTATTGCGGGCGACTACCCCTCCGCGTCGCGGCTCGACGCTATTGCGACCGACCGCTCGGTGCGATAAATCTAGTGACCAGCACCAGCGTCGCGTCGGCCTAGTTCGCGCAACCCTCAAGAGGTCTCACGCTGAAAAGGCGGATATTGGTTCGTACAGCAGGCGTATCGCCGCCGCGAAATTGGGTGTCATTATGCCGTCCCCCGTTTCGACCTCTCGTGAAGAGCTCGACCTTAACCGAAAGGTTCTAGAACTCGAGCGAGACCTCGCCGAAGCGCTGCAGCAGCAAAGGGCAATCTCTGAAGTATTGGAGGTCATCAACAACTCTGCGGGTAACCCCGCTCCGGCTTTTGACGCGATGCTCAACAATGCCACGCGACTTTGTCAGGCCGATTGCGGGATACTGTGGACATATAGCGGCCAACGGTTTCAGGCCGCTGCCCTGCGCGGCACACCGCCTGAATTTGTGGAGTTTGCCCGTGAACCGCTTGACGGCGATGCGTCTGCCGCGCTGACGCAAATCTTGTACGGCGCGAAGTTCGTGCATGTCGCGGACCTTTCGGCGTCGGAGGACTATCGCGCCGGAAGCCCCTTACGCCGCGCCATTGTCGATCTCTGCGGAGCGCGCACAGGGCTGGCTATGGCACTGCGTAAGGATGATGCTCTACTCGGAATCTTTGTCATCTACCGCCAGGAGGTGCGCCCGTTTGCCGACAGAGAAATCGATCTGTTGAAGAGCTTCGCAAGCCAGGCCGTGATCGCTATCGAGAACACGCGCCTGCTCGAGGCCAAGCAGGCGCAATCGCGCGAGCTTGCCGAGACGCTTCAGCAGCAGACTGCCACGGCGAATGTGGTCAAGGTCATCAATCGTTCGCCTCCGCAGCTGCAGCCCGTCCTTGATGCCATCGCCGAGACCGCCGCGCAGCTCTGCCAAGCAGAATATGCCTTCATTTGGAAGCTCGAGGGCGGCCGGTTTGACCTTGCGGCAGCAAACAATGTGCCACCTGAATATGTCAGGTGGACCGCTGACCATCCTCCGGGTCTGGATCGCGGTTCAGCGACGTCGCGCGCCGCCGTCGAACGCGCAACGGTTCACATCCCTGACGTCCTCGCGGATCCCGAGTACAGCCGCTGGGGCTCGCAGAAGCTGCGGAAATACCGCAGCGTCCTCGCGGTACCGTTGCTGCGCGATAGTCTACCGATCGGCGTCGTCACGCTGGTGCGCTCCGAGGTCAAGCCCTTCAACGACAGGCAGATCGAGCTGGTCACCACCTTCGCCAACCAGGCAATGATCGCCATTGAGAACACGCGGCTGTTTGAGGAGGTGCAGGCGCGTAACCGCGACCTCACCGCCTTGGGCGAAGTGGGGCGTGCGGTGAGTTCGACCCTTGATCTGAAGGTTATGCTGAAAACCATTGTCGATCGTGCCGTCGAACTTTCCGGTACGGATAGTGGTTCGATATTCTATTTTCGGAAGGACGTCGGCAGGTTCGAACTGGGTGAGACGTCGGGGCTTGACGAGGAGGTCGTTGCCAGGTTCCGCAAGCTCGACATAGCTGCTGGAGAGACGGGTCTAGGCGAGGCAATTACCAACGGAAAGCCGCTGCAGGTCGCCGATATAACAAAGCGCCGGAGCAACCCATTGCGCGACGTAGCAATCGACGCCGGTCTTCGCGCAGTGCTCATTGTGCCTCTGCTCAGCGCGCAAACACCACTCGGCGCACTGGTATTGCAGCGCAGTCAGCCGGGGGAGTTTCCGCCCGCCGTGGTCAGCCTCATGCAAGCCTTTGCCGACCAGTCGACAATCGCCCTAGAAAATGCTCGCCTATTCGACGAGATCGCTCAGAAGGGCCGCGAGCTCGAGATCGCCAGCCAGCACAAATCGCGGTTCGTCGCCAACATGAGCCATGAGCTGAGAACGCCGCTCGCCGCCATGCTTGGCTATATCGAGCTTTTGCAGGAAGGCATCTATGGCGCACTGCCGGAAAAATCTCTGCCGATCCTCACGCGCATCCGGTCCAACGGCAAGCACCTGCTGGGCCTGATCAATACCGTCCTTGACATCTCCAAGATCGAGGCTGGCCAATTCAAGCTGAACCTTGCCGAATATGCGTTGGGCAGCATCGTCGACACGGTGATGGGGGCAACCGAGTCTCTGGCAGCGACCAAGAAGCTTGCCTTCAGGACCGAGGTTGCCAAGGGACTACCATATGGCCTGGGCGATGAGCAGCGCCTGACCCAGGTGCTGCTCAATCTCGTTGGCAATGCCATCAAATTCACGGACGCCGGGGAGGTACGCATCATGGGCAGCGCACAAAACGGACACTTTGCGCTAAGCGTCAGCGATACGGGCCCCGGCATCCCACCGGAAGAGTGCGAACGCATCTTCGAGAAGTTCCGCCAGGTCGACAGCTCGAACACCCGTGCCAAGGGCGGCACGGGGCTGGGTCTCGCCATTGCCAGAGAGATCGTCGAGATGCACGGCGGGCGCATTTGGGTCGAGTCGGCGATGGGTCAGGGCTCGACGTTCCGCATGGAACTGCCCGTGCGCGCCGCAGCCGCTGCCGGTGCAGGATGAGCAAACGCATTCTTGTCGTCGAGGACCAGGAGGATCTGCGCGCCATCCGGCGCGCTTTCCTCTCCGCCTCCGGTCACCAGGTTGCCTGGCGCACGCAATCGATCACCTCGGCGCGGCCCAGCAGGGAGAGCGGGAGCGTAAGGCCGATCGCTTTCGCGGCCGTGTTGAGGGGCGGAAGATCGCCCACAAGAAACGCATATGGTCCCCCTCTGCAATCCCCGTGAGGGAAGGGGTCAACACGCCGGACGGGTCGGTTGAGCCTGCGATCCCTGCCGAATATTGCTGCATCATCGAGATCGGCGGGGTCGTTGCCACTTCCGGTCGCGCGCAAATGCAGCAACGCGTGTACGCAAGCCGCACCTACTCAATCACCTTGTCGGAGCAAGTAACAAGCGGCGCGGCGTCTCTCTATTTTAACTGATTACAAACATTGTATGGAACTCATCCTCTCTGACGCCCGGAGCAAAATCACTTCGGTACAACACGCTGCGGACATGAACCCAGCAGAACGCCAAGATGTTCTTCGCGCACTGAAGCGCCGATTAGACGTGGCCACCCGTGAATTTGAGTGGATCGGTTCTGAAATACGACGCTTCAGTTGATCAAGGAAGCTGGGCCGCCGCCCGATCGCCCGATCTTATGAAACACCCCTGCACAGTCCCGCGTCTTCAACTCGCGCGAGTGCGAACACCTCGCCAGATGTGCCTCCTAGCCATCTCTGTTGATCCTTCATTACGCGCCGGTCGGCGCTCGAGTTGATCCCGAGCCAAGGTTTTGCCCTCAATCCCGACCTGCATCATTGCTTGCGCCAGACGCGCTGGATTGGAAAAGCAAAGCTCATGGCTACCGGAAACCTGTACGAGGCGGAACAACCCCAGTTTCTGCGACAGCCGAGGGTGCCATGGGTAGTGGTGCGGCAACGAGATGTCTTCCGTGCAGTTCACATAGGATTTTGCGACGGCGATCTCAGCAGGGTTCGTCTTGAGCGAGATCTTGTCTGAAAGGGTTTTGATCGAATGGGGGTTCAACATGTCGTACGCACGCTGTGCGGTGCCGAGGTCGACGTCGTTGATGAATGCTTCCCGCCAGATCTGAAAGGGCAAGACGACGCAACCGTCGCCGCGTTCGGCCGCAATGGCAGCGAACAGTTCGACATGTTGCTCCGGCAGCATATCATAGATGCCTTCACCGTCATTCGGGACGAACGCGTTCCAGTAGACCAAGCGGCGTATGTGCTTTGGAATTCTATCGGCGACCCCAGTGATGATCATGCCGCCATAACTGTGGCCAACGAGGATAACATTCTTGAGATTACTCGCGGCCAAAAAGTCGATGATCGATTGGATAGCCTCGTCCAATCCGTTGGTTTTTGGATGTTTTTGGATCGCCCGGACGATTGCCCCTAATCGTTGGTGTGAACGCCTTGTGACCAGCCGCTTTGATCAATTCCGCAACCGGCTCGAGTTCCCTTCCAGTATGCCACGCACCGTGAACGAGCACATAGGTACTCATGATAATCTCCTCGACCAATTGCGCATTTACGGTAGCTGCCGCCGCGATGCGATTGCAGCGCTGGAGGGTTTGTGTTCCGCGGAATCTTCCGGCCAAAATGTCGTCGGTGGCACGTATGGGCGGATCAAGTGTCGTTTAGCTCGCTACCCGATCACGAACAAGACAGAAGCGCAGGCGCGAATGTTTCGACCACCGGGATCACTTGCTACACAATTCTCTGTGAATGCGCGGGAGGTCCGACATCGTCGACCGACCCCGTCGGCCAAATCCGCACTCGGTTGCTATGGGCTAGCCAAGCGCATCATCGGCGAGGCCGACGTGGATCTGCTGCCGCGTAGCGCCCGGACGAAGTCGCGTGTCGCGTCGGGGCCGTACGTTCTACAATGGGAACGCTGTCAAAGCCTCTGGCAAAGCCTCATGTCGAAAAGCGTGGCGAGCCCTACTTCTTGCCGCGCGCCATGCTTCTCGAACAAAGGCGCAAAGTTCGGCTTGATAGCGCAATTCCTTGAGCGCCTTGCGCGTTTCGTGGCGATGTTGGGCATCAAGCCACTCCAGCTTGCAGCCAAGCTTGGCAGCCCTTCCATGCCTTATGCGGAAATCTGCGGGCGTGGATGGCAAGCTCGTCGCGTCCTACCCGCGTTCGCGGCCACAGACGTTAGGTAAAGCTGAAGCATGGTCCATTGCATTGCGGCCCGCGTAACGCGCTCCTCGCCTCCTCACCGCGCCGAATTTGTCAACAGTCTGTCGTTGATGCTGCGTGCGCGACTGGCGCGCTCACAGGGGGGTCAGGAAGGCCTCAGCGCCGCCGCGCCGCAACAATCGGCGCTAGGGGGGTGCCGTTGACCCAGGGCGGCGATTTACCAGTTTTGGCGAGCCCGAGAGAGACGATGATGTAAAAAAAAGCCGCCCATCGGCGGCCTAAGTGGGATCACGTCACCGAGGGAAGCGAGACACACGGGGGGAGGTGTCTCGGGGGGAGACGTGATCTAGGCGCACTCTGCTCAATTCTCTGAATGGGCTCCATCGGGTCGAACCACGATTTGATGCCGGCTGAGTCTTGAGCGAGCCCGTCACGCCCATACCGCGAGCCCTGCTGCTTACGTGGGCGGGACGGCTCTGGGGGGCGTGGGCGGGGCTGTCCGTCCGGTACCGAAGGGTGAACTGTCGGGAAGGAAGCGCCTCAACGAATGGTGCAACCCGGATGCGCTAACCAAAGCCTTCGTCATCAATCTGCTGTAAGTTCAGATTGCCTGCGAAGAAGCACCCTCACACGGACCTCAAGAGAGAGCGGCATCACCACCACGCCGCGTTCGAATGCCGCCAGGTGTTCATCGATGATCTGCCCTACCTGCCGTACCCGCCGCACTATCCCGTCTACATCCCGCGACACGATCGCGAGTTCTAGGCCGCACGATGGAGCTCAACGTGTGGCCGGGGACCGAGTTCATCAGCGGCCCCGACAATGAGAAGGCGGTCACGTGGGCGCTCACGTGCGGGGTGCGGATGAGCGGGTGCTGAAACCCCGGCAGGCCCTGTTCGCGACGGGGGTCAGCGCCATACCGATCATGCCGGTCGAGCCTCGGCAGCTTGCCGGCATGCCCATGCACTTGGCCCAGGTCCAGAATGGCGGGGCCTGGAAAGGTAAAAATGCAATCGTGATCGGCACCGGCAACAGCGGCCAGCCGTCGCTCATGATCTCTCAACAGCGGCGCTGCGACCTCCATGGTTCAGCGAGATCGGACAATGCGCTCCCTACACCTCCAGGCTGATTGACTCTGCGCAAAATGTCTTTCACCCTACGCGAGGCGCTTTTCAGCTTCGGACAACACACGCACCATGAGCTTGGACGCTGCGTGGCAACAATTGATCTCCGCATTACACGCGTCCGGCCGCAAGGCTGCACTCGCAATCACAGGGGGCGGCAGTGGGGCGGTCGGCGAGTTGCTGCGTGTTCCCGGGGGCTCTCGGCTGCTGATCGAGGCACAGGTTCCCTACGACGCGCTGGCGCTTGCGACGTTTCTCGGCTTTGCACCGGTACAGGCATGCAGTGCTGACACCGCCATCGCGATGGCACGAAACGTACGGGCACGCGCAGCCAGGCTGGTGCCGGCGGGCACCGATCTGGTTGGCCTCGGCGCGACGGCGGCACTGGTGAGCGATCGCCCACATAAAGGCGAGCATCGGTTTCACATCGCATTCGCCAACTCTGACCGCATCGCGCACTGCACGGGCTTGATGACCAAGGGTCGACGTGATCGCGCCGCTGAAGAAGACCTCGTTTCGCGTGCGATCGTCCTGTGGCTAGCCCACGCATGCGGGATAGCCGCACCGTCGCCACGCAGCCTCCTCGATGCGGATGAACATTTTGCGGAGACGGCCGTTGCGACCGTGGATACTATCGATCAGCTCCTGGCTGGCGAGTTCGATCGCGTCACCGCCCAGCCCGATGGCCAATTGATGCTGTCAGCGCCGCGGCCCCCCGTACTGTTGCCAGGTTCCTTCAACCCGGTGCACGGTGGACATATGTTGCTGGCGCGGGTCGCCGAAGAGATTAGGCAGCAGCCCCTGGCGTTCGAGATCTCCGTCACTAACGTCGACAAGCCGCCGCTAGCGAGCAAGACGGTGAGACACCGGCTCGCGCAATTCGCCTGGAAGTCGCCGGTCGAACTCACGCGAGCGCCCACCTTCGTCGAGAAATCGCGCTTGTTTCCGCGGACTACGTTTGTGATCGGGGCGGATACAGCGGAGCGGCTGGTTGCGCCGAAATATTATGGTGATGATGAGGTGCGAATGCACGTCGCGCTCGAGGAAATCGCAAATTCCGAGAGCAGCTTTCTGGTGGCCGTGCGCATCGACGCCGCGGGGCGCGTACGCGCGCTGAGCGACATCCCCGTGCCGCGGCGCTATGCCGACCTCTTCACCGAAATCCCTGAGCACCGTTTCCGCCTTGACACCTCCTCATCCGAGATTCGCGCAAGGGGACGTGCAGTTGGCAATCCATAGCGAGCCCCAAAGATAAGATTTCCGATACGCTTGCCCCATGACCCCAGGCCGAGCGTGTGTGTCTTTGCGGGCGGCGACAACGCGGCCGGGCAGGTGCTCGTATCTCGGAGGAGCCTCGCCTGCTACGGCGGCGGCAAGCGCTGGCACAACGCAGCCGCAGTGTTGAGCCGGCGAGCAACCATGAAGGAGCGATTAGCCATGAACCGTCCGCCTCTCCCGCCGTTTACCGCCGATACGTCGGCGCAAAAGGCACGCATGGCCGAGGACGCTTGGAACACGCGTGACCCCGCGAGAGTGGCGCTTGCCTATACCGTCGACAGCCAATGGCGGAACAGAGTGGAGTTTTTTCAGGGTCGCGACGCCATAGAGGCCTTCCTCACGCGTAAGTGGAACAAGGAGCTCGACTACCGGCTGATCAAGGAGGTCTGGGCGTTTCACGACAACCGGATCGCGGTGCGTTTTGCCTACGAGTGGCACGACGACAGTGGTAACTGGTTCCGAAGCTACGGCAATGAGAACTGGGAATTCGACGACCAGGGGCTGATGCGCCGACGTCTCGCCAGCATCAACGACCTGCCGATTAAGCCAAGCGAGCGCAAATACCATTGGCCCCTTGGGCGGCGCCCCGACGATCACCCCGGCTTGAGCGAACTCGGTCTTTAGCAGGACAAGATGGGCAATACCCACGCCAACTTGAACGTTGTCGCCTTCACGCCCACCGTCAAGGCAATCCGGAGCCGCAAGGGTCATGTCTCGGTTACACCCAACGCGCGCAGAAGGGCGCGGATAGCTAAGGCACCAAATGCGGGCGCATAGCAACGTTGCCTAGGCGCAGGAGGTTTTTGCCCCCAAAGCAGGGCAGCATTTGTCTCGGCCGCCGCCACCGCGGGCCAAATCGCTGCAACGCGTGTACAAGACGCGTGTACAAAATGAAGGTGGCCAGCGGTGATGCTGGCCAAAGTCGGAGCTCAGTACTTTTGAGCTTGCGCGCGTTACCAGCAGCGGCGATGGCACCGACGACGCGAGTACCAACTATGATGGCAGCGCACCCAGCAGCGCGCCTCACTGACGGGTGAAGGGGTGCTCATTGGTTTCGTGACGATTGAATTAGCGGGCGACGCGACCGTCGAGCCCGTGGCCATGAGGCCAAAACCTGCCGCTAAAACTGCAGCGATGATAAGTGAACGCATGTTGTTCCTCCGTCGACCGGTTGATGCGCGCTACTACGCTAGCCCCATGCCTCACTCAAATCCACCCTTTTCCCCGCCGGGCCGCGACGAAAAATCCCTCGTCCGTTCAGCAACCGTTCAGGTCTTGTGTTTGCTCACCGTGTGTCCCAGATGCCCAAAACAAGATCCATCATGTCCACCGCTTGGTATCACACGCTGGCCCACACGCTGGCCCAGACGCTGGCCCGTACACTCGCCTGGCTTGTGCTCGCGGGAGCGGCCGGAGCAACCGCTGCTGGCTTTGCCGCAGCAAACTGCAGCGCCCAAGACCGGCCGCGGCTCAGTACCAACGAAGCCTATGTCGAGGAAGCCAGCCGAGCCACCGAGCTCAAGATTTCGGATCCGCTGGCGGTCTTTGCCTTCGTGCTCGAGAGCCTTGCCGATCATGTGAAGGTATATCCGACCGAGAACTACTACTATTTCCGGTTCACGCATAAGGGCACACCCTACGCTGGAAGCATTCGATTGCCGCCAGGCGAGCGCGACCAGGGCAGGATCGAGTTTGGCTACTACAAGGACCTGACCGAGTGGAGCGACGTGATGGAGGGGGACGTCCATATGGTCCTCAGTGCAGCGCAAGAAGTGAAGGTCGAACAACTCGATCGCTTTGCCTATCGAATTGGGTATCTGAACAAGAGCGTGGTCTTCACGCTCAACGACTTGTCAGATGTGCGCCCGCCTGCGGCGGCCCTAGGGGCTGACGAAAAATTTCTAGGACCAATCTTCGATGAATCCGGTATCCGCTTCTTCCTGGTCTTCAACGCAAGGCTTAAGCTCTTTCACTATCTGCTCGACGAGACGGTAACGGTCGCCGATGATCTGACGGCCACGGCAGGAGCCGACAGGGTCCTGGTGGGAAGGCGCACGGGGTTCGCGTTCTATCGGGATCATCATGCGGACCGCAAGATCCTCATTGGCGCCTACGAGGGCAATTCGCGGATCAATAACTACTTCGACGGACCCTTTGACCAGCTCCCCGAGAACTTCATTCAAGCCGACGAACTGCGCGGGGCAATCTATGCGTCGGACCCCAGCGTCAAAGGTCAGCTTGATCGGCTAGGCAACTACCTCCACGAAGAGGGCCGATATCTCATTCACCCCTACATGCTCTATCATCGCCGGTCGGATCTCCAAACCATTCACGCCTGTGCGGTCCGATCCCTAGCGCGTCCTGCTCTCTACTATCGCTGCTTCGTAGCGAGCCTACCGGAAGAAAGCGAGGCCAAACGGTCACCCGCGCGACGCCACAGGAGGTAAGCGACACCAACCGTGGCGCCGGCCCAAGCAGGCGCCATTATAGGCATTGAGCGCAAGCCTGCAGCAACCTGTCGCGGCAAGGCGATATTGCGTCAAGGGGCGTGGCGGGGTCGATGTTGGCGTAGTAGAAACTGGCGGACTGCGGGCGTCAGGCGCGAGCGACCGGTCAATGGGGGAGAGGGAAAATGCAGCGGCGTACCCTTTTGCTGGGCGGAGCGGTCGTGGCCGGGGGCGCCGCTGTTGGTGGATACTTCTTCGGCCAAAAGCTCTGGCAGTATGCGCGCGGCCTTACCAGGCCGGGAACGACGGGAACAGCGCTCGACAAGATCAGCCACGTCGTGGTGCTGATGCTGGAGAACCGATCGTTCGACAATCTGCTTGGCAAGCTCTACCCGAAATCGGATCGCTTTGACGGTCTCTCTGGAAGCGAGACGAACCCGGACCTCGAGGGCCGACCGGTCCCGATCAAGAATATCCCGGGCACTGGCCAGCTGAGCATCATCAACCCCTGGCCTGATCCCGGCGAGCTCTTTACCGACATCAACGAGCAGCTGTTTCGGACGCGAACGCCCGCGCCGGGGCAAACCCCGACGATGGACGGCTTTGTCATCAATTTCCTGCACCAGCCCGATGCATCTGAGGACCATTACGGCGAGCTGGCGCAACGGATCATGCACTATTACGAACCGGAACAGGTGCCCGTGATCAGTCGCCTCGCTCGGCAATTTGCCGTTTGCGATCAGTGGTTCGCATCAGCGCCCTGCCAAACATGGCCCAACCGATTCTTCATGCATACGGGAACCGCCGGTGGCTTCGAGAACAACGAGCCGTACCATTTCCTTGAAGTGCCCACGATCTTCGATCGGCTCACCGAAAAGCTCGGACCCAACAGCTGGGTGATCTACCGGCACGACTTCTCTCTCGCCTTGAACCTCCCGCGGCTTTGGTTCTTCCCCCTCAATTTTTTCCTGTTCAGCGATTTCCTGGACGATGCCAAGAAAGGCAATCTGCCTGCATACTCGTTCATTGAGCCCAGATATCTGCCGGACACGGAGCTCCCTAACGATCAGCACCCGCCCCATGGTGTAACCGCTGGCGAGCAACTGATTGCCACCGTTTACAACGCGCTACGCAACGGACCGCAATGGACTTCGACGCTGCTCATCATCACTTATGACGAGCACGGTGGATGTTATGACCACGTGCCACCACCGGCGGCAGTCCCTCCGGATGCGATACCGACTTCACCGTTCGCATTCGATCGATATGGGGTCAGGGTCCCCGCGGTCATCGTGTCCCCGTACATCAAGGCCAACACAATACTGCGGGCACCCAAAGGCGGCGCCCCGTTCGATCACACATCGATCCTGGCGACGCTGCGCAAGCGTTTCGCTTTGAGCGCGCCCCTCACCCGGCGCGATGCGGCAGCGCCCGATCTCGGCATGGTCGACATGTGGCTGAACACTCCGGACAACCTCGGACCGGAGCGCATCGAGGCCCTGCCCGAGGAAGACTTCGCCGCTCGCTTGGAGGCATCACGGCGCGATCCCGTGAATGACCTGCAAAAGTCGCTGCTGCATATCAACGCGCAGCTGCCCACGCCGGACCGGACTGTCAAGGAGCACATCGAGGCGCGTAAAAGCCGTGGACCAGTTCCTGCACCCGACGCGACAATGTCAGCGGGAGAGGCCGCCGAAGTCCTCAAGCCGCTGCCCGAGAAGCTCAAGACCTTCAGACAGAATTGACCACCGACTTTAGGGGCAAGAGCGCACGGAGGGGGATGCGTTGGGGGCTTACCAGTGCCCAACCGTAAGAGGAGGGCACGCCCTCGGGGGAGGCCGGTTGTGCTCGATCTACCAAGTGGCCAGTGCAGTGGCTCGCCCTCGATCAGCGGCGGTGGAGCCGGTTGCGGCTATCCCAGATGGCCCAACACGAGCGCTCTGCGTTCACGTCCGATCGGCTCTTCGTGGACGGCGGTGCTGGCTGGGCGATAGCGCGGCCCGATGCAACAAGCGATAGGGAGAGCGCGACCCATGCGACCGACGTTTTCATGGCGTTTGATCCCTCCCACCACCTGAAGTCCCGCAAGCCCGCACATTGGCGAGGGATCACTTGCCAGAGAGACGGTTCACGCACGTCTGAGAGGCACTGATGGGCGAGAAATGCGCGCCAGCATTGTCGTGTCCCTTTGCGGGGCCGCTCTCAGTGCGCAGCGGGTAGAGCCTAGTAGGGGTGCCGCCGGAATGGAGTCTGGGGAATTCCGGCGCCCCTTGCACGAGGCCAACCAAGCGTGACATGCCAGCTAGCGTGACATGGGTCACGAGGACTGGCCACGATGGCGTCGGGCCGTGGACGGTTGGCTTTGTGGCGGTGCAATAGCGTCGCCCCGCGCGCGCCGAGCGCGTGGCAAGGGTTTGATACGATTGCATCGTAGCCCCAATGGCCCCATATGATGGACAGTTGCACATGGAGGCCGTCATGCCGCAGATCAAGAAGGCGCGCGCCGTCGGCGTGAACCACGTCGCGCTCGAAGTCGGCGATATCGACGAGGCGCTGACGTTTTACGGACGCCTTTTCGACTTCAAGCTGCGCGGCAAGAGCAAGGATGCCGCCTTCATCGATCTCGGGGATCAGTTTATCGCCCTACAAAGGGGACGCCGGCAGGCGGCCGACGACGGGCGTCACTTCGGGCTGGTGGTGGACGACAAGGAGGCGCTACGCGCGGCGCTGACTGCTGCCGGCATCACGGTGCTACCCGGGCGCTTTCTCGATTTTCTCGATCCGTGGGGAAACCGCATCGAGATCGTGAGCTATGACAACATCCAATTCAGCAAAGCACCCCACGTGCTGCGCGGCATGGGTCTATCGCATCTGTCGAAGAACTCCGCGGCCATCAAGGAGTTGACGGACAAAGGCATGGCGCCCGATTGAAGGGCCGCCGAGCATTACGGAGCAACCGCATGGTCGACACATTGGCTGCCAAGACCTGTACGCCCTGCAAAGGCGGAATTCCGCCACTGCCGCGCCAGGATGCCGAACGCCTGCTCGGGCAGGTGCCGCAATGGGAAATACGCGACGACGGGCTGCGAATCGAACGGACGTTCAAGTTTCGCGACTTCGCCGCCGCGATGCACTTTGTTGAGCAGGTGGGCGCGCTTGCCGAGACCGAAGGCCATCATCCCGACATCAGCTTCGGCTGGGGCTATGCAACGGTGAGGCTGCAGACGAAAAAGATCAAGGGGCTGCACGAGAATGATTTCATTCTCGCGGCCAAGATCGATCGGCTGCTTGATCGCACCACAGCGTAACGATCGGCGCCGCGTCGAGAGTCCTCCTCGCGCCGGCACCGGCTCCACGCTCAGTGGAACGGCGGGCCGTTAGCGGCGCCTGCTCACCAGACCATCGCCGGTTTGGGTGAACGACCCCGATCCGCCTCGCCCGAGGCGCTCTCGTTGTTGCCTTGCCAGCAATACTTCAATTACGTAAAAGCCGCCGGCGCTTAGCCAACAGGAGGATTGGGAGCGCCAGCGGCCGATGCACCCGCGGGGAGGAGATGGATCCGCGGATAGGGCGTCTATTACCACAAACTCCGCGGCCGTTTCCTGCGAGCCTCGACTTATCCCCACTCCCCACAACGGAGGCGTCAACATCGCTACTGGTTGTGCTCAAATGACAACGCCCAACGACATCTGAGCATGTGAACCCCAACCGCCGGTGTCGAACCCCGCCTCGTGAGGGCTCAATCGCCTTGCGGCCGCATCGCCCCAGGCGATCCGCCCGCCGCTCGGACTTGCCCTGATCTTGCGCTAGTTCGTTGAACTTCTTAGCCCCTTGCAAACCCCTGTTATCGGGCGGATCTCACCACGCGCCTGACGCGAGCCGTTGCAAAAACCAACGCGCCGCGGAATGCGAGCGCACCAAGAACACGCCAAGGCCCATATCCGCGAGCGAAACGGATTGCGCCCCCACTCGCCCCATTCGAGCACCCATTCAACTTCGACGGCCGTGCGAATGAAGGAGAGGTATGCGCCCCGCAACGCCGCCCCGCCCCTGCGTCCCTCCATCTCGTTGCGCGCGAGAACCAACAGGCCAGCATACGCACAAATCGCGAAAGGCTAGAGTGCATCCCGGGCTGATATCATCCGCCACTGCTGATCTGTCAGCTTTGCCCGCTTGCCAGTCGAAGCGATCGTAGCGCACAAAAGCCGATTGGAGATGGGCCGAAACCGATGTCTGGAGTGGGCGAGCCGATCTTGGTCAGCCCGACACCAAAACCGACAGACGCGGCTGCGTCGGCGTCAACAGCCACAAAGCCGCCGGCTTCCCGGCGCGCATTAATCGTTAGGCTGAGCGATGGGCAACGTCGTGCGATAGCGAGTGTGCTCCTCCTCTTCTGGTCGCACTTCGATCAGCCAGGCATCCCATGCAGGTCCCTTAGTCGACGTAAACTTTTCCAGATATGCGCTACCGAGACCGACGATCTTGCCATCCCTGATGGCGATGGGGGTTCGTTCCTTTGCCTTCTCGGCGATCTGCCAGGGCGTTGCGTAATATAGGAACTTCGTGTCGCCACGGATCTCTCGTTTTTGCGGCTCGCCCAGGTACTCGATGACCTCAGCCTCGCTCATCCCGATCTGAATTGATCTGAGCAGCGCGCCTGACCGCTGAGGTGACAGAACATTAAAGCTGTCGCAGCCCGTCGCTATGGACGCAATTGCCAGAAGTGCAAGAAGTTGGCGCATCGGGCAAGCGGGGTTCCGGATGGATCGATCCACCTTGATTAAGAGTTAGGCTCCACCCGTAGCTGCAAGTGAGATCCACGGAAGACGCCGAGCCAGGAGCGGCAAGCTATCTATGCCTGATTTGCCGACCGAGGGGGTACCGCTCGGCGGCTATCCACACAAAGAAGAGGCTCCAGGTGGTTAGCCACAAGGCAGGTCGTGTCAGCTCCAGGTGTGAGAGATGACTGGGCGAAACGCGCGGCGGCTCAATCGCGAGGTAGGCGATCGTGGCTGATATCCCAAGCCGGCGTTTCGCGCGAAAGTCCCCGCTTGTGGAGCTCGGCGTCCGAAAGGCCACGCAGATGATCATACATGGCCGCCGCAGCGCAGTAGTCGCCGCAAGCTCTTAATCCCGCTGCAATAGGTCTACCAAGCGATCGGGTCAGACGTAAAAGGTGCCGCATCCGCTCAAGCGATGGGGTGGCATGACCAACCGACATCCGTTCATAGATCGCCATGGCTTGCCCCGTGGGTGTGCGGTTGGACCGGACGTTAGAAGTCGCCGTAATCGATGCTGCGACTTTCTAACCGCGCCCCGACTATTGCTTGGGCAAAATGAACAGGGTCGGCGACTTCGGGTGTTTCCTACGGAACAGATAGCTTGAAATCGAATCGCGGTGGCTCGCGTGGCTCTATCTCGATATTGGATGATCCTTCGTCTGCGGATGTGCTCTCGATCGCGATCGGACCCGCATCGTATCGAGGAACTCATGGCCATTGAGGCCTTCCTGAGCGCTTAACCGAGCACTGCAGTGCGTCGGGTCTCCTTCCCGAGCGCAACCAACTCAGCTGGGATGTGCAGGGGCAGACACCATGTCATCGGCGTCAGGGCGGGACATTGACGCTCCCCAACACGGAGTGTCGTTGGTCGTCGAATGCCGCTCGTGCAATGGGGTTCAGTACCGGTCGCAAGTATGCCATGTCCATAGCGCAGAGCGCCCGGAACCACGGGCATTCAACCCGCCCATTACCGCTTGCTCTTTGCAGGCAAGAACCTTCCATCCGTGGTCTGGTATACCTTGTAGGCGGTATAGGCGCTCGATCCAGCGGCGACGACCATCAGAGCAAGCATGACCGCGATCATCCACTGAGGCATGTATCGCTTCTCCGGTTCGCGTGAAACTCACCCAATCCCGTCATCGGTCGGGTAAGCGGCGACGATGGCACGGTGATGTCCGGCGCCTTCACGATGGGCGGCAACTCGTGAGCGAGCCTCAGCAGGAAGTTCAGCTCGCCGCGTTACCCTCTTGCGCGCGCGAGGTGGCGAGCGCTTGCAAGAGCGACCCACAGCATGGATCGCCGGCGCACAAGCCCACCACCGCCATTCGCCGGCCAAGGACCGCAGGTAACTCAAGGTCTAAGCTCCATTACCCCGGCCCCATGCGCGCCACAACGTCGGTCCAATCGACCGAAGCGAGCGCGGGAAGTTGAGATCCCCGACGCTCGCCGATCGCGATGCTGACCTGCCCGCCAAGGGCCGCCTGCTCAACGGCTGCTGCAGCCTGAGGTTTCGTCACTTCATTGTTAGAGAAGAGACAGAATATATGGCTTGCTAATGACCGCTAGACTGCAGATCACAAGCAAGAGGTAATCCTTGGAGCGCCCGCCTCCCCTCGCCCAAGGTACCGGGTGGCGCATCATAGATTGGCCAAGGTGAGATCTGCATCGCGGGGCCGCACGGGTTGCCAACGCTCCGTCGTCGGCGCGATCCTCACCTATCGCCACTTGGAAAACCGCGATGAAGCGTCGCTTCGCACGACGCGACCAGCGCGATCCCAAGAGCGACGCAGAGGGCAATCTGGCGGGAGCCGGGGCGCCCATGCGTGGGGCCGTTCACGACATCACGGCAATTATGAGCGTTCTTGCGCCCTCGCATCTGGTGGAGCATTGCAGCCGCGTTGCCGCATAAGGCGCGAGGCGGTCGGTGTTGACCGTGAAGAACGCGTTGGACCGGTGCCGAAAAGTGCGCTGAGGTTGATCTGTTGCCCTTCCAACACAGGAGTGCGGTTTCTGTACTCAGCCTATTGACGCACTGCACCATTGTGGGCTCAATGCTGTGCATCGTGCGGGGGTGTATTATGGTCAGTGTTGTTGTGGGACAACTCATAGGTATTCCAACTCCGATCGCCGCGGCAATCGGGGTCGTTGAAGGAATCCTACTTACAGGCCTTGTTTCGGTTGTGGCTGAGCGTGTTCTCTTTCGCATGCCGCCCGACTGAGCCGTGCCAAAACAGCCCTACATGGTGATGGTCCGATGCCCAACTGTGGACACCGCAGTCCCGACAGGAATCAGATGCGATGTCGCCGATTTCAGCCACATCGCAGTTAGCGGCCCACTCGCCTGCCCGGCATGCGGCGAACTCCATCAGTGGTCGCTTGGAGATGCGTGGCTTCGCGATGCTGCTTTTGCATTGGCAGAGCCGACGAGTCCTCGCTGTCGCTCTAGTGAACGTGACAAAGCAGTTTCTTATTAATGCAAGCGAAGCGCTGTGCTTGATAGGCACACGGATGGTGCGTAGGGTGCGGGAGCAATGATGACGTTGACTATTGCCGCTTTTGGCGTCGCGCTTGTCGCGGCTGGAGTGTTGTGGTTGAAGCCGTGGATAGACGACTACGGCGAGATCAGCGATTGACGATGCGTTTTCGGCATCGGACGCGGCGTGGCCATCATGGAGCCACCGCCTCGAGGCGGCGTCCTTTCGCGAGACCGACCATCAGTAGGCGAGACTTGCGTGCAGAAACGTCTCTGTGAGCTGAAAACAATGCGCAGGGTCTCGCCGCTGCCCGGAGCGGAGCAGCTCGTTGCCTACGAGCAGCTGCGGCGTGTGCGCTAGATCCGACATCCGGCAGATATTCATCGAGTTGGCTCAGCGGTCTTGCCGTAAGGTGTCCGGCCGCTGGGTTGGATCCCTTGTTCTTTGCCATAATGGAGATCAGCGGATCAGCGTGCGTGTGCGCTCGTTGGCCGCCAGGCGCTGAGAGTGTTCACCAGCGCCCTGCCGTTTCTGGCACAGCGCATTCCCTGTTGAATACATGGACCGTAACACGCTGTTTATATTTCATGCGTCGATACTATCAGTGCATAAAGTGTCCGGGTCCGTTCAAGACCTATGAGTATTGTCCTACTAATGATCGATTGAATTTTCCAAGGGAGTGCGGGGGATGACGTCCGTGATCACGCGAGAAATCATCGCAATCATAGCGGGCATGCAAGCAAAGGCGCTCGCTTTCGATAGGGAGCACCCGAACCATCCTTTGGGGACGCGCAGCGCGGCCGAGTACACCGCGGCGATCGGGGCCCTAGTTCCGGAGCAAGAGCAGCTGCGCGTTGGCACATTGATGCTCGCGGCCGGAGCGCAGGCCATGGGCCTGTTGGCGCTCTCCTGTGCAGACACGCGGCGCGCGATCTAGTGAGGCTAGCCCTTCCTTTCTCCGGAGGATTGCAGGGTCTGCAGCGCATTCTGGCTCAGCTTCGTCATCTGCTCTAGACCGGATTGATACTGCGAGCGGGCATTCTGGAAGAACTGCGCGTACACCCGGTAGAGATCCTGCAAATTCTTGCATTCCGCAAGCTGCTGAGGCACCGCAAGGTCTTCCTTCAGACGCCGGTTGACGAACGAAGCCCACTCCCTATTGGCGGCGGCGATGCTCTCGTACAATTTCGTGTTCACTTCCGCCATCGCCGTAAGGGCGGGCCGCTGCATCTCCATCATTGCTTCGATGCCCAAGGGCATCATCCAACTACCCGGCTCGTTGCCGGTCTTTTCCGCCATGCGTGATCTCCTTTGGCTCGCTTGACTCCAGTCCACCATTCTACGCCAACCTCGCGCAGAGCCTGCCCAAGGACAAATCAAATTTGGCCACGCGCGGGCATCGTGTGCGGCAAAGTTGACGCTCGTCAGCGAACGCGCTCGGCCCGCGCTATGGCAACGTACAAAGCCGATCCTTGAGGGGCCAGGTGGGGAGGGCTGTCATAGCGAGAGATGAGAAGCTCATCTCGATTTCGCGCGGCGAGTTCATGACGCACGCTAGGCAAGGGCATGGCGGCCAAGCCGCCGCGCTGACGTCCTTACCAATCTCGTCAGTAGCCTCGCAGGGCCGCCTGATCGGCTGGTCCTTGGCCTTCGGCCACCAGGTTGGCTCGTCATCGGCGAGTTCCCCGACAATAAGACGGCGGCTACCGCAGCCTTGGCGGTTGCGCGGCGGAAGTCTCTCCGAGGTCGAGATGATGGTTACGATCACCGCCGCGAGAGGCTGCCACGAGCTTTGAGGCCGCGAAGGGCTTCTGAGGCGATGGACGCTGGTAACGCGACTGTTCTCAAACGAAGGACCGTTCGTGGGCGAAGTGTCGCCCACCGGTGCCCCATGGGAAGGCATGGGAAGGCGTCTGTGCCGGGAGCACAGATGGGCATCACATTCCATGCAAAGCTCGCCGCGCAGCCCAAAGATCACGGCTAGATTTCCCGCACGGGGTCGGCTCCCGCGTCAGCGTGCTCGCTCAACTCGTTGGCCGACAACGGTGACCGGCACCAGAGGCCCGTAAAGGTCGAGGCTCGGATCGGGCGAAGGGCCCCGTAGCCGTCAGACCAGCCCAGGCCCGTCAGGGCTGGAGCTGTGGCAGTCACGCGGCAGCCCGTCTTTGCGGCGCCGCCCCCCATCACGGTAGCTCAGCGTCTAGCTTAGCTAACGTCGAACCGAACCCCTTGCGCGAGCGGCAGCGCTTTGCCGTAGTTGATGGTGTTGGTGGCTCGTCGCATATAGGCTTTCCAGGCGTCTGAGCCAGACTCGCGGCCGCCGCCTGTTTCCTTTTCGCCGCCGAAGGCCCCGCCGATCTCCGCGCCAGAAGGGCCGATATTAACGTTGGCGATGCCGCAATCGGAGCCCTGCACCGAAAGGAAAGCCTCAGCTTCGCGCACGTCATTGGTGAAGATGGAGGAAGCAAGCCCCTGGGATACCGCGTTGTGCAGGATGAGCGCCTCGTTAAAAGCTCGGTATCTCATGACATAAAGGATTGGAGCAAAGGTCTCACGCATGACGAGATCGACCTGCACCGGCATCTCGACGAGGGCCGGGCGAACGTAAAAGGCCGCGGGCGGGTAATCCGTCTCAAGGCGCTCACCGCCCGTTACCGAGCCGCCGTGAGACCTGGCTTCGTCTAGCGCTTTTCGCATGGCTGCATCGGCACGCTCGTCGATAAGCGGACCCACGAGCGTTCCTGTCAACAGCGGATTACCGACCGTGGCCGATAGATAGGCCCGCTTCAGCCGGATTACGAAACCCTCGTAGATGCTTTCGTGCACGAACAAGCGTCGTAACGTAGTGCAGCGTTGACCTGCTGTGCCCATGGCAGCAAAGGCTACGGCCCGTAACGTTAGATCCAGATCCGCGGAGGGGCAGACGATGGCACCATTGTTGCCGCCGAGTTCGAGAATTGCATGGGCAAATCGCTGAGCCAATCGGGGTGCAATAGCGCGACCCATTGCTGTCGAACCGGTGGCGGAGACAAGGGGAACGGAGGGGTGATCGACCAAGACCTCGCTAATGGCGCGTCCGCCGATGATGAGTGTCGATAGGGCTTCCGGAACGGTGCCGCCGATCGCCTCGAACCGTCGCGCCGCCCGCTCGAACAAGGCCTGGACAGCAAGTGCGGTGAGAGGCGCCTTCTCCGAAGGTTTCCAAACGCACGAGTTGCCGCATACGAGGGCAAGCGATGCGTTCCATGCCCAAACCGCGACGGGGAAGTTGAACGCCGTGATAATTCCCGTGACGCCGCGAGGGTGCCACGTCTCCATCATGCGATGCTCCGGTCGCTCAGTCGCGATGGTCAGGCCATAAAGTTGACGCGACTGCCCTATGGCGAAGTCGCAAATGTCGATCATTTCTTGAACTTCGCCAAGACCCTCGGAGATGATCTTGCCCACCTCGATGGCGACGAGGCGCCCAAGGGTCTCCTTATGGGCGCGCAGTTCGTTGCCAAAGAGGCGGATAAGATCCCCACGTTTTGGAGCCGGGACGGTGCGCCAAATGAGGAAGGCTTTATGGGCAGCGTCAATCGCCTGGCGCGCGCCCGCGCTGTCATGCTGATGGACTTGGCCGATAATTTCTCCTGTAATGGGGCTACGCGCGATCAGCGTTCCGCCCCGAAGTGCTTGAGCGGCCAACCCGAGGTCGGCAAGTAGCTGTGCCACCTCGTTGGCGAGGGAGGAGGTGAGTGAGGTCGCCATGTTGGATCGATCCTGAGCTTTGCGAGTGGTGTCTGTCCCCTATAATAACTCCACTTCTACCTCTGTGAGCCGGCGACATGCAGCCGTCCGGCCAATGCTGATGGAAATTTTGCGGGGGGATCACGGATGCTGGCGCGCGCGCCCTAACGATTTTTGTCAGGAACCGGGCGGGCGCCATGCGAGCGGAAGCTCACTGGGACACGTGCGGTGCCGATCATTTGGGCTGACGAAATTGAAAAAGCCCAATCGATAGGAGATGGAGCCTGACGGCCAGCGGACAAGGCGACTTCGCCCCTCACCGTCCGCGCCCCGGCGGGTAAGGGTCGCGATCCCCCCGTGGTGGCGCTCGCCAAGCCTGAACTGCGGGCCACTGGGCTGCCGCACCCAGCCGTGCCGCTGGATAACGTCCCGCTCACGCCGCTGCTCCGCGCTTGGCGCGCCACCTGCGGCGGCTCTCCCATGAACACCAACACCATGAACACACCATTGTGTGAAGCGCCACTTGCCGGGGAACTCAGGCAGCGTTCTCGGCGCTTTGCAATTCCTTGAACGGGAGCTGTCCTTGCCGGCCCTTCGTGTCGTTGTTGCGCGCTTCAATCGGCGGTTGCACCTCACGTCCGCGGCGCTCGCGGCGGCGGGAGCATCCTTCTGAGATCGCGGCCCAGCGCACAAGACAGTGCGGCCAACGTGCCGCTGCCCGGACGGTGTGCCAATGCAGAGCTGACGCTGGATGTCAACCACAAGCCCTATCGCTTAGCGATCGACGCGTGCACGACGCTGCTCGATGCGCTTTGCGAGCACATTGGCTTCCAACGTGCCGGAACGAAGGGGTATGGGACCTGAGGAAAACAGGATCCGGAAAAATTCCAAGGGCTGGCTCGACACAAGGTCACCACAGCCATGGTCCGCAGGATCTTTGGCCGCGATCAGACCTGAAGCTTGTCGAGCCGGATCGGGAGGTCGCGGATGCGTTGGCCGGTGGCATGGTAGACTGCATTGGCACCCGTCTACGTGCGCGTGGTAAGTCCATTTGTGGGTGGCGCCTTCGGCTCGAAAGCTTCCGTCACGCCGCGCACGGCGATTGTGGCGATTGCCGCGCGGCGCGTGGGCAGGCCGGTCAAGCTGGTGACCACCCGTGATCAAGGCTTTACGGTTGCGGTCTACCGCGCTGAGACGTCGGCTAATCAATACTGGATGACCCGTTTCAATCAATGGGCACAATTGACGATGATGGTCGAAGTCTCGAGGAACACCCAGAGCGTGTAGCTTGTCACCGCTTAGGGGCATCGCACTGATCTTCGGCGTGATCGATCTGCCATCACTGATCAGCCCTATCTTTGCAGATGGCCGCGGCGCGGGCCTGAGCTCGCTCTTCCTTGACGACACTGAGCCACACTCAACTGCATTTGATCGCGCGCTCTATTGCGTGATTCCTGCAACAATCGGTGATTTTTGCACTCTAACACAGACGCGCGTCAGTATTGCCCGTAGGCGAATGATCGTGTTTCGCAACGCCGACACGCCTCTGCCACGCGGAATGGAAGACACGCTGTGGGAGTTAGCCCGTTACGGTCGGTCTGCCCTATGAACGCCGCGCTGCTTCTGCAACGATGATCACGACCACCTGCTGGCTGTCGGCGAGGGCGCGAAGTCCGTCTTCGATGAAACGATGGCAGCCATCGGTGGCCGAAGTTTACGAATGGCGCAGTGGATCGTGAGCGCTTTTTCGGCGCTCGAGACCACGATATTGACGCAACGACGGACGTGAAGAGCTTTTCAAGTACATTCAAGTTAAGTTACTGTTGGCGCATTGCGCCGCATGTCTTCAACCAACAGCGATGGATTGTCAGCCAAGCGTTCAACTTCACGTTCACGCAAATTCCGTTCATGCCCGCTGACCATGAGTTCCCAATCGTCTCCGCTGATCGAGACCACCACGCCATTGGCGTACGAGATGAATTCGGAGCTGTCGTACTTCGCGCTCGCAAGCCGCTCAATCAGGTCCCGGTTCATCTCAAATGCGCGGACCGCGGCCCTCGAGCCCAAATGCGACCCGCCAATCAATACCTCGTGCTTGATGTCCACGCGAACAACTCTGTCATGATCACGCATCTGGACCGAGATCACTCCCGCCTCGTCAACCATTTTCGCCGAAACCGACCACAATGGCATTTGGTGCCTCCCGCGCAAATGGTCTCCTTAGCTAAGACAGCGCCGCGGAGCCTATTCAATGTGGACCATGCGGTAATCCACAGAGAGATTGGATTAAGCATCCGTCTTGCGCGTCGATCTGACGGTTTGTGGCTTGGCGTGTGAGGGGTGAACTCGCTGGCTCGGCCATCCTCACTCTCTACCCCGAGCAAAGCGATTGGGACGAACAGACCTCAGCAAGCTGGCGGAAATGATGCATCGCATTGGTTGTTTGGGTCGTGCCAAAAGCTGGCTCCTGCACTGCAACAAACGAGGTGCTTGGGTTAAGCTTATTCGATTACCTCGTCCGCGATAGCTATCGCACCCCGGCGGAATGGTGAGGCCGAGTGATAATGAACTCGAACTTGGTTGGCTGCTTCTCCCGCAAATCGGGAGGCTTGGCACCTTTTAGCTTTGAGTATCTTGTCCACATAGCCAACAGCCCGCCGATACAAGTCCGCATATTTCGTGGCGGCGAGGATGCGGTCGGCGCTTGCCTGGAACGGTAGGTGCAGGTAGGGCATCAGCTTGGCCTCGTCGCGATGCGCCACGCACTAACCCAAGGGGAGATAGGGAATAGATCGGCAATTCGTAAACGCATTCGATTGGTGCTCGACGATCTCAACTAGTGAAAACAAGCAACTTGGTCGCCGCCAGGGTCAGGAGCCGACCAAACAACGGGCCGCGCAACGGGGCTAGTCCGTTCGGCTTAGCCCGCAGCTACGGGTGCCCCCCGACGACCCGGATCGACGCACGAGCGAACCTTCGCTCTGGAGTGGAGGAAAAACGCCTTTGGCTGACCATCGCTCACTTGGACGACAATCAAGTGTTCGAGCTAACCTAGGATCAGCTCTCGAGCTACGCCTTCGAAATGTAAATGCGCCGAAAGCGCTGCACTAACCGCGCAGGACCTCCATCCGGACGCACGTGGCGTGTTTCATCTGTTTACGGAGTCGTGCCGCGAGACGCCAATTCAAGGTGCCGGATTTTATTCGACGACGATCGCCCGCGGGGATCAGGGCGAGAAAATGTTTGAGATCACGTCGGCAAGGGTTGAACCGCTTGGTGACTCGGAAGGGTCTGCCGACCTGTGCCTCGCTTCCATCGCCCTTATCTCATCGTCATAGCGCGGCGTGACGAACGGGACCTTTCTGCCGAAGAGGATTGCGCCCATGCGCGTATCGAGACCGTAGAGATCACCGAAAGTCCGCAAGTTCCCTTGACGGTCGACCATCGCCGTGAAGTACGTCACGTGTACGGGGATGCGAGTGGCGAGCTCCACCTCGCGGGTTCCGCCGTTCAACAAGTTTCCCACCTGCTGCTCTGACCAGCCCTTGTCTTGAGCAAGCAGGACCGCTGCAAGCCGAAGCGGATCAGCCACGCGCATGCAGCCATGGCTCAGGCCGCGGAACGATCTTGTGAAGAGATCGCGCTCCGGCGTGTCATGCATGTAGACGTCATGCTTGTTGGGGAACATAAACTTAATCGCGCCGAGCACGTTCGTTGGCCCCGGCGGCTGGCGGAAGTCGAACGCGCTTATGTTGGCGCTGCTCCAGTCCACTTGATTGGGATCGATCTGACGGCCCTGGTAATAGGCTTGCAGCTTTTGTTGCTCGAGCACGGCCCGGCTCGATTGTGCGCCGGTGAAGAGTCCGATCAAGTCGCCTCGCGAGCTGCTACGCAAGAGAGGCAACAGTTCCTTTCTCTTTATTCCGTCGGGGACGCCCCAGCTTGGATGAAAGACGATCATCTTCATGTCCGCCGAGAACGAAGGCGTGGCCCAATCGGGCTGGCCCGCGACGACTCTATCGGAGTGGATGGTCTCACCCTTTTTAACGACTCGAGTGAGAAACTCCGGAACGTTGTCCCAAACATAGAACTCGCCGAGGTCCGCGGGTAGCCAGCGCCAGCGCTCCATGTTGACGATGATGCGGCCCAGTTGGACGACCCTATCCGCACTTTCGCGCCCCGGTTCCACACTTGAAGTTGCGTCCGACCCCGGCGACTCGGAACGCACGAGTTGAGACAGAGCCGTCTGCAACTTCTCGCCGTAGGCGAGCTTCCCATCGCCCGCGCCGCGCCCGCGCAGCTTCAAGAGCTGCCGGCGCAACCCCTCGAACTGCTCGTGTTGGGGATGCAGCGATCGCAAGTAGGCGTCGGGCGCACCGCTGGCGGCGATGTCCGTGAGAACGTCCTTGGGTGGGCGCACCGGCGGCGTGTAATCCAGCAGCTTTGAGATGCTCGAGGGATCGCCGAACCGTCCACCGCGCGCGTAACGCGCGTATTTGAGCACTGCAAACGTCAGCTCAATCTCGGCTGCGGCCGCTGCCCCGGGGGAGATGGTTCCGGCAGGCAGTTGAGGCAAGGCGAAATCGCGGGAGCGCAGCCCCCAATCGTCGGCTTTACGGATCTCGGCAATGACGCGATTGCCCCGCTCCGATATCCCTCTCTCCGTGACCCACACCAGCGGCCCGCTGTGCGCATCGTAAAATGCCGTCGCGGCCGCCAGATCCTCGGCATAAGCGGGCGCCACGTTGGTTCGACTGGCAAGCTGAGACAGATTCTCGCGCAGTGCGGCCAGCGCCGGGGTGGGGGCTGTGCGCGCGAAACCGTCGGGCCGCGCGGGTGTCCCGAGATCAGCGCCGCGCCTTACCCACGGCGCCAATGTGCCGGTCAGATGTAAATAGAGCGCGACGGCGGTGACCGCTGCGATCCAAAGCCAGAGTCTCAAGGTCGCCGGTCGCAACATCGCCTCCGGAATTCAGTTCAGCCTTCTGGCAACATCTGCCCCCGCCAGGCGCGATGCGGTAGGCAGAGCCAAACATGGCTTGATGGTGCGGATATGGCAGCGCTGAGCCCTCGGCCGGGGGTCGAACTGCACCATATCAGCGGGCCCTCCTATCTTGTTGGGATCGCCCGCTGCGAGATCACACGTCGTCTGCCGGAGCAGAGGTGGGCGCTCGGTGCTGCGGGCTAAACCCAGGCGAACTAGGCGAAGCCATCGGCTCTGGAGAGCTCTGAGACAAAGGCAAAAAGGCCTTCTGTGATGGCTTGCTCGCGCCTGGGTGCGCGAATCGGCCAAGAAAACGCGTGCCGGGCTGCAGGGGCGGAAAGTTAAATCCGTGGTAGGCACCGGAGTAGATTACGAGATCAATCCGTACGCCATCTCCGTGTGGTTGGGCTACCTCATCCCCCTATTTGGGGTAGCGCTGCGTGTGCAGTCAGTTTCGCCACCGAAAAGCGGCCGCGGAAGACCGGATAGAGGGGTCGTTCCACCAGGGCAATGGGCTTGGATAGCGCCCAATGGTGCGGGGCGCCAAGAGATGTTAGCTTATGCTCAGATTGGTGAAATCTCCGCCGGAATTGGTGCGCTCGCCAGGCAATGCAACATAGCCCTCACGGTTCAATTGCAAATGGTCCCTACGACAAGTGTACGCCGCTTAGCATTGACGGTAGTGGACAAACTATCATGAAAGGGCGCGCACTGATCGAGGACGCCGCATTCGGGCCAGAGGCCATCAAGGTGATCGGTCAGGCGTTTGATGAAGCATGGGCGAATACCGCTGGTAATTACAGCGATGTCTTCAGAGAAGAAGCTCGGCTGCGGCTAGCCAGTGCAATTCTTTCAATCGCCAAAGATGGCAACCTAAACGTGGCCACACTCAAAAAAGCTGGCATTGAGGCCTTGAGGCGAGGCAACATTCTATGACGTACACTGCAGGGAACTGGCAAAATTTGACCCAAGAAATGCGGGCACTCGCTGCAAATAACACCAATTCTAACATGAAGCGCACTCTTCTGGATATCGCCAACAGATATTATTGTTTGGCGCAACCTGCCGACAAAGTAGTAGATGTCGAACCCAAAGAGCGTTCTTGGACGAAAGAACGTCGAAGGCCTATAGAGTGAACGGCTCGGGGCGCGGCGGAGCGCATGTGCAGCCTGGCGAAATCAGGGCCCTTGGGCACGTTGCCGTTTTGGCCGGCAGCTTGCTCGGGCGGCGCCTTGTCGGATGGCCGCCCGAGCCGTTGAGGTCATCCTAATCTACTGAACGTGTTGTTTGCGCCTGTGCGTCACTGCCTCTTTTGGGGTGCTCTGTTCCTCCGATGGCTTTGGCTGATACCGGATGTCCGGCCAGACGGTCCGGCATGTACGCTCTCCTCGCACGTCGGTATGGCAATCCAGGCTTGGAGCAATGCCCTGCGCGAGGGCCAGCGCCGGTGACAGCAACGCGAGCGCAAGAGCGCCCGCCATCATCAGTGTCTTCTTGCGACCTCTCTCTTAAGGCCAAGCCGTCGGCGATTCGACGGCCCTGGCTATCGACACCGATCTAAAGATGCCGCGCGACAGCTCTGCGACGGCTCGGCACTCTCACGCAGGCGTGAGACAGTGTTGAAAATCAAGACAGTTTCGTGTCTGCCGCGCCCAGTCGGCCAGTGAACTAAAACGAAATCACTCGATTGTCATAGTGATACATGAGTTGCAGCAAGCCAAAGCGGATGCAATTCGATCAACTGAGACGGCGCGGGTTGACCATTCTCCCAGGAGACGCGGGCGGCGTGCCTGTTTACGGCGCGCTCAGCTTGTCCCGAAATTCTGTGCAATCGGTTATCTTAGATGGAATTCTGGAGCTGTGCTGGGTCGAGGGGAAAAACATCCTCGTCGAGTGGTGCTTCTCGTACATAACTTAACTTACTGTGGGTAACTCGGCCATCACCGCTGCGGCCGCGAACCTAACAGCGTGCATTTGCGTCCTGGATGGAGCGGTCCGGCGGCCCAAGCGCAAGGAGCCGGGAGGGAAGGGGTAAGCTGAGGCCGGCTGCCGGGTTGTGTCCACCATCGCTTCTTTGTTTTGCTTACACTCCGGTGAAGCGGCGGCAGGATGGGACCATTGCACGGGAGCAACAGGGCGAGGCAAAGTGTGCGCTAACGGTCCCAAATGCTGTCGCGCCACTCCGCTTAGGTCCGCGAATCTGTCAACAGGTATCTTCCGTTCCCAAGTCAGCATCGGGCCTCGCTCCTTCTCCTCCCAGGGGGCGAGGCCTTTTGCCGTCGCCTTGCTTTTGTGCCGAGGCGGTTACACGGCTCCTTGAGGCTTGCCCTCGGCTCTGCCCGAAGGCCTGGCGCGGAAACCGCCCGCCTGGTGGATCGCGTCCACATTCGCGCGTAAAGGGGGGCGCCGGAGCACCACGAAAGCCCGAGACTAGCTTGGCACGCTGCTGCGCACGCGCGCCGCGAGCGGCCACAAAATTGCTGCCGCATAACAAAACAGTCCAATGAATTCCCGCCGCCTCATGCCCATGCGAGCAAGATATCAGTTCTTGTACGCTGCGGTGAGGGCAGTGTTGTATCGCTTATGATACCCGTCGCTAGCGTTTTTGCCGCTCTCCGAGACCCGTGCCGCCCATGAGATGCTTGGCTGGAAGCCGACCGCATCTGCGCAGCAGGATTGTTCTCGCAGTTGATGGTAATTTCAGTCTGATTGAACGTATCGGAGAAATTTCGCCAGGGGGTGCAGAAACGTAGAAGCGATGAATGGTAGTTCATACCGATGACACGGCTACTCGGATGCTGGTCGTTGAGACACCCGAGAACAGACAGCTACACTGCAGCGTTGAAGATGCCTCCGATGTGCTATTTGCCTTGATCACATAGTGCTGCGACGCTTTGGTCACCACGATCGTTGCGGATGCGAGAAAAGGCGGAACCCGCCCCAATGGCCCGCAACCTCGGCGAAGGCGAGGGCACTCCGCAAAGAATTTCGCGCACGGATCACGCTCGACGCCTTTGAAACCAAGCATCACAGCGGTCAAAGTCCCAGAATTGTACCGATAGCATCCCCCGTTCGAAGCCTGTTCACTAGTCTCACCGACCCAGGAACGCAAGGAACACTGCGAGTTGCTGGGTGCACGAGCCGGATAGGCGGAGGGAAACATCGCTCCTCTTTAGCTCGACTCGACGCCGGCAGGCTTCTTGCGTGACCGTGGGGTGGCTTCTCTGATGCTGGCCTTATTGCTTGACAAAGCCCAAGCAAAGGAACGCCCCATGAAGCACCCGACGTTTTATCGGATGAAACGGGTAGGTGGGCTCTCCATTTTCTACAGAGAGGCGGGCCCGAACGATGCGCCGGCACTTCTTCTTTTGCACGGATTTCCCTCTTCATCGCGGATGTTCGAGCCTCTATTTGCCCAGCCGCACCTGATTACCCTGGCTTTGGCCACAGCGACTGGCCGGACCCGAAACAATTCGCATATACGTTCGATCACGTCTTGATCTGGCAGCCGATCAGATTGGGCAGCTTGTCCGTAGATTCATGCAACAGCGACGGCGATGAAGCAGGATGATCGCGCATCGACGTGGAAGGGAGGCAATGATGACAAAGGCGTTGTCTGACAAAGAGCGGGCGTTGATGGATGCCTACTGGCGGGCCGCCAACTACCTGTCGGTCGGCCAAATCTATCTCTATGACAACCCACTGCTCAAGCAGTCCCTGACAAAGGACCACATCAAGCCGCGGCTGCTTGGGCATTGGGGAACAACGCCGGGCCTGAACTTCATCTACGTTCACCTGAACCGCGCGATCAAGAAGTACGACCTCGACATGATCTATATTACCGGCCCCGGGCACGGCGGGCCCGGCGTGGTCGCCAATACCTACCTCGAGGGGACGTACAGCGAGGTTTATCCGAACGTTTCTCGCGACGAACGGGGCATGAAGCGCCTGTTCACGCAATTCTCGTTCCCTGGTGGCATCCCGAGCCATGTAGCCCCGGAGACCCCCGGCTCAATTCACGAAGGTGGCGAACTTGGCTACGCCCTCTCGCATGCCTATGGCGCGGCCTTCGATAACCCGGGGCTGGTGGTCGCCTGTGTCATTGGCGACGGCGAGGCCGAGACTGGGCCGCTGGCAACGAGCTGGCATTCAAACAAGTTCCTGAACCCCGTGACCGACGGCGCGGTTCTGCCGATCCTCCACCTCAATGGATACAAGATAGCCAATCCCTGCATTCTTGCGCGCATCAGCCATGAGGAGCTGGAGCAACTATTGCGCGGCTACGGCTACACGCCGTATTTCGTCGAGGGAGATGAGCCGTCCAAAATGCACGGGCTGATGGCCACCACTCTGGATGATGTGGTCGGCGAAATTCAGCGCATCCAGGCTGAAGCGCGTCGCAAGGGTTTCACTGAGCGGCCCCGCTGGCCGATGATCGTACTTCGTACGCCCAAGGGCTGGACGTGCCCGAAAGAAATCGACGGCAAGCGCATCGAGGGCTACTGGCGCTCGCACCAAGTACCGATGGGCGAGATGCATGAGAAACCCGGCCATGTACGGATCCTCGAAAAGTGGATGAAGAGCTATCGACCCGCGGAGCTTTTCGACGACAGCGGACGGCTCCGACCCGAATTGGCCGAGCTGGCCCCTCGTGGCACCCGCCGCATGAGCGCCAACCCTCACACCAACGGCGGCCTGCTGTTGCGCGAGCTGCGCCTCCCGAATTTCCGTGATTACGCCGTCGAGGTGACCGCCCCCGGCGCCGTTTCCGCGGAAGCCACCAGGGTGATGGGCAAGTTCCTACGCGACGTGATGAAGCTGAATTTGGAGGCGCGGAATTTTCGGCTGTTCAGCCCGGATGAGAACAACTCGAACCGCTGGCAGGATGTGCTCGATGTCACGAATCGTGCCTGGGTCGCCCAAACCGAACCTTATGACGATCACCTGGCGCCGGATGGACGGGTCATGGAGATACTTAGCGAGCACCAGTGCCAAGGCTGGCTCGAGGGCTATCTCCTCACCGGCCGGCATGGCTTCTTCTCTTGCTATGAGGCATTCATCCACATCGTCGACGCGATGTTCAACCAGCACGCCAAGTGGCTGAAGGTGTGCAATCACATTCCCTGGCGGCGGCCAATTGGTTCGCTGAACTATCTGTTGTCGAGCCACGTTTGGCGGCAGGATCACAACGGCTTCAGCCATCAGGACCCCGGGTTCATTGATCACGTGGTTAACAAGAAGGCCGAGGTCGTCCGCATCTACCTGCCGCCCGACGCCAATTGCCTGCTGTCTGTGACCGATCACTGCCTGCGCAGCCGGAATTACGTCAATGTTGTCGTCGCCGGCAAGCAGCCGGCACCTCAGTGGCTGACGATGGACGAGGCAGTCAAGCACTGCGAGGCTGGGCTCGGCATCTGGGAGTGGGCGAGCAATGACCGGGGCGGTGAGCCCGATGTCGTAATGGCCTGCTGCGGCGACGTACCGACGCTGGAGACCCTGGCCGCGGTCGACCTTCTGCGAAGCCACGCGCCGGAACTGAAGGTCCGCGTCATCAATATCGTCAATCTGATGACGCTGCAGTCGCCGCGCGAGCACCCGCGCGGGCTCTCCGATCACGACTTCGACGCGCTGTTCACCACCAGCAAGCCCATCATCTTCGCCTTCCACGGTTATCCGTCGCTCATACACCGCCTGACCTACCGGCGAACGGGCCACCGGAACATCCACGTGCACGGCTACAAGGAAGAGGGTACCACCACAACACCATTCGACATGTGCGTGCTCAACGAGCTCGATCGTTTCCACCTGGTAAGTGACGTCATTGACCGCGTGCCTAAGCTTGGGGCGCGCGCCGCTTACGCCAAGCAAGCGATCCGCGACAAGCTCATCGACCACAAGCAATACATCTCCCGGTACGGCGACGATATGCCCGACATCGCTGGCTGGAGGTGGGGACAGGAAGCAACTGCCCCTGCGGTTCGCTCGACAGAGGGCGACAACGTCTGAAGTGGCGGAGGCGAACATGAACGTGTTTGCGATCGGGCACGGCGACGCAGCGTGGAACCTTGCCCGGGAGCAGAGGAGGACGTCGGAGGTGCCATCACCCGACAACGGCTGAGGGCGCGCCGAGCAATTTCGACCGGGACCCGCCAGGAAATGCGACCAAGCAGCGTTCTGATCGACTGGGAGATCGGCAGCGGTTGATCAAGTTAACTCAATCAGAGGCGTTTCTGGCCAGACTTTTCCCGACGGCGGCAGTTCGATCTGGTTCTCTGGGATCCGAGAGCTGCTTCATGCAACACGTGCTCCGTGATCGTGTGGTCGCCCCAGCCGTTGCCGCGAAACGCGAGCGGTGCAAAGCGAGTGAGCGTTCAGGTCGGAATGTCCTATGGCATCAGGAGAGCGATCGATGAGGCGGCCTAACAGCAGGCGCGTGATCACCCGCGATCGGTACGACGCAGTTCTTCTTGACCTCGATGGTGTGATAACGGACACCGCCAATCTTCACGCAGTGTGTTGGAAACAAATGTTTGACGAGTACCTCCAAAAGCGCGCGACCCAGACAGGCCAAGCACTTCAGCCCTTCGATCTTGCCACGGATTATCGGCTCTATGTCGATGGAAAGCAGCGCTTCGACGGCGTTCGCGACTTTCTCGCATCACGAAGTATCGTGCTCCCCGAGGGAAGCACTGACGATCCGCCGGAGGCTGAGACAGTGGGCGGGCTCGGGAACCGTAAGAACGACTTGGTCAATGCGGTCATTGAAGAGAAGGGAGTGGAAGCCTACGAGGGAAGCGTCAGGCTCATCCAGCAGCTCCGTCATCAAGGGTTTAAAATCGCCGTCGTCACATCGAGTCAGAACTGTACAGCCGTGTTGAGAGCCGCCAAGCTCGATGCGTTCTTTGATGTACAAGTCGATGGCAAGGTGATCCAAGCGCAACACCTGTCCGGCAAGCCCGCCCCGGACACGTACTTGATGGCCGCAAGGCTACTTGGGGTTGAGCCGACGAGGGCGGTTGTCATTGAGGACGCCATCTCGGGAGTACGTGCCGGCTTCAGTGGAAACTTCGGGCTGGTGATCGGCGTCGCGCGCAAAGGCAATGACGAGGAGCTTAGGCACAATGGCGCGCACCTGGTGGTGACCGATCTGAGCGAACTCGTTGATAAACCAGCGCCCGAGGATGTCCAGGGACAGACAGCCCGATGATTCATCACGAACGCCTCCGGCCGCCCTCACAAGACTATCCGGCCGACGAGTGGAACGTCATCGAAAAACGTTTTCACCCCGAATTTTTGGCTCAGCTGGAAACGATGCTCGCGCTCGGCAACGGGTATCTCGGCATGCGCGGGTGCCCCGAGGAAGGCGGCCCAAACGCTGAGAATGCAACCATCATCAACGGGTTCTATGAAGCACGGCCAATCGTCTACGGAGAAGAAGCTTACGGGTTTGCAAAGACCGGGCAAACCATCTGCAACGTGACGGACAGCAAGATCATCAAGCTGTTCGTGGATGATGAGCCGTTCTGGCTGCCCAATGCCAACCTCTTAAAGTACGATCGACGGCTCAACATGAAGTCAGGGACGCTCGATCGCGAGATCCTCTGGGAGACGCCTGCCGGCAAGCAGGTTTTGATCACGTCTCGGCGTCTGGTCTCTTTCGAAAACAGGCACGTGGCTGCCATTTCCTATTGTGTGACGCTCCTCAACGCGGACGCCTTCATCGTGATTTCCTCGGAGATGGCGATGGATGGACCGAGCGCCCGCATTGACGGCGACGATCCGCGACAGACGAGAGCCTTTTCAGGGCGCGTGCTGCATCCGCGAACCAGCTATGCCAAAGACCGTCGCATCGTGCTCTGCCATGCGACGGAAAAGAGCCGCTTGACCCTGGCGTGTGCCACCGACAGTGCGCTAAAGACCTCAAACTCGCACGCCTACAAGGTGGTGCAGCGGGCTGACTTCGGCCAGGTTGCTTTCACAATCGAGGCCCGGCGCGGCTGTCCGATCGAGCTCGCCAAGTTCATGGTCTATCATACATCCCGCACGGCTTCGGCCGACGAACTCTGCGGCCGCGCTGAGTGGACGTTGGATCGTGTAACGGCCCAGGGGTTCAAGCAGCTGCTCGCATCGCAACAGCAGTACATGGACGATTTCTGGCGACGGAGCGATGTGTGGATCAAGGATGTCCGGGAAGATCGCACAAAGCGTACCACCGTGGAGATCCAGCAAGCGATCCGCTTCAACCTCTTCCACATCCTGCAGGCCTCAGCGCGCGCGGAGGACGCGGGGGTCCCGGCGAAGGGCCTCACCGGACTGGCGTATGAGGGGCACTATTTTTGGGACACCGAGATCTACCTGCTGCCCTTCCTCACGTATACCTCTCCGCAGATTGCCCGGAATCTACTGGCGTTCCGCTACAAAATGCTACCGCAGGCGCGAGCGCGCGCCAGACAATTGGGCCAACGGGGAGCCATGTTCCCATGGCGCACCATCAGTGGGGAAGAGGCCTCGGCGTACTACGCCGCCGGAACCGCGCAGTATCACATCAACGCAGACATCATGTATGCGCTGCGCAAGTACGTGCAGGCGACAGGTGACGAGCGCTTCCTGCAGGATTGCGGTGCGGAGATGCTCGTAGAGACCGCGCGCCTGTGGCTGGACCTCGGCTTCTACTCTAAGGCGAAAGGGGGAAAATTCTGCATCAACTCCGTCACTGGGCCGGACGAATACAACACGGTGGTGAACAACAACGCGTACACCAACTTGATGGCGCGAGAAAACCTGCGCTACGCCGCCCAGACTGTCGAAACCCTGCGGACAATAGCACCGGAAGCGTACAACGCGCTCGTGCACAAAACCGCGCTCGAACCCGCTGAGATGGAGGCGTGGCTGCGCGCGGCGGACAATATGTACGTGCCGTATGATGAGAAGCTGAAGATCATCCCGCAGGATGACAACTTTCTAGACAAGGAGCCGTGGGACGTCCGGAACACGCCGCCCGATCACTATCCCCTACTGCTCTTTTACCATCCGCTCAACATTTACAGGAAGCAAGTGATCAAACAGGCGGACGTGGTGTTGGCCATGTTCCTATTGGGCGATCTCTTTTCCGCCGAAACGAAGAAGCGCAACTTCGACTTCTACGACCCCTTGACCACCGGCGACTCGTCATTGTCGTCGTGTGTTGAGGCAATCATCGCCGCCCAGAGCGGCGATATGGAGAAAGCAATTCGGTACGGCATGGCGGCACTGTTGATGGATCTCGCCGACGTCGGCGGCAACGTGAAGGACGGCTGCCATATCGCCTCGATGGGCGGCACCTGGATGATGCTCACATACGGGTTCGGCGGCATGCGGGACAACGACGGAACATTGTCGTTCTGGCCACGTCGTGCGCCCCAGGAAAACGCTGTCCTGCAGTTTACCGTAGCCTATCGCGGGCAAATGCTGGAAATCAAAATCAGTTTGGAGAAGGTGGAATACACACTCCGGCAGGGCGAGCGCTTGGCGTTCCGCCACGAAACCGAAGACATCCACCTGACCATGGCGAATCCGGTGGCCGTCCGGGCGGTGAGCATGAGGTAAAGGGCGCAATAAGATGTGGGTTGACCGCCCCACCGTCTCCGCTAGAGGTCGCGGTAGCCATCTCGGCAGCAATTGCACGGCGTGTGCAATGTGCGATCGATGCAGGTCCTTGCAGAAGACGAGTTAGCGCCATGCGCCGGAAGTCATTACATGCTGCCGAGCCCAAGGGTGCGACAAGGGAGCAAGAGGGCGCGGGCGTCGCCCCGGGAGCCTCCGTCAAGAACGTGCTCGTCATCGACGTGGGCGGCAGTTCGGTGAAATTCCTTGCCACCGGGCAGACGAAAGCTCGATCGTTTCCATCGGGACCGACGCTTACTGCGAAGCAGATGGTGTCGCGAGTAAAGAAGCTAGCCGCCGATTGGACCTATGACGTGGTGTCGATTGGCTATCCTGGCCCGGTGTTGGCCGGTCGGCCGATTGCGGAACCCCGCAATCTGGGACGCGGTTGGGTCGGGTTCGATTTCGCGCGCGCCTTCGGTCGTCCCGTGAAGGTCATCAATGACGCCGCCATGCAGGCCTTGGGCAGCTACGAGGGTGGCCGAATGCTGTTTCTGGGCCTGGGAACGGGACTGGGCACGACGATGATTGTCGAGGGCATCGTGGCGCCGATGGAACTCAGCCATTTGCCGTATAAAAAGCGAACTTACGAGTATTACGTCGGACGTGCGGGCCTCGATCGAGACGGTAAGAAAAAGTGGAGACGCCATGTGGCCGACGTCGTGGAGCGCCTCATCGCCGCGCTGCAGCCCGACGATACGGTGATCGGAGGAGGCAACGTCAACCTGCTCGAAAACCTGCCGGCGCATACTCGCCACGGCGCGAATGCCAATGCCTTCACTGGTGGGCTTCGAATGTGGGCAAACCACGGTGCTGTCGAACCAATTCTGCCATCCGCCCGCGCTCGGTTGAAGACGTAGCTCTGAGCGCGTGGAGGCAATGCCGTCGATGGCTGAACGGCAGCGTCCTCCCTCGAGCACAACGGTGAGCAGCACGCCTCAGAGGGTCACCTGGCTTGCCCCGGTGTTGCCTCCCAGTGCTGCCAGCAGGGCGGCCCGAAGCGTGCCTAGGCCGGCGGTGACGTCGGCGCCAAGATGCGCTCGCAGCACACGGCGATCGCGCTGCACGAGGACCTGGAAGTCTCCTCGCGCCTGGGCCGCCTTGACTACACCAAACGTGTACTTCCGTCCCGGCACAGGAAGATCGACCGCGTCATCGCAGGTGATCTGCAGGAATACCCCTGTGTTGGGGCCGCCCTTGTAGGCCTGTCCCGTTGAATGCAGGAAACGCGGCCCGAATTCGAGACACGTGGCAACCCGCCTTATATCGCGGATGCGCTTGCGGACCTCCTGCAACAGGCACTCGTGCGCCTCGTTCATGTCGATGTACGCCAAAAGCGCCAAATAGTCACCCTCGTTGAGCCGGTTGAGATGCGCCCCAAGATATGCCGACAGCCCGGGTGTGCCGTTCACCGTGTTAGACAGTTGAGCCGCATTCTTGTCGTCGGCGAAGAGCTCGACCCCATCGCCCGCGAAGATGGGAGTTTCAATGGGCAGCGCTCCGCTTCTTTCGTATGCGTCGGTCAACTTTCGTGTCGCGATCTTACTGGCCTCCACATCGGGTTGGTCGAATGGATGGATGCCGAGAATCGAGCCGGCTACCGCAATGGCGAACTCCCAGCGAAAGAACTCCTCTCCGAGATCGTAGGGATCATCTACTGCAATGCGAACCACCGGGTGGCCGGCGCGTTCCAGCTCGTCCATGGAGGCATCCTGCCCCGCTTCCGGTGCCGACGATAATCGGAGATAGACAAACAGGCGATCGCGCCCATAGACATCCGGCTTGCCGAGCGCTTCGCGATCGACGGGAATTAGCCCCTTGCCATCTTTCCCCGTCGACTCGGCCACGAGCTGCTCCAACCAGGCACCGAGACTGAAAATCCCCGGCGACGCCACGATCGTTAGCTTGTCGCGCCCAAATTTTTGCGCCGCCATGCCGATGATGGTGCCAAGCACGAGACCGG
>Ga0306920_100000612_pt1 | contig 41992 bp, 44 predicted proteins | sample flu12Cox44000170_FD_204666 | JGI IMG/M metagenome (GOLD analysis project Ga0306920, IMG submission 204666) | Lab enrichment of tropical soil microbial communities from Luquillo Experimental Forest, Puerto Rico - flux4day.12C.oxic.44.000.170 (v2)... | ecosystem: Environmental > Terrestrial >... | reverse complement strand
CCATGGCGATGAGATGTGGACAGGCGCGTTCGAAGGTGGCCGCGTCCATCACGAGCTCGCAGAGGAACTGGAGGTTCTTATCCTCGAGGTAGAAGTTGAGGCCACGCGTGGTCGGCATCGCGTCCTGCGCGGCCACCGGCGGGAGACTGGTCAGACTCACCGCACAGACCCCACGGGAAGCGGCGTCCCGTCCATGCCCTCCCAGGGCAATCCCAGATGGGCGAGCACGGTGGGCGCGATGTTCACATGAGAGACGAGCGTCGCCACGTCCGCGCCGTCAAGATAGCCCGGGCCGCTCACGAACAGGAACGGCCGCTGCTCGTTGGGGCCGACGCCACCGTGCTGGCCGAAGCCCGTGAACTCCCGTCCGTCGAGATCGGCTGCGATGTCGCCGAAGCCCCACACGCCGAACTCGTTGGGTCGGTTCTCGGCGCGCAACGAGACGGCAGCGGCCACGGGACCGCCCGTGGGCAGAGCGACCTGGGCGAGCTCCGCGCCCATGTAGAGCTGGCCGACCCAGTCCTGGTCCTGGAGGAAACGCTGGAGATCGTCTTCGCCTGCCTTGGCGTCGCGCGCGCGATAGATGATGGTCGCCGTTCCATTAGGCGCGGTGACTAGGTCAGTGGAGTCGCGCCCCGCCTTGAGGCCGGCCTCGACGAGCACGGCGTCCACGTCGATAGTGCGCGCGGTCGTTTCCATGCCGTGATCCGAGCAGATGATCAGGAGCGTCTCGTCGTCGAGGGCGCGCACGGCGTCGAGCACCTGCTTGACGCACCGGTCGGCGGCGCGGATGGCCGACAGGTGCGCGGGCGAGCCCAGCGGTGACTTGTGTCCCGTGTAGTCGGGCTCGGAGAGCCAGAGAACGCTCAAAGGCGGCTTGCGCTCGCGGAGCACCTCGTCGCAGAAGCGCGCCGTCATTACCGCGTCCCCTGCTTCCCCCTTCTGGATGTCCAGATGCTCGGCGTCCGGCACCAGCACAAGGCCCGGCCCGAAGGAGCCCGCGGAGTGATAGACGTGGCCGAAGCCGTCGGGATCCTGGAAGTAGGCGGCGCCCGCGGAGACGTTGGACATCACGATGACCCCGCCGTGGCCGGCGAGACGCTCGGCGAGCGTGGGAGCGAGAAGCGTGCGGCCCGTCGCCTTGCGCATCCGATCGCGAAACTCCGGCTTGGCCACGGAGAGGCAGATCAATCCCGCGCCCTCGTCGAGGACCATGGTGTTGCCGAGGAGACCGTGCCGGCCAGGGTGACAGCCCGTGGCGATGGAGGCAGACGTGACGCGCGTCACCGAAGGGAACACGCCCCGGCAGCCCGTGTAGCGTTTGACGGCGTTCCCGGGAAGGCTCGCGAGAGTCGGGGCGGTGTCGGCGCGGATCATATCTGCGCGAAGGCTATCGCAGACCACGATGACGGCGCGACGTGACGGGGCAAGCACGGGGGAAGCGTACCAGACTTTGGGCATGCGGAGACGGCGCAGGACAACCGTACGGTCCTGTCCAGGGCCGCACTGATCGTCGTGTGGACCACGCGTCGCTCCCGTTCACGGCGCGGCCACACCTTGACGGGTCACCCGAGCTTCCCCTACCCTCTCGCCGGGAGGATCCACATGCGATCACTGTTCATCGCGCTCATGGTCGGCGCCGCGCTCACGGGCTGCAACACCGTCGCCGGCATGAAGCAGGACACCAACGCCGCCGTGGACTACACGTACGACAAGAAGGAGGAATACCAGAAGGCGTTCGCCGAGCAGATGCGCGACCTCGACGCGAAGACCGACGAGCTCAAGGCGAAGGCGGCGAAATCGAGTGACTCTGCCAAGGCGGAGTTCAACCGGAGCATGGAAGCGCTCGACCGGGAGAAGGTGGTGCTCAATGAGAAGATGGCCGCGGTGAAGACGTCGACGGCTTCGAGCTGGAACGAGGTCAAGGCGGGGGCGGACTCGGCCATGGACTCCACGAAGAGAGCTTACGAGAAGGCCAAGGCGAGCCTGCCGTAGAAGAGGTGTCGCTGTAGAACCCCCTCACCCCGAGGGAGAGGGAAACGAGGGTGACTCGGCCTCGGCATGGAGCGTGAGCCCGGCACACTCGTTCCCTGCTGTTCCACTTCGAGCGCGGGCTTCGCCCGCGCAATCCGAATTTTGGGGGGAGGTTCGGAAGGGGGGCGGAGCCCCCCTCCGAGACCTTAAGCGTATTGGAGGCCCATCACCTCGGCGACGAGGGCAGGCCGGTCCCTCCCTTCCACTTCCATCACCATCTCCGAGGTGATCCGCACGCCGTTGCCCTCGACGTCTTCCACGTTCTTGATCGTCTGGGTGAGCCGGATGCGCGAGCCGGCGGGCACGGTGCTCGTGAAGCGCACCTTGTTCGATCCGTAGTTGATGCCGCGCGTGCGCTTCTCCACCTTGAGGAGCTGCGGCGTCAGCCGGGGCAGGAGCGAGAGCGTGAGATAGCCGTGGGCGATGGTCTTGCCGCCGGGCATCTCCTTTTTGGCGCGTTCCACGTCCACGTGGATCCACTGGTGATCGCCGGTGGCCTCCGCGAACTTGTCGATCATGGACTGATCGACGGTGAGCCAGTCGGAAGGGCCGAGCTTCGTGCCGATGTGCTTCTTGAGGTCCTGGGGCGTCTCGACGATGAGCATGAAAGGCTCCTTGAGAGTGAGGGCTAGACGTCCGGGCGCCGATTATGCCCCATCCGGCACCGTCCCACCAGCGGCGGCCCGCGTGATGCCCATGGTATAGTGGCCTTCATCATGAGCGCCCCGAAGCGGCGGAAGACCGTGACCGTGGACGTGGGCGGCGTCAAGGTCGGCAGCGAGCGGCCCATCGTCGTGCAGTCCATGACCAACACCGACACCGCGGACGTGGCGGGGACGGTGGCGCAGGTGCAAGCGCTCCACGCCGCGGGTAGCGAGCTCGTGCGGGTCACCGTGAACAACGACGAGGCCGCGCGCGCCGTCCCGGAGATCGTCAGCCAGGTGCAGGTGCCCGTGATCGGCGACTTCCATTACAACGGTCACGTCCTCCTCACCAAGTACCCTGACTGCGCGAAGGCGCTCGCCAAGTACCGCATCAACCCGGGCAACGTGGGCGGCAAGCACCACGACGACAACTTCAACGCCATCGTCAAGGTGGCCATCGACAACGGCAAGCCCGTCCGCATCGGCGTCAACTGGGGCAGCCTCGACCAGAACCTCCTCACGAGCATGATGGACGCGAACTCGAAGCTGCGTGAGCCGCTGAGCGCCCGCGACGTGACCATGAACGCCATGGTCGAGAGCGCCATCCAGTCCGCGGAGCTCGCCGAGCAGACCGGCCTCCCCCACGATCGCATCATCCTCTCGGCCAAGGTCTCGGGCGTGCAGGACCTCGTGGACGTCTATCGCAAGCTCGCGCCGCGCTCCGACTACCCGCTGCACCTCGGGCTCACGGAAGCCGGCATGAGCACCAAGGGCATCGTGGCCAGCACCGCCGGGCTCGCCATCCTGCTGCAGGACGGCATCGGCGACACCATCCGCGTCTCCCTCACGCCCAAGCCCGGCGGCGACCGGACCGAAGAGGTGCAGGTCGCCCAGCAGATCCTCCAGTCCATGGGCCTTCGCAACTTCATCCCGCAGGTCACGGCATGTCCCGGCTGCGGGCGCACGACGTCCACGTTCTTCCAGGAGATGGCGGAGCAGATCCAGACCTATCTTCGCGAGCAGATGCCGGTGTGGAAGTCGAAGTACGCAGGCGTCGAGGAGCTCAACGTGGCGGTGATGGGGTGCGTCGTCAACGGTCCCGGCGAGAGCAAGCACGCGCATATCGGCATCTCCCTGCCCGGCACCTTCGAGGAGCCCAAGGCACCCGTCTTCGTGGATGGCGCGCTCAAGCTCACGCTGAAGGGCGATCGCATCGTTGCCGAGTTCCTCGAGATCCTCGACGACTACGTCGCGAAGCGCTACGCGGTCGCGAACAAGTAGCAGGGCTCGCCTCATTTCCGCGCACGTTCCCGCCTGGCGCACCGTTGCGCCTCGTTTTCGCGACGCTTGGGCGCTCGCGCTGTCGGGGCTGCCCGTGCAGATCGCCGTCGACGGCCGCTACGACCGACGGCCGCGACGGAAAGAGATCAAGCGTGCCTTCGCCGAGGGCGCCACCATCTATATGCCGCAGATCCATCAAGTGCTGCCGCGCGTGGCGCGGCTCATGGCGCAGCTTCGGGCCACGCTCTTCGGCCCGGGGCGTGAGGAGTGCTCCTTCCTCTTCCTCGTCAACGGCAAGGACCGTCAGGGCTTGGGGCTCCACCATGACGGCGACGTCGACAGTGTGTGGCTGCAGCTCGAGGGACGGCGCACGGTGACGACGGGGCCGCCGGTCACGCGCGGCACGCCCCAGGATCTCGACGAACGGATGATCGGCCGCGGCTGGGTGACGCGGGATCTTCCCCCCGGCTCGCTGTTCTACCTGCCGCCGCGGACTCCACACCGTGTCGTATGCCGCGGCCGCTCGCTCGCCCTCTCCCTCACATGGAAAACGGGCGCCACTCCGCCCACCGGCGCTCGCGCCGCGCAGGCCCTCACATCGTGGGAGGTAACCTCCGGCCGGGCGAAGCCCATGCCGCGCCGCTCGGCCGACAAGGTATGGACCCAGGTGCCCGTGTGCGCAGGCGCGGTGGACCGCCGGCGCCGCGATTTCCCTCTCTGGTTGCCGGGAGGCGCGGTGCGCCTCCCCGCCCGCTCTCACGCGCTCGCGCGTCGGCTCTCTACCATGCCAGCGCTCCGGCGTTCCATGCTCGGCCCCGCCGCGCAGCCGCTCCTCGAAGCAGGTGTGCTCGGCTCGCGCGACCTGCCCCTGCGCATCGTGCCGGCCAGACCCGAGAGCCTCGACGGCTGGCGATTCGCCTGATCGGAAAGGAGATCCGCAGATTCATGGCACTCGACTACGAGATCGACACTGAACGGAAAACCATCCGGGTCACGGCCACGGGCGAGATCTCGCCCGAGCAGTTCGTCGACCTTCACCATCACTTCGCGGCCACTGACACGATCGAAGCGGATTTCTCGATCCTCTTCGATCTTCGCCACGCGCAGGTTCCTCGCGACGGCTTCACGGCGGATGGAGTGCGGACCCTTGCCGTCCTCCCGGCGATCCTCGATCCTGCCTCGCGGAGGGCGGTCGTGGTGCGGAGCGACTTCGGCTTCGGCATCGCCCGGATGTACGGGCTCCGGCGGGGCGATCGCATGACCGCCTTCGAGGTCTTCCGCGACCTCGGCGAAGCGGAGCGCTGGATCAAGCGCGGAGGAGAGCGCCCGCCGCCGGCCTCGCGCCGACGCTTGACAGCAGTTCGATAGTTTCATAGTATTCGAAATATGAAAACCATCGCTCGCCTGCCCCTGTCCCAGCTGGAGGCCGACGAAACCCACGTCGAGGCTTTCAAGGCTCTCGGCCATCTCTCCCGCCTCCAGGTGTTCTTCTACCTCGTGCGCACCGGGCGAGAAGTCCCGGTCGGCGAGATCCAGGCCGCGGTGGAGATCCCCGGCCCCACCCTCTCGCACCACCTGGACGCGCTCCGGCGCGCCGGACTCGTGGAGAGCCGAAAGGAAGAGCGGTACGTCTACTACTCCGTGCAGCGGGAGACGGCGACTACCCTGGCTCGCCTGCTCACCGCCTGCTGCTAGAAGGAGGCCACATGAGCGCCAAAGTCCACCTGCACATGCACGTGTCGGATCTCGGCAAGAGCCGCGACTTCTACGAGCGCTTCCTCGGTGCGGGGCCCGTCAAGGTGAAGACGGGCTACGTGAAGTTCCTGCCCGAGTGGGCGCCCGTGAACCTGGCCCTCTCCGAAGGCGGGCACGCCGCGGAGGGCGCGGTGAACCACGTCGGCGTCCAGGTCGACACGGTGGCGGCCGTGATGGAACACCTCGCCCGCGTGAAGGCGGCCGGACTGCCGGTCCGCGAGGAGATGGGGGTCAACTGCTGCCACGCCAATCAGGACAAGTTCTGGGTCCAGGATCCGGACGGCGTCGAGTGGGAAGTCTATCACCTCAACTACGACCTCGAGGACGAAACTCCGGCAGCCAGGAAGCCGCTGGGACTCCAGCTGGCCAAGAGCGGCGACTGTTGCGGCCCGTCCGGCTGCGCGTCGTGAGGGGGCGGTCATGAGCGAGGGCGACATCAAGCAGATCGTCAAGGACAAGTACGGCAAGGCCGCGCTCGAAGTGGCTGCGGGCGGCCATGCCTCCTGCGGCAGTGCGTCCGGGCGCGAGGGCCATCCCATCACCTCCAACCTCTACTCGGCGACGGAGACGGGGTGCCTGCCCAGCAAAGCCACAGCCGCCTCGCTTGGCTGCGGCAATCCCACGGCGCTCGCCCAACTCGAGGCCGGCGAGACCGTGCTGGATCTGGGCTCGGGGGGCGGCATCGACGTGCTTCTCTCCGCCCGGCGCGTCGGGCCCACCGGCAAAGCCTACGGACTCGACATGACGGATGAGATGCTGGCCCTCGCCCGCGACAACCAGCGCAAGGCGGGCGTCGAAAACGTGGAGTTCCTCAAGGGCGAGATCGAGCAGATCCCCTTGCCCGCGGCCAGCGTCGACGTAGTCATCTCGAATTGCGTGATCAACTTGTCGGCCGACAAGGATCGCGTGCTGGCCGAAGCCTTTCGTGTGCTCAAGCCCGGCGGTCGCTTTGCCGTGTCCGACGTCGTGGTGCGCGGCGAGGTGCAGCCGGCCATTCGCAAGAGCGTCGAGCTCTGGATCGGCTGCGTGGCCGGCGCGCTCGAGGAGCAGGAGTACCGCGACAAGCTTGCCAAGGCCGGCTTCGAGGGAATCGACGTGGAGCCGACACGAGTCTACCGAGTGGAAGATGCCCGTGATTTCCTGGCCGGCTCCGGTATCGACGCCGACGCGATCGCGCCGCAGGTCGATGGCAAGTTCATGAGCGTGTTCGTTCGCGCGCGCAAGCCTCGCGCGAGGTGAGTCAAGCGCCGCCGCACCGGTTCAACCTCGGGCGGCGGGCGGTAGCAGAGGCGGTGGGCACGGCGTTGCTGCTGGCCACGGTGATTGGCTCCGGGGTCATGGGTGAGCGCCTGGCCGGCGGCAATGTGGCCGTCGCCCTCTTGGCCAATACCCTAGCGACAGGGGCGGTGCTGGTCGCCCTCATCCTGACCTTCGGGCCCATCTCGGGCGGTCATTTCAACCCCGCCGTCACGCTTGCCGATGCCTGGCAAGGCGGCCTCGGGTGGCATGACGTGCTCCCCTACATCGGCGCGCAGCTGGTCGGCGCCTTCGTCGGGGTGGCGGCGGCTCATGTGATGTTCGAGCTTCCGCTCTACTTCGCCTCCCAGCATGCGCGGCCGGGCTCGGCTCAGATGTTCAGCGAGTTCGTGGCGACGTTTGGGTTGCTCGCCGTCATCTGGGGATGCGTCCGGGCGCGGCCCTCCATGGTGCCGTTTGCCGTCGCGGCCTACATTACCGCCGCCTACTGGTTCACCGCCTCCACGTCGTTCGCGAACCCGGCGGTGACGCTGGCCCGCGCGGCCTCGGATACCTTCGCGGGCATCCGGCCCTCTGACGCGCCAGGGTTCATCGTGGCGCAGCTGTTCGGCGCCGCCGCGGCCACCGGGCTCTTTCGGTGGCTGGTTCCGGCGTTGCCGAAATCCGCGCCCGACGTCGTGGTACGTTCACGATGAGCATCGTCACCCCGGGCGGCGGCGGTTGGCTCCTCGCCATCTGTCTCTCGCGCGTCGGGGCCTACATGGTCTACATCTCATACGCGGCCACGCTTCCGGTGCTGCAGCGCGAGTGGCAGCTCTCGGGCACCGCGGCGGGCAGCATCGCGTCGGCTTTCCAGGTCGCGTACGCGATCTCGCTGATGGGCTGCTCCGCGCTGGCCGATCGCGTCGGCGCGCGGCGGGTCTTCCTGATCGGTACCGTGGCCTCGGCAATGGCGTCGCTGGCCTTCGCCGCGCTCGCCCGCGACTTCTGGAGCGGACTGGGCCTCTACACTCTTCTCGCGCTGACCCTAGGCGGCACCTACACGACCGGCATCCTGCTCGTGGCCGAGAATGTTCCAACCGAGCGGCGAGGACGAGCCATGGGAGGCTATCTCGCCGGCCATTCGCTCGGCCTGGCGCTGGCACTCCTCCTCGCGGGGGTGGCGATCCCGCGAGGCGGCTATGTGTTGGCTTTCTGGCTTCTCGCGTCTGGACCCGTCATCGGGGGTGTTCTGGCGTGGCTGGCGATGCTATCCACGACGAACGTGATCACTGCTCGGCGCCGTGGGCAGCGATTCGGTGGCGAGGTCTTGAAGAATCGGCCCGCCATGCTGGTGATTGCCGGGTACACGATGCATTCGTGGGAGCTGCTCGGCATGTGGGCATGGACGCCTGCATTCCTGGCGGCGTGCTTCGTGGCGGCGGGCTCTGAGCTGACCCGCGGCGCCGGCCTGGGCGCCTATATGACCTCACTGTTTCACCTCACCGGAATGGCAGCCTCGCTGCTGGCCGGCGTCTTCGCCGACCGCTTCGGCAGGACGCCCGTGATCCTTGCGATGGCCGCCGTCAGCGCCGGCTGCTCCCTCGTGTTCGGCTGGCTCATTGGAACCTCTCTAACCGTGGTCGTCGGAGTTGGACTCCTCTATGGCTTCGCCGCTCTGGGCGACTCGCCCATCTATTCGACCGCCATCACCGAGGTGGTAGCGCCCGCGTATCGCGGAGCCGCGCTCGCCCTGCGCTCCCTTCTCGGTTATGGAGCAGGCGCAGTCGCGCCGCTACTCTTCGGCGCAATCCTCGATTGGTACGGGATCGAACACGCCGGCGCGTGGGGATGGGCGTTCGTGAGCCTGGGCATCGCGGGGACGGGCGCGGTGGCCGCCGCGGTGCTCCTGTACCGAACGCCGGAAGCGGTGGCTCTGCATCAGCGTCATGGCGCGCACCCCGCGGCCGCCTCGGTGCCGGTGCGATGAAACCCCTCCGGACGCGGCTGGCGACTGTCGCCGACGCGGCCGCCATCGCCGCGATCTACAACGAGGGCATCGCAGATCGCATGGCGACCTTCGAGACGGAGCCTCGCACCGCCGAGCAGCTCACGCAGCAGCTTGCCGACAAGGGTGACCGCTTCCCCACGGTGGTCGTGGAGAGGGAGGGACGCGTGGTAGCGTGGGCGGGCGCTGGACCCTACCGCAGTCGCCCCGCCTATGCCGGAGTGGCCGAGCACTCCGTGTACGTGGCGCGCGCGGCCCGCGGAACCGGAGCCGGACGGGAGGCTTTGGAGGCGCTGTGCCGGGCCTATGCAGAGCGCGGCTTCTGGAAGATCGTGTCGCGCATTTTCCCCGAGAACACGGCCAGCCTGGCCCTTCACGAGCGGTGCGGCTTTCGGATCGTCGGCACGTATCAGCGGCACGGCAAGCTCGAGGGGCAGTGGCGGGACTGCGTCATCGTGGAACGTCTCATCGACGCGCAGCCTGTAGACTGACATGGCCAGATCGCGGGTGCTCTTCCTCTGCACGCACAACTCGGCCCGCAGCCAGATGGCCGAGGGGCTGCTTCGTGCCATGGCTGGCGATCGCTACGAGGCTGGGAGCGCGGGCACGGAGAAAACTTCCGTGCATCCGCTGGCCATCCAGGTCATGGCGGAGGTCGGCATCGATATTTCGGCTTACAGCTCGAAGCGCTACGAGGACGTGGAGGCCAAAGGTTGGGACTGTGTCATCACCGTGTGCGACGACGCCAACGAGCGCTGCCCGATCGTGCCGGACTCGGTGAAGCGGCTGCACTGGTCGTTCGAGGATCCTTCACAGGCCGCCGGCGATGAGGCGCAACGCCTTGCCGCGTTCCGCCATATCCGGGACCAGATTCGGGCCCGCCTAACGGCGTGGCTAGAAAATCCGTGACGAGACCATTCTGGCTACCCTGAGCCCGGCTCGTCTCGTCAGCTGCGTGTGCGCGGCGCAGGTGTGCGCTCAGATTGGCGCGTACACGTGGCCGGCGCTCCTGCCCGGGTTCATCGGCGACTGGCATCTCAGCAACAGCGAGGCGGGCTGGATCACCGGGGTTTTCTACGCCGCATACACGCTCGCGGTGCCGGTCCTCGTCACACTGACAGATCGCGTCGACGCCCGTGTCGTCTACCTGTCCGGTGTCGCGCTCACGATAGCGAGTCACCTCGGCTTCGCCGCCTTCGCCGACGGCTTCTGGAGCGCGTTCGTGGCCCGCGCGCTGGCCGGCGTGGGGTGGGCCGGGACGTACATGACGGGACTGAAGCTCCTGGCTGACCGCGTGGACCCCGTGTTGATGTCGCGCGCGGTGGCTGGCCATGCGGCCAGCATCGGAGTTGCCGGCGCGCTCTCCTTCACCTTCGCCGGTGCGATGCATCGCTGGTATGGGTGGCGCGGGGCGTTCGTGGGGGCGGGACTGGCCGGGCTGGTTGCCTGGATCATCGTGTTCTTGTGGGCACCGCCGCACGAGCGCCGAGCTTCTCATACGTCTCCGACCGTGCTCTTCGACTTCCGCCCCGTGCTCCGAAATCGCTCGGCCATGGCCTACGCGCTGGCCTACTCCGCGCACACGTGGGAAATGAACGCCTTGCGAGGCTGGGCCGTGACCTTCCTGACCTACGTGGTCACGGTAACCGGCGAGACGAGCCCCTGGATCGCTCCCACTCTCGTCGCCACAACCATGGGCCTCGTGGGAACCGGGGCGAGTGTGGCCGGGAACGAGGCGTCGATCAGGCTGGGCCGGCAAAGGCTGGTGCGGCTGGCCATGCTGTGCTGCGCGATCTGCGCCGCCGTCATAGGGTTCCTTGGTCCCCGGTCATATCCGCTGGCCGCGATCCTGGTCCTCACCTATGGACTCTTGATCTGGCTCGACTCCTCTTCGCTGACGGCAGGAGCGGCAGGCAGCGCAGATCCATCGCGCCGTGGCGCCACCCTGGCACTTCACTCGATGGCCGGCTACGCGGGCGGCTTCGTCGGGCCGATTATGATCGGGTGGATTCTCGACCGAACCGGCGGCATGTCGCCGCTCGGCTGGGGACTGGCGTTCCTGCACGTGGGGATTATCGTGCTCGTTGGTCGATTCGCGTTCGTATGGCTTGCCCCCCGCGACCTTACCGGCGACAGGGCCGAGCGGCAGCTCGTGGCCCAGCCCAGGCCATCCGCACGCAATCAGTGACCAGCGGAGATCGCCGGCCATGCCCGTGACCATTGCTGCCGAACGGCCCGACACGCCCGATGCCACCGCGCTCATCAACGAGCTGCAGACGCATCTCGAGTCGTTCTACCCGCCCGAGAGCCGACATGGCTTCAGCGTGGACAAGCTCATTGCCCAGGGCGTGGCCTTCTTCGTCCTGCGTGTCGACGACCGGGCGGCCGGGTGCGGCGGCATCATGCTCGTCGGGCAGGAATACGGCGAGGTCAAGCGCATGTACGTGCGACCCGAGTTCCGCGGTCGCGAATACGGCAAGCTACTGATCGACCACCTCGCCGCACACGCGAAGAGCCACGGCATCACGCTGTTGCGTCTCGAGACGGGCATCCACCAGCTGGCGGCCATTCGGCTGTACGAGCAATACGGCTTCCGGCAGATTCCGCCGTTCGCCCCGTACTTCGAGAATCCGGTAAGCCGCTGCTACGAGATGTCGCTGGCGTAGCCTTCAGGCGGTGGCGGGGCGTCGGCAGTGCGCGAGCTGGCGCTCGAGGAAGCGACGTTCCGGCGCCGAGGTCGGGCGGGTCAACGCCTCTCTGTAGTAGCGCGCCGCGCGCTCGGCGTCTCCCGCCTCGAGCCAGAGGCGGCCGAGCGCCGCGGGAAGCAGGTAGTAGCGGGCGAGCGCTGCATCGGCCTCGATGCGCTCGAGCGCCTCGATGCCGGCGGCGGGCCCCTCCGCCTTCGCGAGCGCGATCGCCCGGTTGAGCTCGACCACCGGCGACGGCTTGAGCTCCAGCAAGTCCTCGTAGTGCCGGACGATGGCGGCCCAGTCCGTGGAGGCCTCGCCGTCGGCCACTGCATGCGTGGCCGCGATGGCCGCCTCCACGTGATACGCGGTGATGCGATCGCCTGAGGCGGCGCGCTCCAGATGAGCGAGCCCGCGAACGATCAGCGCGCGATCCCAGGCGCGGCGGTCCTGTTCGGCGAGGAGGAGCAGGTCTCCCGATTCGTCAACCCGCGCGGGCAGTCGGCTCGCTTGCAACAGCATGAGGGCGAGGAGGGCGTGAACGGCGGGTAGGTCGGTGGCTGGGTTGCCGCCGAGAATTTCTCCGAGACGAATCGCCTCACCGCACAGCTCTGCGCGCGTCAGGTTAGGCCCGCCGTGCGCGCTGTAACCCTCGTTGAAAAGCAGATAGAGTACGTCGAGCACGCTGTCGAGCCTCGCGCCGATCTCGCCTTCCGGCGGAATCTCGATGGAGATGGCCTGTTCGCGAATCTGCCGCTTGGCACGGACCAGGCGCTGTGCGATGGCCTCGGGTTCTGCAAGGAACGCCGCCGCGATCTCCTCCACGCTGAAGCCGCCCACCATCTTGAGGGTGATGGCCACCCGCGCCGGCGCAGCTAGCGCGGGGTGACAGCACATGAACATCATGGCGAGCTCGTCGTCACCCAGCGCTCTCGCAGGCTCGCTCACCGGCACGGATTCGGACTGCGCGCGTATGTTGTCGAGCTTGTTTCGAAGGGACGCGTCGCGACGGAGGAGATCGACGGCGCGGTTCCTCGCCACCTGAAAGAGCCATCCTCGCGGCTCGGCGGGCACCCCGGTGAAAGGCCAGGTAGAGAGGGCGCGCACGAGGGCGTCCTGCACCGCCTCCTCGGCGAGATCGAGCCGGGCCGACCCGAGCCAGCGCGCCAACCGCGACACCATCTGCCCCGCGCTGTGGCGGAACAGATGCTCGACGAGCTCGTCGACCTCGGGCCGATCTTCGGCGCGCTCAGCCGAGATGGCTCAGGTCCTCGATCTCGCGAACCTCGAGGATGCCAGGGCCATCGAGATGAGGATGGTTCGAAAGCATCTCCAGCACCTCGTCGTAGCTCTTGGCCTCGACGAGCCAGAAGCCGCCCACGACCTCCTTGGACTCGGCGTAGGGCCCGTCGGTCACCACCATCTTTCCGCCCTGGCCGCGCAGGACGCGCCCTTCCCCGGCGCGCAGCTTCTCCGAATGCAGCATGCGGCCGTCCTTCCGGAGGTTCGCGTTCCAGCTCATATACTTCTGGATCACCTTCTGGACTTCCTGCGGGCTCAATGTGCTCGGTATCCCCGTGCCACGAGCAATGATCAGGTATTTCGCCATGGTTGGCCTCCTTTTCGTCTCAAAGACGAACGGGGGCTTGGGGAATCGACAGGTTGGTGTGACCACGGGCCCCCCTCACCCTGCCCGCTCCCCAGGGGGGAGAGGCGCACGCTACGCGAGCTCGGGCCAGACGACCATGCCTGTGCCCGAGCGCCACGCGAGGGCCGGCATGTAGGCGAGCACCTCGGCCGGCCCCTTGGTGAAGGCCATGGCCAGCACCCACGCGATCAGCTCCGCCGTCCCGCCCGAGCCAGCCTCCTCCATGCGCTCGAGGGTGCATTCGCGCAGGAGCGCCTGGTGATCCCCCTTCTTGAGGAGATCGAGGAACCAGAGGTCGAACTCCTCGTCCACCCAGAAGTAGCGCGGTCCACCCGGCTCGTGGGAGAGGCCGCCCGTGGCGAGGACGGCGATGCGTTCCTGCCCCGGATAGGCCTTGAGCATCTCGCGCAGCGTGGTGCCGACCTGATAAGCGCGCTCCGGTGTGGGAATAGGCGGCACTGTGCAGTTCATGGTCACGGGCACGAGAGGAACCGAGCCCGCGGGATTGAGATAGTGCATGGGCACGGACACCCCGTCGTCGAACTGCATGCGGCGCAGGTAGGCGAAGGCGATGCGCCGCCGCGCCCCCTCGTCGACGATGTAGCGCGCGAGCTCCGGATGCCCAGGGATGCGGTACTGCTTCATGTCCAGCCACTCGTCGTACCACTCTGCGGGGCCCACGTGCTCGGCCGCGATGCCCACCGTGTACTCGGGCGTGTTGTTGATGGACCAGTTGAGGAGGTGATCGTTGCTGAACACCACGACGACATTGGGGCGAGCGCGGGCGAGGCGTTCCCGCATCTCGCCCATCGCTCGGAGGGCCTGCTCCTGGTATTCCTTCGGCGCGCGGTCGAACCAGCCCGTCAGCCCCGGCGAGTGGGTCATGGCCATGGCGGCGACGATCTGGGCCATGACTCAGCGCCCCCGCTTCTTGAGCTCGTCCTGGAGCCGTTGGGACCGCGCGGCCTCCTCAGGATAGGCCCGCTTGTAGGCCTCCAGCGCCGGATGGCTGTTCGAGTTGGCGGCCGCGCCATAGAAAAGGCGCAGGATCTGGGGCACATAGTACTGGTGTACGCCCAGGTCGTGGAGGCGCCGTACATCCTTGTCGCGGAGGGCCTCGAGCTCCTCGGTGCTCAGGCCGAACTCGCGCGCGATACCTTCGAGGTCGGTGAGCCACCGCGCGCGCAACCCGGCGTCGCGCCGTACGTGATACATCATCTCGTTCAGGGGCAGCGTCTTGATGCAGCGATTCACGTTACCCATCGCTCGTCCCCTTCAGGATCTTCGGATTGACCTTGAGGAACATGATCACGCAGCGGGTCGAGCCGAGGTTGCGCACGTCGTGCAGCACGGCATTGGGGAACTTCACGATCGATCCCGCGCGCACCACTACCTCCTCGCCGCCAATGTTCATGTTGGCAGTGCCCTCGAGGACGTAGATGGCCTCTTCCTCCTTGGGATGCTGGTGCATCACGGTGGACTGGCCCGGCTCGTAGCAGGCGATCTCCGACCAGAGCTGATCGGACTTGAAGAGCATCTTGCGCACGCGCTTGTCGGGAGCGAAGTCTTTGAGAGCGTGGAGATCGAAGAGCTGCGCGACCCCCTTGACCGTGGCCACCGCGGTTTCGTCCATGAGCTGACCTCCTTGCCTCGGGCCCGCATCATAGCCCCATCCTGCCCCCCCGGCTACCAGCCAAACGAGGCGAGGCACAGACCTGGAGCAGGCGGACGCGCAGGGCAGGCGGCCGAGAAGGGTCCAGCTGCGAGGCGGCATCCGACGGCAGCTGGCGAAGCAGATAGGCCCACACTTCGAAGCAGGCAACGCGCAGGGCAGGCGGCCGAGAAGGGTCCAGATGCGAGGCGGCGCCCGATGGCAGCCGGCGAGGCGTAGTCTCTCTACGCTGAGCCGGCTGCGGAGGGCGCCAACGAAGCAGATGGGCCCTTATCGGCCGCCTGCCTAGCTTTTGACGGATCCTGCCGTCAGCCCCGCCACGTAATAGTCCACGAAGAAGGAATAGATGATGGCCACGGGCACGGAGCCGAGGAGGGCGGCCGCCATGAGCTGTCCCCAGTAGAAGACATCACCGCGGATGAGCTCGGTGATGGCCCCCACGGGAACCGTGCGCACCTCGCTCTTGGCGAGGAAGATGAGGGCGTAGAGGAACTCGTTCTGGGCGAGGGTGAAGGAGAAGATGCCCGCAGAGAGCAGACCAGGCGTGCAGAGCGGCAGCACGATGCGCGCCATGGCCTGGAAGCGGCTGGCCCCGTCGATGCGCGCGGCCTCCTCGAGCTCTCGCGGCACGCTCTTGAAGTAGCCCATGAGGAGCCACGCGCTGAAGGGAATCAGGAGCGTGGGGTACGTGAGCATGACCGCGGTGAGGGTGTTCCCGAGGTCGAGGCGGTTGATGATGTCGGCCATGGGGATGAAGAGGAGCGGCTGGGGCACGAGGTACGTAGCGGCGACACCGATGGCCACGATGGCCGCCCCGGGGAACTTCATGCGGGCGAGCGGATACGCCACCATGGTGCCGAGAATGAGCGACACCACGGTGGTGACCACGGCCACCAGCAGGGTGTTGTAGGTCCAGGTGATGAAGTTCGTCTCCGTGAGCAGGTCGTAGTAGTGCTTGAGCGTGGGCTGATGCACGATGAGCGGCATCACCTTCTGGCTGTACAGCTCACGGTTCGGCTTGATGGAGGTGATGAGCATCCAGTAGAAGGGGAAGAGCATCAGGATCATGCACACCACGAGGGGAAGGTAGAGTCGTACCAGCCGCGTGCCGAAGCGACGCCCGCCGACCATCACTCGCGCCTCAAGTAGAGGGTGAGGCCGATGATGAGAAGGACGAGGGCGGGCAGCATGGTGAGCGCGGCGGCGGCCCCCATGCCGAGCTGGCCGGCGGACATGCCGAGATCGTAGGCATAGGTCACGAAGACCTGGGTGGCGTTGGCCGGTCCGCCGTGGGTGAGGGCGTACACGATCTGGAAGTCCGCGAACGTGAAGATCACCGAGAACATCGTCACGATGATCAGGATGGGCTTGATGATGGGCATGGTCACGTGCCAGAAGCGCTGGTTGATGCTGGCCCCGTCGATGGCCGCCGCCTCGTAGAGATCGGGGGAGATGGTCTGCAGCCCCGCGAGGATGCTGATGCCATAGAAGGGAATGCCGCGCCAGGTGTTCACGATGATGATGGCGACCATGGCCAGCGTGGCATTGCCGAGCCAGGAGAAGCCCTGGGCCACGAGCCCGATGTTCACGAGCGTCCAGTTGATCACGCTGAACGTGGGATCGAAGATCCACATCCACGCGATGGTGCTGAGGATGGTGGGGACGATGAAGGGCAGGAGGAGAAGGGCACGCACGATGTTGCGGGCCCGGAACGTCTGGTTCATCACCAGCGCCATGCCGAGGCCGCCCAGGAGCTTCAACACGGTGGTGACGGCCACGTAGAGGAAGGTGTTGCGGGTCACCTGCCAGAACACCGCGTCGTGGGCGAGGGTGACGAAGTTGGCCAGACCCACGAAGAGCCCGGGCTTGGCCACCGGCCGATCTTGCAGGCTCAGGTAGATGCCATAGAAGAACGGGTAGGCAACGAAAGCGAGAAGGAAGAGCACCCCGGGGGCAAGCATGATCCAGCTGAACGGGCCCTCGCGCTCGAGCACGCGACGCGGCGAGGCCCGCCGGTCCACCGCCGGGGCCGGGCGGGCGACCGACGCGGGTCCTACGGCCATGGCTACTTGGCTTTGTAGATCTGCTTGAGCTGGGCGACGGCGGTGGCGATGACGTCCTTCGTGGCGTCGCCCCGGCACGCCTTGGCGAACATGTCCACCACCACATACTTAGCCACGCTCTCGGACATGGCGTGGCTCGGGGGCCCCGGCCAGCCGGGGAGCCGTGACGTCTTCAACGACTCCTTGTACGGGATGTAGCGCGGCTCAGGATTCCACATGGGGTGGTTGTCGTACGCGTGGAGAAACGGCGCGTAATACGCATCGCCGGCCACCAGCCAGGCGGAGAGCTGCTTATCGTCATAGAGCCACTTGAGGAACGCCTTGGCCGCCGCCTGGTCCGGAGCATGGGTGAGGATGGCATGGGACTGGGGGTTCAGCATGTGGAAGCGCCCCTTGGGCCCGTTCGGATTCAGGGCGTGGTCGGTGACTTTGGCAATCTCGGGGAAGTCACGCCTGCCGACCACCAGGATGGAGGAGGCATTGTTGGTGCAGGAGATCTGCTCGCCGAAGAACGCCTTGTTGTTGCTCACGTCGGTCCAGCCCAGGACGTCCTCGAACATCGTCTCCTTGTAGAAACGGCGGCAGAAATCTACGGCGGCGGCCGTCTCGCTCGAATCGAGGAGCACGGTCTTACCGTCCTTGTCCACTTCACGCCCGCCGTAGGACCAGAGCAGCGGGTAAAGCCAGCCGTGATTGTCGCCGAAGCCGTGGCCCAGCTCGAAGCCGAAGGGATGTCCAGCCTTCTTGAGCAGACGCCCGGCCGCCAGCAGATCCTCCCAGTTGTCGGGGAACTTGTTGACCCCAGCCTGCTTGAACCAGTCGGTGCGATAGACCTCAAGCTGGCCGATGTTGCCCCAGGGCAGGGCTTTCCACTTGTTGTTGATAACCACGGCCTCGGTGACCGTCTCGTACCAGCCCCCGAGATTCTTCCCTGTTTCCGTCGCGATGTCGGTCACGTCGACCAGGCTGGGGTCGAACAGCCACGGCCAGTTCAGTCCGGTTGCTGAGATTTCCGGGCCTGATTTGGTCTCCACGACGGTGGTCAGCCGGGTGAGGAGGGCTCCCACACTCACCGGCTCGTAGTTGATCTTGATGCCTGTCTGCTTCTCGTAGGCGGGCGCCAGCTGCTTCACGAAGAAATCGTCGAAACTCTTGATGAACGAGCTTTCGTGCAGGACGGACATGGACTTTGGAGCCGCGCTGGACAGTCGAGGTGCGAGGAGGGCACCCGTGGCCCCTGCGATGCTCACGGAGAGAAATTCCCGACGTGTGGTCATGAAGATGGCCTCCGCTTCGATAGGTTTGGGGCCGCCGACGGATTGGGCGGGATAGTAGGTGGACGCAATAGAGACTGTCAAGCCGCGGAAGTCTACACGACCACCCCCGACACGCCCTCGTGGAGTGTTGGTTTGAGAGGGCCGAACTGGCCCTCGGTTGGCTCCGCTCAGCAGAACCAGGCTTCGGTGAGCCGGGGCGGTCGGTGGCGATCGGGCGCCACCTCGGGAACTGGTCTCTGGGGGCGGGCCGCCTTCGCAGACGCCAGAGCCTTCAGGTGATAGAACGTGGCGGCCGGATCGCTGGTTCCCGCCTGCTCCACGAGCCGGCTCGCCTCGCGCTGCAGCTGGTCCATGCGTGGGTCGGGGTGCGTCCACCGGTGGTTGAAGCCCGCTTGATCGAGATCGCCCAGGTATGGTTGGATCGCCGAGCGGGTCAGTAGCGAGGAGCCCGGTGGCACGAGGAGCCGGAGGGTGAACTGCACCGGGTCGACGTGATCGATCAGCCCCTCCGTCTCCACGAAGTCGAACATCTCCAGGTAATCCTCGAGGCTCGTCCACGGCGTGAAGGCGACCCAGGTGGGGCGGAAGGCGATGCCCGCCCCGCGGACGATGGCCAGAGCGCGGCCGACGTCGGCCCGTGTGTGCCCCTTCTCGAGGTTCGCCAGCACGGTCTCACTCAACGACTCCACCGCGGAGACCATGAAGGCGCAGCCGAGCTCTCGCAGCTCGGGAAAGAGCGCCGCGCGTTTCAGGACGTGCTCCACCTTGGCGGTGAAGTCGAAGGTGAGAGACGGGAACTCTCGATGCATCGTCCGCAGGATGGCCAGCGAGTGCCCGGGGCCGTTGAGGAAATCGGGATCGCCGAAGGTGACGTGGGTGGCGCCGTCTCCGGCCAGGCGCCGGATGTCGTCGAGGACGATCGCCTGCGGCACGACGAAGAAGCGGCCGCCGTAGACAGGCGGGATGGGGCAATGCAGGCACAGATGCCGACAGCCTCGACTCGCCTCGACGTAGCCGACCAGCTCCTTGCGTCCGTCGCGGTCGAGATGGGCGTAGCGCTTGAGCCCGGGCAGCGCGCTGCGGCTCGGGGTGGCGAAGGGCAGCCGCGCCAGGACCGGCGCCGCCGCGTGTCCGAGCTGGCGCACGCCCTGGATCGGCCCAGAGCCACCAGCCATCACCGCCTCCACGAGAGCGAGCAGGGCCGATTCGTACTCGCCGCCGATGACCGAGTCGCCGCAGTGCTCGAGCAGATACTCCGCGTTGAGCGAGGCGTAGAGGCCGTAGAAGCAAATGTGGCACCTGGGATTCACGCGACGGATCTGCTCGGCCACGCGCACCCCGAGACGGAGAGCGGTGTGCATCGGCACCGAGATGGCGACGAGGCGGGCGCGCGCGAATCGCGCCGACTCGAACGGCTCCACGGAGATGTCGAGAGCTTCCGCAGCGTAACCCGCTCGCTCGAGGAACGCGAGCGGCGAGGCCAGGGCCAGGGGCTGGTGCCCCAGCTCGTAGCAGGAGACGAGGAGGATCGTCTCCCGCTCCATCTCAGTGCGCCTTGGCGAGGATGAAGAGACGGCGGAAGGGGAAGAGCGTGCGCCCGTCGGCCTGGGGTGGATAGGCACGCGCGGTGCGCGCGGCGTAGTCGGCCTCGAAGCGGCCGCGCTCCGGCTCGTCGAGCACGGCGAGGAGCGGGCGCAGCCAAGTCCCCTTGGTCCACTCCTTCACGGGATTCTCGCCGTCGAGGATCTGGAGATACTCCGTCTCCCAGATGTCCAGGGCGGCCGCGCGGGGGGCGAGGAGACCGTAATAGTAGGCCGGATCGCCCGTGGGCGAGGGACGCAGGAGCGGCTCGAGCTTCGTCCGCCACGGTCCGTTGCGCGCAGCATCCGAGATGGAGGTGTGGGACGGAGCTGAGAAGTTCCGCGGCATCTGCACGGCGAGCAGACCGCCCGGGGCGAGCGAGGAGAAGAGCGAGTCGAAGAGCTTGTCGTGCCCATCTACCCAGTGCAGCGCGGCGTTAGAATAGATGAGGTCGATGGGCCGCGCCGGACGCCACGCGCCGAGGTCCGCGAGCTCCCACTGGATATCCGGAGCCGAGGCGGCGGCCTTGGCCAGCATCTCCGGCGAGGTATCCACGCCGGTGACGCGCGCGTTCGGCCAGCGAAGCTTGATCAGCTTCGTCACGTTCCCCGCGCCGGCGCCGAGATCCACCACTTCTGCAGGGTCGGTGAGATCGATGCGGTTCAGGAGATCGATTGCGGGACGGAGACGATGGTCGGCGAACTTGAGGTATTGCGCGGGATCCCAAGCCATAGGTTCCTCAGCATACTCCCTCCCGCGTTTTGGCAGCGGGTGACAGTTTTGGTATCGGGGCTTTAACGTACACGCCCATAAGCTGCTGATTCCGTTGGCCTCGTGGACGGGCCCGAGGTTTGCTTTGCATAGGGGCATGGCGAAGAACGGCGGGTCCCTTCGCGTACTCGTAGTCGAGGACGACGCTCCGATCGGACGCATGCTCGCGAGCATCCTGGCCGACGAGGGCTACGTGGTCGATCTGGCCGGCGACGGCCTCACCGCGCTCGGAAAAATCGAGGTCCGCGAATACGATCTGATCCTCACGGACCTCCGTATGCCCGAACTCGATGGCGTGGGACTCTACCGCGAGCTGGAACGGCGACAGCCCGAGATCCTTCGCCGCGTGATCGTCATCACGGGCACGAGTGGGCACCCCGAGTACGAGAGCTTCCTCGCGGAAACCAAGGTCCCCTACCTGGAGAAGCCCTTCAGCCTCCAGGCTCTCCAGTCCATCACGCGTCGAGTCCTCGCCGCCGCCTGAGCGGCTAGCGGGGCCTCGCGCCCACACGCCACTCGAAGCACGCATCGCCCCCGTCGAGACGACGGCGCACGTCGAGCCGCAGACGGCGGTTGTGCACCGAGAGCGCGCCCTGCCAGAGCGCGTTCCAGCACTCGAAGACGGCCGCACCCGGTGATTGAACACCCTGCATCAGCCGCCAGGTGTGCTGGCGCACCACCATCTCGTCGCCCTCTCTCGTGCACTCCACACGGTCGTCCTGCGCGAGGCCGAGACGCGTGAGATAGTCCGCGAAGTCCTCGGGTGCGGTGCCCTTGATGCCGAGGAGCTCCGCGGTCTCGAAGTAGTGCTGCATGCCGATCAGGGTGCCGGTAACGCCGCCCAGATGGCGGGCCTCCGCCTCGCCGAAGGTCTCGGACAGCACGGGCAGGATGGTCCGCACGTAGTCCATAGCGTAGTTGCGCGTGATCTTCCGCAGACGCTCGGGGGGCCAGTCCACGCCTTCCACCCGCGGGGCCCGCGCAGGATCGAAGTCGGGGCCGTCTTCGCCCGGCGCGAAGCGCAGGCGCTCCTCGGGCTCGAGATCGCGATCGTATTCGAGGTAGTAGCCCTCGAGGCCGGGCTGGCCATCGGTGGTCTGCTTGGTGCACACGAAGCCGAGACGCGGGTTGCCGAGCGACACGCCGTTGTGCGCGTGCCAGCCGCGGAGCATGGCCCGTGAGACCTCGCTGGGCACGCCGCAGATGGCGGTGCCCTCGTAGATCCAGCGCGGCGGCACGTAGCGCACCCAGGCCTTGCGGTCCGACTCGTACATGTACTCGACCCGCACGCCCCCGAGCTGATTCGACAGGTAGTGGTACTGGGCGCAGGCCACGGCGTGGGGCAGCTTCGCCAGACCGAGCTTCTCGAGGCCGGGCAGGAACTTCTCCAAATGCTGGCGCCGGAAGGTGCGAAAGACCAACTCGGCGGCGGCCGCGCCGCCGCGCCGGCTCACCGTGGCCAGGATGAGACCGGTGAGATAGGCGTGATAGAGGATCTCGACGGCCCGGTATCCTCGCGTGATGCGCTCGTCCATCGCGTCATCTTACGCCGGGAGGCAAGCGGGATGTGGCCGCCAGGAAATAAGAATCGTTTTCCCGAGTTCATCCTGCACGGCGTGAAGAGTGTAGCGAAGCCTCTTGACGTGGTCGTGCAGATGCCCCCTTCTCCTCCATGAAGCGATCACACGCCGACGCCGCCACCGACTACCCCGCTCAGTTCGCCGGGTTGCCGTGTGTGTGGACAAGGTTCTCAAGGGCGCCCGGCCCGGCGATCTGCCCATCGAGCAGCCGACCAAGTTCGAGCTGGTGATCAATCTCAAAACGGCCAAAGTGATCGGGCTGACCATTCCGCAGTCGGTCCTGGGGCGGGCGGACGAGGTCATCCAGTAGCGGCCGAGGCTGGCGCGGCTCGGCTCGCCCGTATACACTCCCCCCTGTGACCTCGCCTCAGGACCTGATCGGCGCCTCGCCGCGGCGGAAGGAAGACCGGCGGCTCCTCACGGGCGCCGGTCGCTACGTGGACGATCTCACCCGTCCCGGCATGCTGCACATGATCGTGGTGCGCAGCCGCCACGCCCACGCCCGCATCGTCAAGATCGCCCTCGAGGCGGCACGCGCTTTGCCCGGTATCGCGGCGGTCTGGACGGCCCTCGATCTGCCCGAGATGAAGAACGCCATGCCCGCGGCCTACGGCGGCAGCTACAAGGGCCGCGCCTTCCAGGTGCCCGTGCTCGCGCACGAGCGCGTGCGCTACGTCGGCGAGGGCGTCGTCGTGGTGCTCGCGGAGAATGTGTATGCCGCAGCCGACGCGGCGCAGGCCGTCGAGATCGAGTACGATCCCCTGCCTGTGGCCTCGGACACGGAGGCGGCGGTCACCGCGGAGCCGCCGATTCACGAGTGGCCCGACAACACTACGCTGCCCGTGGGCGGGCAGTACGGCGACGTCGCTCCGGTGTGGGGGCAGTGCGATCTCGTGGTGAACGAGCGCATGCGGCATCCGCGCATCGCGGGCGCGGCCCTCGAGACGCGCGGGGCCTTCGCCTATCGCGACGCGGACACCGGCACGCTCACTGTGTGGTCCTCCACGCAGAATCCCTACTCGCTCCGCGACTCGCTCACCGCTGTGCTCGACCTGCCCGCGGAGCAGATTCGCGTGATGGTGCCCGACGTGGGCGGCGGCTTCGGCCCCAAGGGCTCGATCTATCCCGAGGAGATGCTCGTCGCCGCGGCCGCCCTCAAGACGGGACGGCCCGTGAAGTGGACGTCGGGCCGCGCCGAGGACCTGATGACGAGCGGGCACGACCGTGACCAGGTCCATCGAGCGCGCCTGGGCTTTCGCAAAGATGGCACCATCCTCGCCGTCGAGGACAGCTTCCTCGCCGACGTGGGCGCCTATCCCATCGAGGGCGAAGGCCTCACCCTCAACACCGTGAATCACTTCTGCGCGCCCTATCGCGTGGCCAACTTCCGGAGCGCGGGCCAGAGCGTGGTTACCAACAAGACCCTCAACGGCGCCTATCGCGGCGCGGGGCGGCCCGAGGCCAACTTCGTCATGGAGCGCTTAATGGATTTGGGCGCGCGCCGCCTCGGCATCGATCCCGCCGAGCTGCGCCGGCGCAACCTCGTCCGGCCCGCCGACATGCCCTATAGGCCCGGCCTCATCTACAAGGATGGGACGCCGATCGCCTACGACCCTGCAGACTTCCCCGCTTCGTTCGACCGCGCGCTCTCGCTCGTGCGCTACGACGAGTGGCGAGCGCGGCAGAAGGCGCAGAAGCAAAGGCCGCGTCGGCTTGGCGTCGGCGTATCGTGCTACGCGCAGGGCTCGGGGCTGGGTCCCTACGAGGGCGCCACGGTGCGTGTGGACCCGAGCGGCAAGGTCTACGTGTTCATTGGCGTCACCGCGCAGGGGCAGGGACACGCGACCACGCTGGCGCAGATCGCCGCCTCCGAGTTGGGCGCCAATTTCGACGACGTCATCGTCCGAACCGGCGACACCACGCAGTTCCCCTTCGGGATGGGCACGGGCGGCAGCCGCGTCATGGCCAACTCCGGCCCCGCGGTGGCCCAGACTGCGCGCGAGGTGAAGCAGAAGGCGCAGGCAGTAGCCGCCGAGCTGCTCGAGGCGGCGCCGGCGGACATCCGCATCGAGCGCGGTCTCGCCTTCGTGGCGGGCGTGCCGAGCAAGAGCATCACCCTCGCGCGCCTCTCCCTGGCCGCCATCAAGTCGAAGGCGCTCAAGCCGCTCGGCGAGCCCGGCCTCAACGCCTGCACCTACTTCTATCCCGGCACCGTCACCTGGGCCTTCGGAACCCAGGCCGCCGTCGTCGAAGTGGACACGGAGTCGTGCCAGGCGCGGTTGCTCGCCTATGCGGTGGTGCACGACCCGGGACGCACCGTCAATCCCATCATCGTGGAAGGGCAGCTCCAGGGCGGGGCCGTCCAGGGCCTGGCCGCCGGACTTCTCGAAGAGCTCGTGTACGACGAGACGGGTCAGCTCCTGTCGGGCAGCTTCATGGACTACGCCATTCCCAAGTGCGACGATGTGCCCTCGATCGACGTGGCGCTGACCGAGCACCGCTCGATCATCAACCCACTCGGCGTCAAGGGCGTGGGAGAGAGCGGCGCCATCCCGGGCGCGGCGGCAATTGTCAACGCCATCGAAGATGCGCTCGTCGATTTCGACGTGGTGCTGCGCGAGGGCCCCGCCACGCCGCGGCGCATCTGGCAGGCGATGCAGGACGCCCGGCGCCGTGGGTAGGGTCGGAGGTCGTGGAATCACCCTCACCCCAACCCTCTCCGTCGGGGAGGGAGAGGGAGCGAGAAGAACCCGCGCCACTGAAGGGGGAGAGAGCAGGGTGAGAGGGCATTCCTAATCTCGCGATGAAAGACAAGAAACCCCCACCCTCCACCATCGTCCTTCTGGTGCGCCACGGCCTCACTCCCACGACCGGCGTGAAGCTGCCCGGCCGCGCGCGCGGCCTGCACCTCTCCGAGCAAGGCCGCAAGCAAGCCGAGGCCGCGGCCGCCCGCATCGCCAAGATCGAGAAAGTAGTGGCCATCTACTCCTCGCCGCTCGAGCGCGCGCGCGAGACGGCGGGCATCATCGCCAAGGCCAGGAACATGGCCGTGCGCATCGAGCGCGGTCTGCTCGAAGTGGACATCGGCAAGTGGACGGGACTGTCCCTCCGGGAGGCCGCGGCCAAAGCCGAGTGGCGCGCGGTACAGCAGCATCCAAGCGGCTTCCGTTTCCCGGGCGGCGAGTCGTTCACGGAGATGCAGGCGCGCGTCACCGGCGCCCTCGCCCGCATCGTGGCACGCCACACCGGCAAGATCGTCGTGGCCGTGTCGCACGCGGATCCCATCAAGGCCGCGGTGGCCCACGCCATCGGCACGCCACTGGATCTCTTCCAGCGCATCGTCATCGGCACCGCGTCGATCAGCGCGCTCGCGTACAGCCTGTCGAGCAGCGCGGCCCTCACCGTGAACTCCATGGACGGCGATCTCGCGCACGTGGGTGTCAAGTGAGCGAGTCCTTCGACTTCGAGCAGCCGGACTTCTTCACGGCGGGGGCCATCGGCAATCCCGGAGAGCGCGTCTTCTACCTGCAGGCGCGGGAGGGTGGCTCCGCCATCACCCTCAAGTGCGAGAAGGGCCAGGTCAAGTCGCTCGGGGACTACCTCGCCGGCCTCATCACCAAACTGGGCGCGCCCAAGGGCAAGGTGCCGACTCAGATGGACCTCCTCGACTTCGCCGAGCCCGCCTGGATCGTGGCTACCCTGGGCGTGGGCTACGACGACGAGAATGATCGCATCATCGTGGAAGCCCACGAGCTGTTCGAGGAGGAGGAGGAAGGCCAGCGCGCGGGCGAGGAGCCCGCCTCCGCGCGCGTGCGCATCACCCGCGAGCAGGCCCAGGCCTTCGTCACCCGCGCCGCCGAGCTTATGAAGGGCGGACGCCCCAATTGCCCCGTGTGCAGCGAGCCCATGGACACCAGCGGTCACATCTGCCGCCGTAGCAATGGGCATATCGTTCACTGATGCGCTAGACCTGCTGAGGCACGGCGCCGTCACCGTCAAGGGCCGCATGCCCTGGGCGAGCAACGTCACCCTGCTCGCCGAGGTAGAGCGCAATGACAGCTGCGTGCGCGCCATCTACAAACCCGGCCGCGGCGAGCGCCCCCTCTGGGACTTTCCCCCCGGCCTCTACAAGCGCGAGGAAGCCGCCTACCTCTTCTCGGAGGCGCTCGGCTGGGGCCTCGTGCCTCCCACCATCGTGCGCGAAGGCCCGTTCGGCGAGGGCTCCTTCCAGCTCTTCGTGGAGGCCGAGTTCGAGCAGCACTGGTTCACCATGCGTGAGGACCCGCGCCACCGCGAGCGCCTTCAGAAGATCTGCGTCTTCGACTTCGTGGCCAACAACGCCGACCGGAAGAGCGGCCACTGCCTCCTCGGCCCGGACAGCTTGATCTACGCCATCGACAACGGCCTGTGCTTTCACACCGACCTGAAGCTCCGCACAGTGATCTGGGACTATGCGGGCGAGGCGATCCCGAACGAGGTGCTGGAGGACCTCAGGAAATTCGTGAAGGGCGGCCTTGCTTCTCCCCTCGCCGACATGCTCGCCCCCGACGAGCAGCAGGCGCTACTCGTCCGCGTGCAGGCCCTCGCCGACTACGCGCGATTCCCCGAGGACCGCAGCGGCCACCGCTACCCCTGGCCGCTCGTGTGACTCGCCCGGCCGGCGGATCGGGGCCCGACCGGCCCGCCGTCCGTCCCTTGCGAAGCGACTGAGGCGCTGGTCCGTGCTCGACATGGCACGGTCACCCGCATTGGCGGCCCTGGCTCAGAGAACGAACGGAACGAGCGCGGCAACGCGGTGCGCGTACTCCTCATAGGCGAGGCCGAACTGCTCCCGCATCCATTGTTCCTCGGTGCGCAGCTTCCACCAGAACGCCCAGAACGTCAGGACGACCGCCACGATACCTCGCCACTCCCCGCGCGCCAGCGCCCCGCCCATGAACGCGAGCAGCAACCCTGAGTAGATGGGATGGCGCACAAGCCGGTACGGGCCGCTCGTGATCAGCTCGTGGTCTTGCTTGACAGTAATCGTGCCACTCCAATTCCGACCGAGATGCACGCGCGCCCATACCGTGACGAGAAGGCCGGCCAGCGTCAGCACTGCACCGCCCCAGAAGGTCCACCTATCGATGGGCATGAGCGCTCACCGAGAGCGTGGATCGGAGAGGTCGGCCGCCAGAGGAGGGCCACGGCAAGCATGAGCGGCACGACATACACGGCCGTGATCGTAGTGGCTCGCCCCGTGAAGTTGTCTTGACGTTGCGTGAGGCGGCCCACCAGTAGCCGATCCAGCTCAGCCACACGACGGGGAACAGGTACCGGTACACCTGAACCATTGGGCCTCGCCTTCGAACCTGCCGTAGGGACCCGCCACCGCAGCGATCGAATCTCGCCACGGCCAATTGGATTGGAACGCTCACCGGGGATGACGACGCCCGATCTCTGTACCAGTTTCTATGGGAGCAGCCCACGATCCCCAGCCACCCGGAGGGCCCGGTGTCGAAGTCGGCCGCGCCAAAAGAATCCGTGGAGGAACGCGGCCGTTTCAAGGAGTTCCCCTTGCCGAGGGCACGCAACCTCGCTACGCTCCGGGTTCGGACCATCGCGACATCACGGAGGAGCCCATGACTCGGTACCTGTTCCGCAACGTGAACCTGCTAGACCCCGCGCAGGACGAACTGCTGGGCGGGCACGAGGTGCTCGTGGAGGGTGAACTGGTCCGCGAGGTGTCGGACCGGCCCCTCCAGGCCGGCAACGCCACCGTGATCGATGGCGGCGGGCGCACGCTCATGCCGGGGCTGATCGATTGCCACGTGCACGTGTTCTTGAGCGAGCTCAACATCCGGAACCTGGAGCACGTGCCGCTGACCCTCATGACGGCGCGCGCGGCCGAGGCGATGCGCGCCATGATCGATCGCGGTTTCACCACCGTGCGCGATACGGGTGGCGCCGACTGGGGGATCAAGGCTGCGGTGGAGAACGGGCTCCTCGCGGGGCCGCGCCTCTTCATCTCGGGGCGGGCCATCGGGCCCACGGGCGGCCACAGTGACTCGAGGCGCCGCACGGATGGCGGCTCGTCGTGCGGCTGCTGCAACGCCATGGTGTTCTGCATGGCTCTGGCCGACGGCGCCGACGAGGCGCGGCGGAGCGCTCGCGAGCAGATGCGCCAGGGCGCCGACCAGGTGAAGATTATGATGTCGGGCGGCGTCGCCTCGCCCTACGATCCGCTCGACAGCCTGCAGTACAGCCCCTCCGAGGTGGCCGCGGTCGTCGAGGAGGCGCACGCCTTCGGCCGCTACGTGTGCGCCCACGCCTACACGCCCGAGGCCATCACGCGCGCCATGCAGGGTGGCGTGCGCACCATCGAGCACGGCAACTTGATCGACGAGGCCGCGGCGCGGCTCATGGCCACCCGGGGCGCGTTCCTCGTGGCCAACCTGGTCACGTATCACGCCATGAAGGAGCGGGCGGCGCAGTTCGGCATGTCGGGAGACATGCTGGCCAAGAACGCCATGGTGCTGGAGGCGGGTTATCGCTCGCTCGAGATCTGCAGGCGCGCGGGCGTACCCGTGGCCTACGGCAGCGATCTTCTAGGCCCGCTCCAGGAGGAGCAGAGTCGCGAGTTTCTCATCCGCGGCGAGGTGATGAAGCCCATCGAGGTAATCCGCGCCGCCACCACCATCGGCGCCCGCGTACTGCGCCGCGAGGGAAAGCTAGGGGTCATCGCGCCAGGCGCCTTCGCCGATCTGCTCGTCGTGGACGGCAATCCCCTGGTGGATCTAGGCCTGTTTCAGAAGCAGGGCGCGCACCTCACGGCCATCATGAAGGGCGGAGCGTTCCACAAGAACCTCCTCTGAGCACGCGCGAAAAGCTTCGCCCCCGCGACCCGGCCTGAGAGGATGTGCCCGTGCTGATCTTCGATCGGAAGTTCGGCGCGGATTTCCTCGCCAGCGTGCCCCCGGAGCCCGGCGTCTATCGCCTCTTCGACGAGGCGGGCACGCTCCTCTACGTGGGCAAGGCCGGCAATCTTCGGCGGCGCCTGGCCCAGTACCGCATGGCGGGACGGAGGAAGAAGGAGCGCAAGCGCCGCGCGCTGGTGAAGGCAGCAGCCCGCATCAGCTGGGAAGTCTGCGCGTCCGCTCTCGACGCCGCGCTCACCGAGATCCGTCTCATCCAGGCCCTTCGCCCGCCGCGGAACGTGACGAGCGCCTTCTCGTTCCTCTACCCCTTCGTGGGAATCCGCGCGGAGGGCGACGAGACGTATTTCTGCTTCACCACCTCGCCCGCGGCCTTCTCGGCCTTTGAGCTACACGGCGCCTTCCGCTCTCGCGAGGTGACACGCGAGGCCTTCTTCTCCCTGATGCGTCTGCTCCACTTCGTCGGTCATCCCGTGCCGCGCCATCGGCGCCGGCGTTTCGGCAATGTGCGCCACTCGCACGTCCTGGGATTTCGCCGCCTGCCTCGCGAGATGGTGGGGGGGTGGAGCCGCCTGTTCCGCGGCGAATCGAGACACGCTCTCGAAGCGCTCGCTCTCGAGCTCACCGAGCACGCGGGCGCCCGGGCGCGCGCCGCGGAGATCCGCGAGCACTTGGTTGCCATCGACCGCTTCTTCGAGTACGAGGCCTGCACGCTGGCCCGAGTCATCGCGGCTACAGGCCACCGAGGCTACCCGGTCAGCCAGCAGGAGCGGGACCTGCTCTTCGCAACACGCCGCGAGGCGAGCGCCCTCGAAGAGGCCTCAGTGGAGCGCAGCGATCGCTGAGCCCCCCGCGGCCGCGAAGGCGACCACGAGCCAGGGCGGCCCATGCCAGAGCGCGAGCAGGCCAAATGCCGCGAGGGCGAGGGCAAAGTCCGCCGGTGAGTGGATCGCGCTCGTCCACACGGGGTGATACAGCGCAGAGAGGAGCAGTCCTACCACCGCGGCGTTGATGCCTCGCAGGGCCGCCTGGAAGGAGACGCGCGTGCGCAGCACGTCCCAGAAGGGCAGCGCGCCCACCACAAGGAGGAAGGCGGGCAGGAAGATGGCGATGAGAGCGAGGGCGGCCCCCGCCCAGCCGTTCATCACCGCCCCCAGGTACGCCGCGAAGGTAAAGAGCGGGCCCGGGACCGCCTGAGCCGCCCCATAGCCTGCCAGGAACTGCTCGTTCGACACCCAGCCCGGCGGCACCACCTCGGCCTGGAGCAGAGGCAGGACCACGTGGCCGCCGCCGAACACGAGGGCGCCCGCCCGATAGAAGCTATCGAACACGGCGATCCACGAATGGGGCGCGAGATAGCGTCCGAAGGGAAGGCACACGAGGAGCGCGGAGAACACGCTCAGGGCGCAGATGCCCAGGCCGCGCCCGATCGGCGCCCTCACGTCGGGGACGGCCAGGCTCGGCGACTCGCGGAGCAGTCGCCAGCCGATGAATCCTGCGACGGCGATCACCAACACTTGTGCCCCGGCGGTTGACCACGCGGTCAGGATCACCGCGGCGAGCACGGCGATGGTGGCGCGTTCGCGATCGGGACACAGGGTGCGGGCCATGCCCCACACCGCCTGCGCGACGACGGCCACCGCCGCCACCTTGAGGCCATGTAGCCATCCCGCGCTGGAGAGATCGGTGCCGCGAATGCCGAGCGCGAAGAGGGTCAGGGCGAGGGCGGACGGCAGAGTGAACCCGATCCAGGCGGCGAGGCCGCCGAGCAGCCCGGCGCGTAGAATGCCGACGGCGATGCCGACCTGGCTGCTCGCGGGTCCCGGGAGGAACTGGCAGAGGGCGACCAGGTCTACGTAAGTCTGCTCGTCGATCCAGCGGCGCCGCGCGACGTACTCCTGGCGGAAATAGCCCAGGTGCGCGACGGGGCCGCCGAACGAGGTCAGCCCCAGGCGTGTCGCCACCGCCAGGACCTCGAGAGCTCCTCCCGGATGCGCCTCGGTCACGCTCGCCTCGCCGTGCATGGCCATCGATCGTCCTGCGGATTCTAGGAAGTCATCCGGGTCGAGGCAACGGCCGAGTGGCGAGGGCGCGCGTGGGACGCAAAACGAATGCAGCGAGCGGAGCGCGGCTCGAGGTCGCGGAGCCCCTACGCGGCCCCACCCCCGCTGAGGACCCAGGCGTAGTCGAGAGCGATCTCGCGCAGATAGTCGTAGCGGCCGGAGGCCCCGCCGTGCCCCGCGTCCATGTTGATCTTGAAGATGGTGGAATCCGCGCCGCCGTTGAGGGCGCGCAGCTTGGCGATCCACTTCGCGGGCTCCCAGTACATCACCTGGCTATCGTTCAGGGAGGTCTTGCAGAGGATGGCGGGATAGGCGCGGGTGCTCAGGTTGGTGTACGGGCAGTAGCCGTTCATGTACACATACTGCTCGCGGATCTTGGGATTACCCCATTCCTCGAACTCGCCCACCGTGAGGGGCAGTGTCTCGTCCAACATGGTGTTGATCACGTCCACGAAGGGCACGCGGAGAATGGCGGCGCGGCAGAGGTCGGGGCGCAGGTTGAGGACCGCCCCCATGAGGAGGCCGCCCGCGCTCCCGCCCTCGATCACCAGACGCTCGCTCGACGTGTAGCCTTCCTTGACCAGATGATCGGCGCCGGCGATGAAGTCGGTGAACGTGTTGCGCTTCTCCATCATCCGGCCGGAGTCGTGCCAGCGCTTGCCCAGCTCGCCTCCGCCCCGGATGTGGGCGATGGCAACCGTGTAGCCGCGGTCGAGGAGACTCAGCCGATTGGAGGAGAAGGTCACGGGATAGGGCATGCCGTATGCGCCGTAGCCCGTGAGGTAAAGAGGCGCGGTGCCGTCGCGCGGGCTTTCCACCCTGCAGACGAGGGAGATGGGCACCGACACCCCGTCGAGGGCGGTGGCCCAGATGCGCTCGGAACGATAGCGCGTGGAATCGTAGCCGCCCAGCACCTCCGTCTGCTTGAGGAGCACGCGCTCGCGGGTGAGCACGTCGTAGTCGAAGACGGAGGCGGGCGTGATGAGCGATTGGTAGCGGAACCGATAGAGCCGCGTGTCGAACTCCGCGTTGGCATCCCCGCTCGCCTCGTAGGTCGGCTCGGGAAATTCGATGTGATGGGTCGCCCCGTTGGCCAACCACGTGATGTGCAGGCGGATGAGGCCGCTCTCACGCTCGTGCACGATGAAGTAGCTGGAGAAGGCCTCCACGTCCTCCAGCATGACGTTCTCGCGGTGGGCGACCAGCTCGGTGAAGCACTCGGGGCGCGGGTCACTCACCGGCGCGGCCACCAGCCGGAAGTTGCGCCGGCCTCCGCCGTTGGTGCGGATGTAGAAGCGGTCACCGCCGTGGTCCACCGCGTACTCGTGGTCCTTCTCGCGCGGCAGGAGCTTCCGCCAGTCAGCCGTCGGGTCGCTCGCCGGGAGATAGCGCCACTCGCTGCTCGTGAAGGAGCCCGCCGCCAAGAACACGAAGTCGCGACTGCGCGAGCGCTCCACCCCGATGCGGAAGAGCTGATCCGTCTCCTCGTAGACGAGCTCGTGACCGGGCAGACCCGGGCGATGGCGCCAGCAGCGATACGGCCGCTTCGCCTCGTCCTCCGTCACGTAGAAGATCGTCGCGTTGTCGGCCGTCCACGCCACCGAGGACACCTTTTCGATGGTGCCGGGCAGCAGCGCGCCCGTGCGGAGGTCTTTCACGTAGAGCGTGTACTCGCGAAAGCCGGTGACGTCGGTGGAATACGCGAGGCGATGGCCGTCGTCGCTGACGGCATACGCGCCGAGCGAGAAGAAGGGATGGCCGGCGGCGAGCGCATTCAGGTCGAGGGTGATCTCCTCCAAAGCCTCCAGGCTCCCTGCCTTGCGGCAGTAGATCGGGTACTGCTTGCCCTTCTCCGTACGCGAGTAGTAGAAGTGGCCGCCCCGGCGGTACGGTACGGAGGAATCGTCCTCCTTGATGCGACCCAGCATCTCCTGGTAGAGCGCCTCCTGGAGGGCCTCGGTGGACTGCATCATCTCGGCGGTATAGGCATTTTCTTCGCGGAGATACGCGGTGACCTCGGGGTTGTCCTTCTCACGCAGCCAGAAGTAGTCGTCCTGCCGGATATCCCCGCGGAGCATGTCGATTTTGGGAATCTTCTTCGCGATGGGTGGGGTCGGCATGGCCTCGACTGTACGGGCCGACGGCGGGTTGTCAAGGCGCCCGGATATGGTATATCCGCAGCATGGCCCCGCCCAATCCCTTCCTCAACACGCCCTACGGCGCGTATCTCGCGCGCGAGGTGCCGCCGCCCGACGACGAGCTGACGCGAGTGGGGCCGGGCACGCAATGCGGCGAGTACCTGCGACGCTTCTGGCACCCCGTGGCCTTCGCGCGCGATCTGCGCGACGTGCCCCTGCGCATCCGGATCATGGGTGAGGATCTCGTAGTCTTCCGTGACACGAGCGGGCGCGTCGGTCTGCTTCAGCTCCACTGCGCGCACCGGGGCACCTCGCTCGAGTACGGGCTCATCAGCGACCGCGGCATCCGCTGCTGCTATCACGGCTGGATGTACGACGTGGACGGCCGCATCCTGGAAACACCGGGTGAGCCCGCCTCCAGCACTTTGAAGGAGCGCCTCTGCCAGGGCGCGTATCCCATCCACGAGTTTTGCGGGCTCGTCTTCGCCTACATGGGACCCCCGCACAAGAAGCCCGCCTTCCCGCTCTACGACACCTTCGACCTGCCCGGCTACACGCTGATGCCCGCGGGCAAGTTCGCCCTCCCGTGCAACTGGCTCCAGATCAAGGACAACAGCATGGATCCGGTGCACACCTCGTTCCTGCACGCCATCTCCAGCGGCTATCAGTTCACGGAGGCCTTCGGCGCCCTCGCCGAGCTCGACTGGGAGGAGACGCCGTACGGGATGATGTACATCGCCACCCGGCGCATCGGGGACCTCGTGTGGGTGCGCGTGGCCGACTTCATGGCCCCCAACGTCCACCAGTTCACGCGGGAGATCGAGGACGCTACCCGGGAGAAGGCGGCGAGCCGTCCCGTGGTGATCCGCTGGGCCGTGCCCATCGACGACACGCACACGTGGAACATGGAGCTGGCCCAGGTGGATCCGGCCTGGGGGCTCACCCCGGAGCAGATCGGCAACCCGGGCTTCGGGCAATCAGACGACCGACCCTACGCAGAGCGCCAGCGGCATCCCGCGGACTTCGACGCGCAGGCAAGCCAGCGAGAGATCGCCGTGCACGCCCTCGAGCATCTCGCGTCCACGGACCGCGGTGTGATCATGTTCCGCAAGATCGTGCGCGACGGCATCCGCGCGGTGGCCGCCGGCCGCGAGCCGCGCTTCCTTCTGCGTACGCCCGTTCCGCCCATCCACACGGCGTGCCAAGACATGGTGCTCCGCATTCCGCCCGAGGCGGATCCCGTCGCGGATGCGCGGCTGCTCCGGGAGACGGGGCGCAAGATCGCCCTCGGTCGCTGACCACGGCCTGGCCGCTCCCGTCTCGCGCCGCCGTCGCGCGACCTTGTCAAGAACGGCGGCCGAGCATAGGCTTGGCCTTCCCATGTTCACGTCGGGCGAGATCATACTCCGAAGCAGCCTCCGTGCCTGAGCTGCCCGACGTCACCGTCTACGTCGAGGCGCTCGACGCGCGCATCCGCGGCGCCACGCTCGAGCGCGTGCGGCTGGCCAGCCCCTTCGTGGTCCGCTCGTTCGAGCCGCCCATCACCGCCGCGCATGGACGCACCGTCAAGGCGTTGCGCCGGCTTGGCAAGCGCATCGTGATCGAGCTCGACGATGATCTGTTCCTGGTCATCCACCTGATGATCGCGGGGCGACTGCACTGGAAGGCGGCGGGAGCCAAGGTGCCGGGCAAGGTGGGCCTGGCCGCCTTCGATTTCTCCACGGGCACGCTGACCCTGACCGAGGCGGGGACGAAGAAGCGCGCGGCCATTCATCTCGTCAAGGCGGAGACCGCGCTGGCCGAGCTGGACGCGGGCGGGATCGAGCCTCTCGCCTGCACGGCGGAAGAGCTCAGCGCCGCCATCACGCAAGAGAACCACACGCTCAAGCGCGCCCTCACCGACCCGCACATCATCTCCGGCATCGGCAACGCGTATTCCGACGAGATTCTCCATCGCGCCAGGCTCTCGCCGGTGCGACAGACGCGCGCGCTCACCGACGGCGAACACGCGCGGCTCTACGAGGCCATCCGCGCCACCCTCTACGACTGGATCGTGCGGCTTCGGGAAGACGCCGGCGGGGAGTTTCCCGAAGGCGTCACCGCGTTCCGTCCCGAGATGGCCGTGCATGGGCGCTACGGTCGCCCCTGCCCAGAGTGCGGCGCGCCCGTGCAGCGCATCCGGCACGCGGACAACGAGACCAACTACTGCGCGAAGTGCCAGACGGGGGGCAAACTGCTCGCCGATCGCGCGCTGTCGCGCCTGCTTCGAGCCGACTGGCCGCGCACCCTCGAGGAGATGGAGGAGCGCCGCGGGTTGGCACCCCGGAGTAATATGGGCGGGCCCACAGGGAGGGGGCGTTCATGATGACGGCACTCGAGTTCATCCAGGGCGGGCTCAAGCAGCTTCACGGCAACCTCGACAAGCAGCTCGAAAACATCACGCCTGATCAGCTCCACGCCGTCCCTGCGGGCAACCCCAAGGCCAACACGATCGCCTGGGGACTCTGGCACTACGCGCGCACCGAGGACAACGTCGTCCAGTACATCCTCCAGAACAAGAAGCCGCCCATCTGGGTCGAGGGCGGCTACGCCGCGAAAACGGGCCTACCCGAGACGGCGCAGGGCACGGGCATGTCGACGGCGGAGGCGCAGGCCCTCCGCATCAAGGACCTCGGCGCCTTCAAGGAGTACATGAGCAAGGTGTGGGCCTCCACTGAGGCGCTCATCGCCAAGAACGACCCGGCCCTCCTGGATCGGAATGTGACGGTACGCCCCCTCGGCGAGATGCCTGCCATGCGCGCCCTCGGCATGGTGTGCCTCACCCATGGCATGACCCACTTCGGTGAGATCGAGCTGGCGCGCACCATCGTGGGCGCGGGTCCGGTCTCCAGCGCCTAACCCTTCGAGCCCGCCACTCGTCATGACCGCGCCGGCGACATCGGTGAGCCGCCGCGCGGCCCTGGCGTCGCTCCTCACCCTCGGGACGCTCGCGCCCGCGGCGGCCCTGGCCCAGCAGCCGCCACGGGCTCCGCGCGTCGGCGTGATCGGCGAGCGGTCCGCGAGCGATCCCTTCCTCGCTGCCTTCCGGCGTGGCATGAGCAAGCTCGGCCACGTCGATGGTCGCAACATCACCATCGAGTACCGCTACGCGCAGGGCGCGCTCGACCAGGTCCCTCGCCTCGCCGCGGAGCTGATCGAGCTGAAAGTCGATGTGCTGCTGGTGGGTGGCACGGTGTCCACGCAATCGGTCATGAAGGTGACCCGCTCGGTGCCCATCGTCTTCACCGCGGTGGGCGATCCTGTCGGCAGCGGCATCGTGGCCAGCCTCGCCCGCCCCGGCGGGAACGTGACTGGGCTAACGAGCTTGACCTTCGAGCTGGGCGGAAAGCAGCTCGAGTTGCTCCGGACGGCGGTGCCGACGCTCTCTCGCGTCAGCGTCCTCTACAATCCGCTCAATCCGGCCGCGAAGGTGGGCATCGACACGACGAAGACCGCTGCCGGCACCCTTGGCATCGAGCTTCAGCTCCGTGAGGTGCGCCAGCCGGACAATCTCGCCGGCGCCTTCTCGGCCCTCACCCCGTGGCGTCCGGGTGGCCTGCTCGCGCTCGCCGATCCCGTGTTCGGCAATCAGCTCCCGCGGCTGGCCAAGCTCGCGGCCGCCCAGCGTCTGCCCGCGATCTACCTGCGGAGCGAGTTCGCGGAAGCGGGCGGACTGCTCGCCTATGGCCCGAGCTTGGCCGACAACTATCGCCGCGCCGCCGCCTACGTGAACAAGATCCTGAAGGGCGCGAAGCCCGCCGATCTTCCCGTAGAGCCGCCGACCAAGTTCGACCTCGTCATCAATCTGAAAACGGCCAAGGCCCTCGGCCTCACCCTCCCTCAGGAGTTGGTCGGCCGGGCCGACCAGGTTATCCAGTAGCCGCGAGCCGCAGGCAACCCGCTCAGCAGCCAAGCTCGTCGGCGAGATGGACGAAGTCGCGGGCGATGAAGTCCCAGTCCTCCTCGGCCTTGAGGTCCTTGCTCTGCCCCGGTCCGTACTCGTGGGGACGCGCGACGAAGCAGGTACGGAGGCCGATCCGGCGTGCGGCGGCGAGATCGCCGTTGTGGGCAGCGACGAGCGCGACCTCAGAAACCTCGAGACCGAGGAAGTCCACGGTGCCCAGGTAGCACTCGGGCTGCGGCTTGTAGTGGCGCGTCACCTCGGCGCCCAGAATCGTGTCCCACGGCAGCCCTGAGCGCTTGGCCATGTTGACCATGAGGGCGACGTTGCCGTTCGACAGCGTGGCGAGAATGTACTTCTTCTTCATGCGCTGGAGGCCGGGCACGGAGTCGGGCCAGGGATCGAGGCGATGCCACGCCCGGTTGAGATGATCCAGGTCTGCCTCGGTCAGTCCCTTGATCCCGAACTCCGCCACGAGCTTGTCCAGGCTCTCGCGATGGAGCACGTCGAGCTTCACGAAGGGACGCCGGCCACTTCGCACCTCGTCCATGGCGGGTTGGTAGAGGCCCCGCCACTTGTCGGCGAAGAGCTGCCAGTCCACGCCCGTGATTCTTTTGGCGCGCCCGAAGGCTTCGCCCTCTCGGAAGATGCTGGAGCGCCAGTCCACCACTGTGCCGAACACGTCGAAGGTCAGCGCTTTGATCGCCATGGCTAGTCCACCTCGGGGCGCTTGTGCTGCCACGGCCGCGCCTTCTCGAAGGCGGCGGCGGCCTGGAGCACGGTGAGATCGGCGAAGCGGCGGCCCACCACCTGCAGGCCCACGGGAAGACCCGCCTTGGTGAAGCCCGCGGGGAGGGAGCACGCCGGCTGGCCGGTGAAGTTGAACGGATAGGAGAAGGAAGCCCAGGGCAGCCAGTCCCACGCGTGCTGCGGCCAGTGCTCGGGGTTGAGACGGCCGAGAGGAAAGGCGGCCACCGACACGCTGGGCGTCAGCAGCAAGTCGTACTTCTCGAAGAGCGGGCGCATGGAATCCCAGTGGATGAGCTTCTTGCCGCGCACGTCGATGTACTCGGCCGCACTCACCTTCAGGCCGTCCTCGATGCACGCCACGAAGCCAGGATCCATCTTCTCCCGCCACTTGGGCAGGTACGAGCCCCAGGCTCCCGCATAGTGCGCGCACCACATCACGCGGATCATGTCGTGCGTATCGGAGAACTTGGTCTGCACTTCCTCGACCTTGGCCCCCAGCTCCTTGAACGCGCCGACCGCTTTCTTGACGATGGCAGCGATCTCCGGATCCACCCGAAGGTTGTCGAGGTTCGGGCTCCACGCCACGCGGAGGCCCTTCACGCCGCGGTTGAGCTTGCCGACGTAGTCCTCGGGCGCGCCGTCGAGCGCGGTACGATCCCAATCGTCGGGGCCCGCCATGATACTCATCATGAGCGCGGAGTCGGCCACCGTGCGCGTCATGGGGCCGTTATGCGTCGTGTAGTCGTTGTTCGACACGGGCCACTGTGGCACCCGCCCGTAGGACGGCTTGTGACCGAACACGCCGCAGAAGGCAGAGGGCACGCGAATGGAGCCCGCGCCGTCCGATCCCTGGTGGAGCGGACCGAGACCGGCGGCGGCCGCCGCTCCCGCGCCGGCGCTGGAGCCGCCCGTGTTCATGGCGAGGTTCCAGGGATTGTGCGTGTCGCCCGTGAGCGGGCAGCCGCTCAGCGCCTTCCAGCCGAACTCGGGCGAGGTGGTCTTGCCCGTGAGGATGCCCCCCGCCTCCTTGAGCCGCCGCACGAAGGGCGCGTCATGGTCGGGCACGCGATTCGCGAAGATGTACGAGCCCGACATGGTCCGCACGCCCTTGGTGAATGCGAGGTCCTTGATGGAAAACGGAATGCCGTGGATCGGTCCCAGCTTCTTCTTCTTCATCACCGCCTGCTCGGCGGCCCGCGCGCCCTTCATGGCCTCGTCAGCGGTGATGGTGCAGAAGGCGTTGAGCTTGGGATTGAGTTTTTCGACGCGCGCGAGCACCGCCTTCATGAGCTCGACCGGAGAGAGCTTCTTCGATCGAATGAGCGGGATCAGCTTGGTCGCCGGGATGTAGCAGAGTTCGGTCGAGGTCATACCGTCCTCCGGGCTCGTTGTGATTGCGTGGGCCGCATGGTAGCACGACGGTCGGGGCGGTTTGCCGCCGTGCGCGGAGGAGGGTCTAGCCGGAGGGCTTGCTCCGGGCGGAGACGGGCACGACCACGGGTAGCTGGCCGCGGCGCTCGATGCGGTAACGCACGGCGGTGAAGCGCGACGGGCAACAGAGCGGATCGGCGGCCGTGTAGCGGAGGAACGTCGCCTCGATCGAGCTCGCCGAGAGCAGGCGCACCTCGCTCAGGGCGCCGTCGGTCCGCGAGTCCATGCGCCTGGGCGACAGCGTGCCCGCGAAGTGGTCCTGCACGAAGACGAAGGCCTGGTAGTCCCAGGGGCGGCACATCCCGTCCACCGCAGCTTCGGCGAGAAGCACGGTGGTGTCGCCCTTGACCCGCGCCGGACTGTAGAGCGACCAGCGGGCCGCCACCACGTCACGCTCCGCCGCCGTCTCCGGCTCGCGCACGGAGCTCGCGCAGCGCGGATCGCGGGGTGCGGTGCCCTTGGGCGGAGGCGCCGTCGGCACGGCAGCACCCGCCTGGTTCCAGGGCGCGAGGGTGGCGTCCAGCCAGGCCCCGGTCTGCGCGGCGGCGGGCGAGATGCCGAACAGGAGCACGGCCACCATCAAGAGAGAGCGTGCGCGCACGTCGGCCGGGGAAGGTATGCTCTCCACGGCGGAAAAGTATCCCACAGGGAGGAGAGGCGATGTCGCGGACCGAGCGCCCGCATCCAGGCGCAGACATGGAGCGCTTCGTGCGGGAGCAAATGGCCTTCGTGGGCCTGCACGAGGAAGACGTGCAGCTCATCCGGCGCACCGCGCCCCTCGTCCTCAAGCACGAGGCGGCAATCACCGCCGCTCTCTACGAGCACTTCCTCAAGTTCCCCGACACCGCGCAGTTCTTCCTCGCTGAGGACGGCACGCCGGATCGCACCCGCATCGAGCGGCGCCGCCACAGTCTCGGCCGCTGGCTGCGAGAGACGGCCGAGGTGGCCATCACCCATGGCTTCGTCTACTACAGCCTCGCCGTGGCCCTCTCCCACAGCCACCGCGAGTACGGGCCGGGTGGCAAGATTCCCGCGCAGTTCATGGTAGGCGCCATGAGCCTGACCCAGAGCGCGCTCGCCTCCGTCCTCGTCGACGAAATCGCCGATCCGCGCGAGGCGCTGGACGCGGTGACGGCGTGGAACAAACTCCTCCTCGTCCAGCTGAGCGTGCTTCTGCTCGGCTATCTCCTGCCGCAGCGCGAGGCCCGCGATTGACACGTCGGGGGCCTCACGGCATAGTGTCCGCGTGACCAAGCCCAGCACGGTTGGCGAGCTGCGCGCGAGCGGATACACGAGCAAATCGGTCAAGCAGGAGCTCAGGGACAACCTCGTCACGCGCCTCAAGGCGGACGCACCCCTCTTCCCCGGCATCGTCGGCTACGAGGATACCGTCCTTCCCCAGGTGGAAAACGCGCTGCTCTCCGGACAGGACATCGTGTTCCTTGGCGAGCGCGGCCAGGCGAAGACCAAGATCGCCCGCCTCATGGTGAATCTCCTCGACGCCGACGTGCCCGCCCTCGCGGGATGCGAAACCAACGACGATCCCTTCGCGCCCATCTCTCAGGTGGGGCACCAGCTCATCGCCGAGCAGGGCGATCGCGCCCCCATCGTGTGGCTGCCTCGCGACCGTCGCTATGGGGAGAAGCTCGCCACCCCCGACATCACCATCGCCGACCTCATCGGCGAAGTGGATCCCATCAAGGTGGCGGAGGGGCGGTATCTCTCCGACGAGCTGACCATCCACTACGGGCTCCTCCCCCGCACCAACCGCGGCATCTTCGCCATCAACGAGCTGCCCGACCTCGCGGAGCGCATCCAGGTGGGGCTGCTCAACATCATGGAAGAACGCGACGTGCAGATCCGCGGCTACAAGGTGCGCCTGGCTCTCGACGTGTTCGTGGTTGCCTCCGCCAACCCCGAGGACTACACGAACCGCGGGCGGATCATCACGCCGCTCAAGGACCGTTTCGGCTCCCAGATTCGCACCCACTATCCCAGGCGCATCCAGCACGAGGTCGACATCATGGAGGCGGAGCGTACGAGCTTCGTCGATCCCGTGGAGACGCGGGCGCCCGAATACATGAAGCAGATCGTGGCGGAGCTGACGCATCTCGCGCGGCGCTCCTCGGAGATCAGCCAGCGCTCCGGCGTCTCCGTGCGCGTGAGCATCTGCAACTACGAGAACCTCCTCTCCAGCGCGCTCAAGCGCGCCATTCGCCTGGGCGAGCCGGTGGCCTCGCCGCGGGTGAGCGATCTCGACGCCATGGTTGCCTCCACTTCGGGCAAGATCGAGCTGGAGGCGGTGGGCGAGGCGAGCGAGGACAAAATCCTGAGCAAGCTCGCCCAGAAAGCGGTGCTCAACGTCTTCAACCGCGCCTTCACGGGCAGCGACCTCGACGACGTTGTCAGCTCGTTCCAGGGCGGGATGAAGGTGGACGTCTCGGACGTGATGCCCTCGGACGCCTATGTGCGGCAGATCGGCGAGGCCCGCCCCATCCATGCCGCGTGCAAGAAGCTCG
>Ga0306920_100000611_pt1 | contig 41995 bp, 35 predicted proteins | sample flu12Cox44000170_FD_204666 | JGI IMG/M metagenome (GOLD analysis project Ga0306920, IMG submission 204666) | Lab enrichment of tropical soil microbial communities from Luquillo Experimental Forest, Puerto Rico - flux4day.12C.oxic.44.000.170 (v2)... | ecosystem: Environmental > Terrestrial >... | reverse complement strand
AGGGCATCGTCAAGCCAACCTTTGTTGCGGATTTCGACGGCAAACCGGTGGGGCTGCCGAGTGAAGCCCGGGAGCTTTTTGAGAAACGGCCCCAGGCGCGCCAAGAATTGCGCGCCATTGCGGAGCACGCTCGGAGAGAAGTAGCCGAACTGGAAAAGCAGCGGCCCGAGTTTTTCGCCCAGCAGCTCCATGGTTTCGAGGAATTCGGCAAATTCAGCGTCGCAACCTTCCAGAATTTTCTCGTGGGTGATGATCTGTGGAATTTTTGCCGCGAACCGGAAGTCTGCCGGAGTCTTGTCATACCAGGCGCGGACACGCTCGGGCTTGGGCGTGCCATAGAAGGTGCTGTCGATTTCAACCGTTGGGAGGCGCGTGGCGTAGTGGCGGAGGTAGTCCGCCGGCTTGAGATGGGCGGGATAGAAGGTGCCCTGCCAGCCGGCGGCGGTGAAGGCGGAAGTGCCGGCGAGGATGTGCGGGTCGTGAGGTTCGCGCAGGGGCGGTTCGGCCGGGGTGGGCGAAGCGAGCGGGGAGGTATCGAACAGGGAGAGGTTGGTTGGCGGGTTGGCGCGCTGGTCTCTCAATTGGCAGTTCCCCACGGCTGTTGTTCGTTGACCTGGTCCATAATTTCGCAGCCTGTTGCAGTCGAGTCCAGACGACAAGCAGACCTACCCACATCGCGCCGGCCATGGATGGAGCCGCCGTCTAGGGTTTGCGGGCCTTCACCATCAGGACCTCAGCCGGAATACTGATTCCATCTTCGGACGAATAGGCACGGATGGCTTCAATGGCATCCCATTTCACCGCCTCCCTTTGAGAACCGGAGAGCGGAGCAAGTTTCGTGCGAAGCTTTTCCGACATTTCGGAACGGATGGTCCAAAATTCTTCCGCGGAAAGTCCTGCTCGAATGGAGAACTGCAATACGCGTTCGGACGCCCCTGTCGCGCCGGCGCTTGAAAGGAGGGCTACCAAGTCGCCGGGCTTGGCGAAACGGAACATGTCCGTTGCGCCCGGCTTTGGCGCGGCGGGTTGGACGTAGCGGTCGACGACTCGAGTGATGAGGTAATCGAAAGGGTTTTTCTCTGCGAGGTACCAGACGGCGACCGCGATTCTCCCGCCCGGCTTCAGGACGCGCAACACGTCGCGCAGACAATCGAGCGGGGACGGGAAAAACATCACGCCAAAACGGCTCACCGCGGCGTCAAAGGTGTCGGCCCGAAAGGGCAGGTTATCGGTGAACGCCACTTCGAAACGGGCGTTCTGAAGTTTCCGCCGGCCGGCTTCGCGGCGGGCGGCTTCCACCATTTCCGGGGCGACATCTGTGCCCACAACCGTTCCCTCGGGTCCCACCAGCTCCGCAATGGTCAGCGCGGGTTCTCCGGGCCCCGTCGCTACGTCGAGGACCGAGTTGCCCTTTCTGATCGCCGCGTCCTCCATCAGGGCCTGGCTGACGGGCGCAAACATCCGGACGATCACCGGTCGGTACTTTTCCCAGTAGGGAGCCGATTCACTCCATTGGCCAATAACTTCTTTGTTTTGCATAGGCGGCGATCTGATGATACCGCGAAATTGCCCGGGGGCAGGCCGTGACGCCGCGAACCGATTGCGCGGCATTGCGGCAGGAGAGAAAATGGCGCCTGGAGGGCGGGTCGTATGGTAAACACCATCGTTGACGGGACCTATCGGCAAACCAATTTGGGCAATGAATCTCTGGAGTATCTAGCCAAGCGAGAGGAGCTTCGCCTGGCCGAAATCGAGCTCATGCGCCAGCGCGAACGCGTCGCCGATCTGCGCCGCCATCTTCCCCAGGGTGCTGCGATCGAGGACTATACGTTTGAGGAGGGCCCGCGCGACTTCAGTGCGGGCGACGCGCCGGTGCGCGCGACACGTCTCAGCGAACTCTTCAGCAAACCCGGCCGCTCACTTGTCATCTATCACTTGATGTATGGAAAGCGACAGACCAAAGCTTGCCCCATGTGCACGGCCTGGCTCGACGGCGTAAACGGCGTCGCCCATCACCTTGCCCAGAATCTGGACTTTGCTGTGGTGGCCGCAGCCGACGTGCCGGCTCTCCGCGCTCACGCTCGCGCACGCGGGTGGGACAAGCTTCGCCTGCTCAGCGCCGGAAACAGCACCTTCAAGTACGACCTCGGGAGCGAAGACCGCGAAGGGCATCAGGACTCGACAATCTCCGTATTCACTCACGATGCCGACGGCACGCTGCGCCACTTCTATTCCGCGCATCCTCGGATGGGCCCGGACATTAAAGAGCGCGGCATCGACCTCCTCAATCCCATCTGGCATTTCATGGACCTCACACGAGAAGGGCGTGGCAACTGGTACACCAGCCTCGACTATGGCACCAAGGTTCACGCCGCCTCGCCGTAGTCGTGTCAAGCAAGGCACCGGGGCGTTCGCGACCGAAAAAATAGGTGTCAGACCATCACCGTTCTGACGACCGCTATAATGGCCCACCCGCGGGCAGGTCGGCGCGGCGGCTTGGGGGGCTATGTCACGCAGAGAGTCGGACGCAAGAACTTTGAAGGTAACGCTGCACGTTGTTTCGAGCCTTGACGGCTTCATCGCCAAAAAGGACAACACGATTTCGTGGATGGACAGTCCCGGCGATGTCTACGAGAAAGGCGTTTCTGAAGGCGATACGGACGACACCGTCGCTTCGATCAACTGCTTTGTGCTCGGTTCGCGCACCTACGAGCACGCACTCGAACTCGGTTGGCCTTATGGCGACACTCCGACCATCGTGCTTACCAGCAGAAAGCTGCTGTCCTCGAGAAGGAGTGTTGAGTTCTACTCCGGCGACCTCAGGAAGCTGGTCGAGGAGATTCTCGCGTCTCGCTATGGAAACGCCGGTTGTGCAAACATCTGGCTGGTGGGAGGTGCGAAGCTCTGCCAGAGTTTTCTTAAGCTCGGCTTGGTGGATGAAATCCGATTGATGATAGCGCCCGTCACATTGGGCGACGGACTGGCCCTGTTCGGTAATTCCGGCGGCGGGCAGAAGTGGCTCCTGAAAAACGTAGTCGGCTACAAGAACGGCTTCGTTGAGTTGTCGTACACGCGCTCAAGGACTGGCTCCTGGCTTGAAACGGGTTCCAATGATTGAGCGGGTTTCGTCGTTTGTCTTGCTACCGATTTGGAAGTAATGGCCGTGGCAGCCGGGCTTCGCGTAGACCCTTAGACGTACCTGCCTATTCGAGTTAGCGACGCTCTTGGACGCTCAAGAGAAACAGCCGATGCGCACTGCAATTCGCGATGGAATCTGGCGAGATGCGGCTACGAGCGTTCGGCCGCCGTCGCGAGCGTGCAGCAAGCGGACCATGTATCATGTTGTTCGCGTAGCGATCTGAGGACAAGAAAATGACCAAGACCACGGAAGCCAATGCCAGAATGCAGCGCTCTCTCGGGGATGTTGACCCGCAGATTGCGGGGCTGTTGAGGGATGAAGCGGAGCGCGAAGCCACCGGTCTCGAGCTGATTCCAAGCGAAAACCTGGTATCGGAAGCGGTGCTGGAGGCGATGGGGTCGGTCTTCACCAACAAGTACGCGGAAGGCTATCCCGGGAAGCGCTACTACGGCGGATGCGAGTTCGCGGACAAAGTGGAGCAACTGGCGATTGACCGCGCAAAGGAATTGTTTGGCGCGGAGCACGCGAACGTGCAGGCCCATTCCGGGACGCAGGCAAACGTGAGCGTGTACATGGCAGCGCTCCAACCGGGCGACACCGTGCTCGGAATGAATCTCTCGCACGGCGGACACCTGACGCACGGGCACCCCCTGAATTTTTCGGGGCGCATGTACAAATTCGTGGCCTATGGAGTGCGGCGGGACTCTGAACAGATCGATTACGACGAAATTGCCAAGCTGGCCGCGGAACACAAGCCGAAAATGATTGTCGCGGGAGCGAGTGCCTATTCGCGGGTGATCGATTTCCCGCGGATCCGGGCGGCGGCGGAAAGCGTGGGCGCGCTGTTCTTTGTGGACATGGCGCACATTGCGGGGCTGGTGGCGGCGGGCGTGCATCCGAGTCCCGTGCCGCATGCGGACTTTGTGAGTACCACGACACACAAGACGCTGCGCGGACCACGCGGCGGCATGGTGATGTGCAAGGCGGCGTTTGCAAAAGAATTGGACAAGCTGACGTTTCCGGGGCTGCAGGGCGGGCCTCTGGTGCATACCATCGCGGCCAAAGCAGTATGTCTCGAGGAGGCGATGGAGCCGTCGTTCAAGGCCTATCAGGAGCAGGTGGCCCGGAATGCCAAGGCGCTGGCCGCAGCGGTGTCCGGGAGAGGTTTCCGCGTGGTTTCGGGCGGGACGGACAATCATTTGTTTTTGATCGAGGTCCATTCGCGGGGGATTACCGGAAGCGATGCGGAAAAGGCCCTGGACCGCGCGGGAATCACGGTGAACAAGAACGCGATTCCGTTCGATCCTTTGCCGCCGATGAAGGCGGGAGGAGTGCGGCTCGGGACCCCGTCGATTACTACGCGCGGCATGCGAGAGCCGGAGATGGAGTTGATAGCCGGATGGATTGGGGATGTGCTCGAAGCGGTGGGAAATCGCGAAGTTGAAGCTCGCGTGCGGAAGCAGGTCGCGGAACTGGCCGCGAAGTTTCCGATCTATGAATCGAGAGTGCGCGGGACGCGCGCCGAGGCGCATTCGGGGTAACGGCACTGGCGACGTCTGGAGCCTGCCGATCTCGCTAAATTGCCGGCATCACGCTACGAGGCCGGTTGGCGGGCGGCGATTTGGGCTATGACGTCATTGATCATTGTGAGCGGCACGGCGACGTGGACGTCTTCTTCGGGGCCGGTGACGTCCACCTGAATCTTGCTGCCCACCGTGCTGACCTTGACGTGCTGTTCGCCGTCCTCGACTTCCACAAACGTAGTGTTGGGATACTTGCGCAGCTCTTTGGCGGCAATGCGCGCTAGCGGCGCCCATTCGCTGGAGTGTTCGGTGACATCACGGAGCTTGTCGTCGGGGACGAAGCGGAGCGCCATGGGGACGACGGCTGCGGGCGCCCAAAGATGGACGTGCGCGCCGCCCTCGCGGTGCTCATCGACGTCCACGCGGACGGTGCCCTCGCGGAACGCGTAGACGCCGGCAACCATGAGGGTAGTGGCGGTGCCGAGAGCGAGTTTAGCCAGGATCATCATGATTGCTGCCCTCCGAGTTCGCTAAAACAATCCTTCACTAGTCTGGGAATGCTGGAGCCCGAACGTTCCGATCCCTAGTCAGGGACGTTTTTGGAGTCGAGCCACACGCGAACGGTCTGTTCGTCGCTCTTGACGGTGACGAGTTCCGTGTCGCCGCCGTGGGCGGACAGCGCGCGTAGCGCGGCCAGGACATCGAGTTCGTCCTTTCCGGCGGAAAGGAGGGCTTCGACGACTTTCATGGGAACTTTGACATCGACGCGCGAACGCTCGTAGGACTTTTCACTCTTGTCCGCGGACTTGTCGGATTTGTCCTTCTCCTGGTCGAGCTTGGTGGGCCTGAAGCCCTTTTCGGTGACGTGGATGACCATATAGCCGGCTTGCTTGGCGACACGCACGTCATTCTCGTTGCTTTGGACGGTGACGTACTCGCCGTCCTTGGAGGAGCGGACGGCCTCGAGAAGGGCTTTCAGGTCCACTCCCTCGATGTCCGAGCGGTTGATTTGAACCTTGCCATTGTGGAGGCGGTCTTTGTTGATCGCGGGGAGAACCTTCTCGGCCATCTCAAGGGGCACGTTGACCCGCACCGTTTCGCCCTTGTGATTGCTATCGACTACGCGGACGTGCAGCCAGCGCTCGGAAGTGCCTGAAGATGAGGAGTTTATGGTGACTTCCTGGGCAGGAGATGCGGGCGTCAGGGCGGCGACCGGAGCAAGCAGCAGCGTGGCTGCCAGCGCGATCGAGGCCGGGCGGGTGGTTCGATGCGTCAGGGTGCTCATCAAAATTCCTCCTTCAGGAACGGCTCGTGTTGGGACTCGCCATGGGCGGAATGCCCGCGTCTTGAAGAGGTACGGATGGACGGGCAAGAAAGTTCCGGGATGGTTTCTGGCGTCTGGCCTGTAACTTCCCGGACGCCGGGTGACTCGCATGGAGGCGAAGGCTTGGGCCCTCCGGAAGCTCCGCCTCCAAAGAAAAGGAGAGTAAAGAAATGATTGGGACTTTGAAGGCCGGCTTGACCCTGGCGGTGCTGGCAGCGGCGCTGGTTCCGGTTGCTCCGGCGATCGCACAGGATGGCATGAAGCGAGACGGCATGAAGCAAGACGGCATGAAGCAAGACGGAATGATGCACGAGGAGAAAGCCAAGGCGCTCTACACCGGCAAGTTCCACGGCAAGGTGCATCAGACCGAAGGGCGAGCGACGGTATACCAGCAGGCGGACGGGAAGTTGCTGCTGCGGTTGACGAACTTCAAGACCTCGAACGGGCCAGACGTTCACGTGGTTCTGGTGGCGTTTTGCGCAAATCCGTCCCCGCCGGTATCTCGTAGTTCTGGTCGCCCTCATTCCCCTTCAGCTTGCCGAGTTCTACCCGCAGGGTGCCGCTCTTGAGCGAATTGGCGTCGTCACTGGCATCCTTGGTTCACGGCGGTTTCCATTTACTGCGAGCGATTCAACGCGAATTTTGGCGCGGCGCCGCTCGACAAATTCTAAAGGAGAGATCGCGAAGAGCCGGGCGCGCCGCGCGCTTGCCCGGTCTTTTTTGTTAGGAGATAAGAAGATGAAAAATGCGAATGGAAAGTTCTGGAATGCGCGGAAGAGGTTGCTTGTGGCGTTGGCGGGTGTTCCCATCTTGGCCGGAGGCTGGTGGGCGTTCCGGCCGGAAAAGCTGTTCATCGATAAACAGGTGAGCGAAGCGGCGCCGGGGAGTGTCGGCGGCGAGGCAGAGCCGCTGTACACCGGCAAGCTCGAATCGAGGGAACATCCGACCCAGGGACGGGCGACGATCTACAAGGACGGAAGCGGGAAGACCTATCTGCGCCTCACGGACTTTACTACCTCGAACGGGCCGGACGTCCACGTGGTGCTTGCCAGGGCCGAGGAGCCAGCCCTGTCGAATATTCTGGCGCCGGGAGAGTTGGACTACGTTGAGCTGGGCTCGTTGAAAGGGAATCAGGGCGATCAGAACTACGACGTTCCGGCGAGCACGGACCTTGAGAAGTATCAAGCCGTGGCTATCTATTGCCAGCGGTTTCATGCGATCTTTGGTGCTACAAAGCTAGAGAAGTTCTAAAAGCCATACCGCTGTCGGGCGAGACGGAACCGCGGGAGATAACCCTACGTCCGGGAAGGCCCGGGCGGCTACCATAGGCATTTGGCTCAACACAGATCGCGATGACAGCAGCAGGTACAACCGCTGGTGCGGCGAAGGAACGGAATGAAGCGGAACTGATCGCACGCATACTCGGCGGCGAGAAGGAACTGTTTCACGACCTCGTCCGGCCTTACGAACGGATGTTGTACCTGACCGCATTTTCGATCGTGAAGAATGAGACCGACGCCGAGGAGTGCGCGCAGGATGCGGTGGTGAACGCGTATCGCAACCTGGCGAAATTTCGCGGAGATTCGAAGTTCAGCACCTGGCTGGTGACGATTGTCGTGAATGAGGCGCGGCAGAAGCTGCGCAAGGCCAAACGGGCGAAGGAAGAATCACTGGACGAGGCCATGGAGGGGGAAGAGGGCGAATATACGCCGGCACCGCTGACGGACTGGCGGGAGATTCCTTCGGAAGCGCTCGAACGGAAGGAGCTGCGCGAGACCCTGCAGAAAGCCGTGGCGGATTTGCCCGATATCTACCGGCAGGTGTTTACGCTCAGGGATTTGCAGGAGATGAATGTTGCCGATACCGCAGCAGCTTTGGGAGTGAACGAAAATATCGTAAAGGTGAGACTGCATCGTGCGCGCATGATGCTGCAAAAAAGGTTGGTGCCGTATTTGAAGAAGAGCACGGCTCCGGAGCGGAAGGGGTTCCGGGGGAGGATGCCATGGAGCTGAACTGCAAGCACGTGTGGGCGCACATCTCCGAATACCTCGACAAGAGCGTTCCGGCGGATTTACTTGCGGATATCGAGCAGCATCTGGAACATTGCGAGATTTGCTCGGCGGTGCTGGATTCGACGCGCAACATTCTGGTGCTGACCGCGGACAACCGTACGTTTGAGTTGCCCCTTGGGTACAGCGAGCGTTTGCATGAGCGGCTTCGCAAGGAACTGGGAAGCGCTTCGGAAGAGGCGATGAAATGACGGTTCTAGACGCTCGCTGATCTGTGCGGGTAGGGCCGTGACCTACTGCCCATGGTTGTCGCCACTGTCCTATCGATCTGACTCTCTTGCGGCGTTTCCCTAAACGAGTCCGCTAACCCCTTTGCCGCCTCTTTCGCTACCCTCCGGCAGCTGACACTCCTCGAACCGCGTGACGCGCACCGACGGGCGCTTTCAAACTCCTGGCTAGGAGCCGTCGTGCATAAATGGCCAAACAACACTACTATTTGGGGCGGCGATTCGCCGAAATCCATTTTCGGAGTGCTCATGCTTAGGCCCTACAGGCTTCTAAAGGCGTTCTTCACGGCAGTCTGGTTGTGCATTTCCGGCGGTGCGGCGCTGGCTCAGACTTCGCCGGATCAGCCGGATATGCCGAAGAAGTATGAGGCGCCCAAAACAGGGTACGACTACGAAAAGCGCGACGTGATGATTCCGATGCGCGACGGGGTGAAGCTGTTTACGGTGATTGTAGTGCCGAAGGGCGCGCATGGCGCGCCGATCCTCCTGACGCGGACGCCGTACAACGCCGCGGGACGCGCAGCTCGGTTTCACTCTCCTCACATGCTGGCGACGCTGCCGCAAGGGGATGAAGTGTTTGTGGCCGACGGGTACATTCGCGTTTTCCAGGACATACGGGGAAAGAACGGATCGGAAGGGGACTTCTTCATGACCCGGCCGCTGCGCGGGCCGTTAAATTCCACTTCGACCGACGAGTCGACCGATGCGTACGACACGATTGACTGGCTGGTCAAAAACGTTTCGGAATCGAATGGCAAGGTAGGGATGCTGGGCAGTTCCTATGAAGGATTCACGGTGGTGATGGCGCTCGTGAATCCACATCCGGCGCTCAAGGTGACGGCGCCCGAAAGCCCCATGGTGGACGGCTGGATGGGAGACGACTGGTTTCACTTTGGCGCTTTCCGCCAGACGAACCTCGATTACTTTACCGCGGTGTCCGCGGAGCGGGCGCGCGGCTCGTCCATGGTTCGGCAAGGTTATGAAGACTACGACAATTTCTTGAAGGCCGGATCGGCGGGAGCGTTCGCTAAGGCGGCGGGGCTCGATCAGATTCCCTGGTGGAAGAAGACCAGCGAGCATGCGGCGTACGATTCGTTCTGGCAGGAACAGGCCCTCGATCGAAAAATGGCCGAGCAGCCACTCAAGGTGCCGACCCTATGGCTGCAGGGGCTGTGGGACCAGGAGGACATGTGGGGGGCGATCCATTGCTATCTAGCGATCGAGCCCAAGGATCGTGAGAACAACCTGAACTATTTGGTCATGGGGCCGTGGCGGCACAGCGGCGTCAACTACGACGGAACCTCGCTGGGGCCGCTCAAGTGGGAAGGCGACACGGCGCTGCAGTTTCGGCGCGACGTGCTGAAGCCGTTCTTCGACCAGTACTTGAAAGATGGAGCGCCGAAGGCCGATACGCCCCCGGTATTGATTTACAACACGGGAGAAAATCACTGGGACCGCTTCCAGTCGTGGCCGTTGGCGTGCGACTCAGGCTGTGCCAACAGGATGAAGCCGCTCTATCTGAGCGCGGGGGATTCGCTGTCTTTTACCGCGCCGGCGGAGGGCGAAGACAAGGGATTCGACGAATATGTGTCGGATCCCGCGAAACCGGTGCCCTTCTATCCGCGGCCGATACGATTTGCGGACGGGGATTCGTGGCGAAAATGGCTGGTGATGGATCAAAGAAACTTTGCCGACCGTACTGACGTTCTGCTTTACACCACACCTCTGTTGAAGGAGCCGCTGCGCATCAGCGGCGCGCCGGTTGTACACCTGGTGGCTTCGACCAGCGGGTCGGACAGTGATTGGGTGGTGAAACTGATTGACGTTTCGCCGGACGAGGTACCGAGCGATCCGGAGATGGGCGGCTATCAGCTGGCGATCGCAATGGATATCTTCCGGGGACGCTATCGCGAGAGTTTTTCGAGTCCGAAAGCGCTCACTTCGAACGTGGCGCTGACCTACAAATTCATCTTGCCTACCGTAAACCACGTGTTTTTGCCGGGGCACCGGATCATGGTGCAGATCCAGTCGAGCTGGTTTCCTCTCTATGACCGGAATCCGCAGACCTTTGTGCCGAATATTTTCTTCGCCGAGCCGAAAGACTACGTAAAGGCGACGCAGCGGGTTTACCGCACGAAAGGGCAGGCCAGCTTTATCGACCTGCCCGTTGTTCCGGTGCGGTGAACCGTTAGGGAACGCGGTGGACGATCGGATGGGTTACCCACTCGGCGGCGAGGAGGGCCAAGGTAACAAGCGAAAGTGCGATCTGGAGGTTCTCAACGCGGAGCTTTCCGGCTGGGACCGCTTTCTGCCGCCATTGCGAGGCCGGGTTCCGGCGAAGCTTGCGAATTCTCCAGACCACGAACAGATTCGCCAGCGACCCTAGAAGGGCCAGCAGCATCATGGGAATCCGAATCGCGTCCTGGTGAAAGCCCCGTGCGGGCGCGTGAATTCCGGCTGCCGCGGCCAGAGCCGAGAGGCCGATGGCCACCCGGACGCCGCTAATGGCGATGACGGCGGAGCAGGCGCTTTGCAGGACTGCGAAGAGAATGCTCGACCAATTGAGAACTTCGAGGCCAGTCGGTAGCGACGACCGATCGACTGGGGAGCTTTTCGCCTGGGCCTCTTGAGACGAAAGAGAAGTATCTTTTGACACTTGTGCAGGATAGCGGAGTCGATCATCTGCGTTCAACTCCGACCACCGGAGAGCTTCGGCTATTTGAGCGGCTTGGCTTTCTCTTGTTTGACTCGCCAGGGCAGGCGGCCGGGATCGAGCGTGGACACACCGACCTGATTGGATTCAAAAGTGCCAACCTGGCCGATCCAGGCGACCCGGAAACGAGCCTTACCATGCCAACGGCGCTTGACCTCGATTACGTCGCCCGGGGCGGTTAGATAAGCAATGCCGTCGAGGCGGGCTCCATCCTCGCTGATGTCCACGGTATTGGAGGTCTGCGCGAAGGGGTTGCCGTTGCGGTCCTTGCCGCGGACCACGACCTTGTAGGATTGCGGCGCGCGGGGGCCGCGGCGCGTTTTGCGCCAAAATGCCGGCACCGGAGCTTTGAAGGCCAGGCCGACGTTCGAACCGCGCTGGTGGTGCGGCTCCAAGAAAACCACGCTTACTTGTTGCTCCTCACGGGTAAATTTGTTCACCAGGAAGAGTTTTTCGCCGAGCGCAACCGGCGTAAGAAGCCGGACCAGAGCACCGCTCGAGTTAAACATCACGGTGGTGGTGTCTTCGTGGAATGAACCGATGGCGCTGCTCCAGCCATAGATGAAGACGGGAACATGGAAGAGCTTTCTAACCCCGGAGCGCAGCTTCTTTTTCGGGGCGGCCGGCCGGGCAGAAACAGGCCTCGCAGGGGCGTACTTGGGGCGGGCTTCGGAACCTTCGAGCGGGAATTCGGACTGAACGCCGTGCGTAGGGCATTCAAAGGCGAAGGGGGCGGCCAGGACCTGTTCGATGGGATCGAGTTGACCCGTGAGCGTGACCCAGTCCTCGTAATCGCTATAGGGGCAGCGAACGTGAAGATAGTAGGTCCTGGAGGCGCCTGAAATCATGCTTTTCTCATCTTACAGGGCGCGTTTGAAGCGGCCTGAATAAGATCGCGAGCGTTTCGCGAAAGTCAATGCGGCTGACGTTATTCTTGCAGAGAGCCTTCCAGGCGGCTGAAGTCGTCGCGTTCGACCTGCACGAAGAAGGCCGTGTTCGGTTGCAGCGCACTGTCGAGTCGCTCGCTTTGGCTGTCCACTTCCTTACCATTGATTTTTACGCGCTGGGTCAGAGTGTCGCCGGGGTTTGGATGGTCGGCTTCGAACTCGATATACCCGCCGATGCCGTTCGGGATGTCGACCGACCAGCTGTGGGCGCCCGACGGCACCTTCTCCCAGGCGTTCAAGAGCATCTGGTGGCCCGTGGGTTTGCTCAAATCCTGGAAGTCGACGCGCAAGGTAGAGGGCGTCGAACCTTCGACTTCGATGGTGAGCTGATTGCCGCCGTCGGCAACTCTGGCCGGGATATGGCTCATGGACTGAGCGCTGGAACTCGAACCTTTGTCGTGATAAGTCCACCAAAGGAGGGTGGCGACCGTACCGAGTACAGAGAGGCCCAAACGCAAAAGCAGTTTTTTCATCGTGGGCTCCGTCAGAGGTGAACAGCTTTGCACCCAGTCTACGCCCGCTGGGGCCGCTTGGAGGCGAAAGGGCAGCCGCTGTTTCCAGAAAGGAACGCCAGCGGACGGTTTTGCGTAGCGGAGGTGCTGGTGCAAAATAGCGCGTCGCCGGTTCCGATCGGACGGGTGACCGTCTTTCTGCAAAACCAAAGGTCCGCGATTATGCCGGCGTGAATTTAAGGAAGATGGCGGCCAGCGGAGGCAGCGTGAGGCAGAGCGAATAGGGAAGACCTTGGCGGGGATCGTCGGCGGCCTTCTGGCCGCCGATGTTGCCGGCATTCGACCCGCCGTAGACGCTTGCGTCCGTGTTCAGTACTTCCTTGTAAAAGCCGGCCCGCGGTACACCGACGATGTAGCCCTCGCGAACGACAGGCGTGGCGTTGATGACCACGACCATCAGGTCGTCGGCGTTTTTTCCCTTGCGGACGAAGGAAAGGACGCTGTCGTCGCTGTCGTTGCAATCGATCCATTCAAAGCCGCGCCAGTCAAAATCCACTTGATGCATAGCGGGTTCGGAAGCGATCAGGCGATTCAGATCGCGTACCAGCTGTTGCACGCCTTGGTGCGATTCGTATTGCAAAAGGTGCCAGTCGAGGCTGTGCGCTTCGCTCCATTCGCTGCGCTGAGCGAATTCCTGGCCCATGAAAAGGAGTTTTTTGCCGGGGTGCGCGTATTGATAGGCCAGGAGCAGGCGGAGGTTGGCGAACTGTTGCCACATGTCGCCGGGCATCTTGTGCAGGAGCGAGTTTTTACCGTGCACCACTTCGTCATGGGAAAAAGGAAGCATGAAGTTTTCGCTGAAAGCGTAGATCAGCGAAAACGTGATTTTGTTGTGCTCGTATTTGCGATAGATGGGATTGGACGAAAAATATTTCAGCGTGTCGTTCATCCAGCCCATATTCCATTTCAAGCTGAAGCCGAGGCCGCCGAGGTAGACAGGGCGGGAAACACTGGGCCAGGCGGTGGATTCCTCGGCGATGGTGAGGATACCCGGGAAGCGGCCGTGGGCCTCTTCGTTGAGGCGCTTGAAAAACGCGATAGCTTCCAGATTTTCGCGTCCGCCGTAGCGGTTGGGGATCCACTCGCCTTCTTTGCGCGAGTAGTCGAGGTAGAGCATGGAGGCGACGGCGTCCACGCGCAAGCCGTCGATGTGATATTTGTCGAGCCAGAAGAGCGCGTTCGAGATCAGGAAGTTCTGGACTTCGTTGCGGCCGTAGTTGTAGACAAGCGTGCCCCAGTCGGGATGGGAGCCTTGTCGCGGGTCGGCGTGCTCGAAAAGATGGGTGCCATCAAACTGCGCAAGGCCGTGGGTGTCGCGCGGGAAATGAGCGGGCGTCCAGTCGAGGAAGACGCCGATTCCCGCCTGGTGGCAGCGGTCGACAAACTCCATGAAATCGGCGGGCGCACCGTAGCGGCTGGTGACGGCGTAATAGCCCAACGTTTGATAGCCCCACGAGCCGTCGTAGGGGTGCTCCATGACCGGGAGTAATTCGATGTGGGTATAGCCGAGATCTTTCACGTAGGGGATGAGCTGGTCGGCGAGCTCTCGGTAGGTCAGCCAGCGCTGGTTGGCTTCGGGTACGCGCTTCCAGGAACCGAGATGGACCTCGTAGACGTTGATCGCTGAATCCAGCCAGTTCTTCTTCGCCCGTTCGGCAAGCCACGTGGAGTCGTTCCACAGGTGCGCATTGAGATTTGCCACGACCGAGCCGGTCGCGGGACGAAGTTCGGAGCAGAAGCCGTAGGGGTCGGCCTTAAGCGGGACCATGTTGCCGTGGTGTCCGATGATTTCGTATTTGTAGATGGCGCCCTCGCCGACCTCGGGCAAGAAAAGCTCCCACACACCGCTCGATCCGCGCGGCCGCATGGCGTGAACGCGGCCGTCCCAGCCGTTCATGGTGCCGACGACGCTGACGCGCCGAGCGCCGGGGGCCCAGACCGCAAAGTTGGCTCCTGCAATGCCCGCGACGGTGTGCAGGTGCGCTCCCAATTTTTCGTAAGTGTCGTAGTGGCGGCCCTCGCTCATCAGGTGCAGATCGAAGTCGGTGAGCAGAAAGGGAAAGGCGTAGGGGTCGAAGATCTCGAAGGAGTCGCCGTGGTAGGTGCGGCCCCGAATCTTGTAGCTGCCGGGTTCGGGCGCGGTGGTTTGATCGGAGGGCCACACGGCCTCGAAGAAGCCTTCGGGCCGAAGTTTGACGGCATCGGCGATCTTAGCTGGCGAGTGGGCAGGGTTTTTGAAGACGATACAGGCTTCCGAGGCCCAGGGAATGAAAAAGCGTATCGCCCAGCCATTGGGAGCGCGATGTGGCCCCAGCAACCCGAATGGATCGGCATTGCGCCCGGCCAAAAGGGCATTGATACGCGCATCCAAGTCGGTGCTGGCCTGCCTTTGGACGGCGGCGGCAGCAACAGACATCGGTTTGAGATTTTCGGGCGGCAACGGCGAACTCTCCGGCGATTCTCCCAGGGGCGGGGCGGCGGCACACATATTGGATGCCGACCGAAGGTCAGTGTAAACAGTCTCGAAAGAAATGGAAAGTTTCCTCTCGGGAAGGATGCCGGTATAGTGTGCGGGTCACGGAAGCGCAGCTGGCGTCAGCAGCCGGCCGCGGCGGAGCGAAAAAGTGGACCAAGCGCGGAAAAAGAAGATCTTGCAAAAGGCGTCGCTGGTAGCCGCAGGCGGGCTCTTGATCGGCCTCGCCCCAGCGAAGGCGCAGGACCGAAGCCAGGCCCGCTCCATGGTGATCTCCAAGGGCGGGATCGTCGCCTCGGAATCGCCGCTCGCGTCACAAGCGGGCGTGCGCGTTTTGGAGGGCGGCGGAAACGCTGTGGATGCGGCGATTGCGACCAACGCGATGATGGGGGTGGTTGAGCCGATGATGAACGGCATCGGCGGCGATTTGTTTGCCATCGTTTACGACGCGAAGGCCGGGAGACTGTACGGCTTGAACGCGAGCGGGTGGGCCCCGAAAGCGTTGACCATCGACTTCCTCGAAAAACAGGGGCTGAAGGAGATGCCGCAGAAGGGGATCAATGCCGTGACCGTCCCCGGCGCGGTGGAAGGTTGGCAGAAACTCGCGGACAAGTTCGGACGCAAGAAACTGTCGGAGGACTTGGCGGCGGCGATTCTGACTGCGCGCAACGGATTTCCCGTGCCGGAGATAACCGCTTCCTACTGGGCGGACGAAGTCGATGCGTTGCAGTCGAACGAGGCGGCGACGAAAGTCTATCTTCCCGGGGATCACGCGCCAAAGACCGGCGAAGTGTTTCGCAATACGGACCTGGCATGGTCGCTGGAACAAATTGCGGCTCATGGGCGGGATGCCTATTACCAAGGCGAGATTGCAGCGAAGATTCTGGCTGCTGAGAAAAAGCACAACGGTCCCATGACGGCTGAGGACTTGAGCCAGTTCTCGGCGGAGTGGGTCGAGCCGATTCGAACGACCTATCGGGATTGGACCGTGTTCGAGCTGCCGCCGAATGGGCAGGGGCTGGCCGCCCTGGAGATGTTGAACATTTTGGACAGCACACCGCTTGGGCAAAAGGGCTATGAGTTTGGCACAGCCAAGGCTCTGCACTTGATGATCGAAGCAAAAAAGCTGGCCTATGCCGACTTGAAGCGGTACATCGGCGATCCACGCGGGCAGCAGTTGCCGGTCGAAAAGCTTCTCTCAAAGGAATGGGCAACGCAACGCGCCAAGCTCATCGGCGAGCGCGCGAACTGCGACGTTGGCGGGGGAGATGTCCTGACGGGCAACGACACCACGTACTTGTCGGTTGTTGACCGCGACGGGAATATGGTTTCGCTGATCCAGAGCAATTATTCTTCGTTTGGATCGACCATCGTCGCCGAAGGCACGGGCTTCGTTCTGCACAATCGCGGCGGACTGTTTGTGCTGGATCCCAAGTCGCCGAATGCGCTGGCCGGACGTAAGCGACCGCTCCATACGATCATTCCGGCCTTCGCGCAAAAGGCCGATACGCGCGTGGCGTTTGGCATCATGGGCGGCTGGAACCAGTCGCAGGCGCACGTGCAGTTCGTGGTGGACCTGGCGGATTACAAAATGAATATCCAGGCCGCGCTCGAAGCACCGCGCTTTACCAAGATCAGTTTTGGCGGCTGCGACGTCCAGATGGAGAATCGCTTTCCGCAGAAGACACGCGACGAGCTGAAGGCGCTCGGTCACGAAATCCGGCTGCGCGGAACGTTTTCGGGCAACGTCGGCGGCGGACAGGCCGTGCTGCGCGATTTTTCAAGCGGAGTGAACTACGGCGCTTCCGATCCCCGGAAAGACGGCGCGGCGATTGCCGAACTGCCGTAGCGGCGCACGGCAATCGCCAACAGAAAGGAAGCCAAGGTCTCGAGGCCTGCTACAACCCGGCGTCGTAAGCGGCCGCGGCGATCTCACCAAGGGCTTGGCCGGCGATGTTTTGAGCGGCATCCGAATCGGATGGAAGGGCTACGTGATTGACGTAAGCCGCGAAAGCCAGCTTGCGGCCGGATTTGGTGGTGATGTATCCGGCGAGGCCTTTTCCGTTCAGCATGGTTCTCGAATTCAGCTGGTCTTCCGACCCGAAAGTGCCGGTCTTGGCGAAAACGTGGCCGGCGCCAGGATTGTCTTTTTGAATTTTGGCCAGCGTGCCGTCCCTGCCGAGGACGGGCAGGGCGCCGAAGAAGACGTCGTAGTCGGGACGGGTGGTCCAATAGGCGAGGTAGTGGCACATGAAATCCGGACTGAAGAGGTCGGCCCAGTCGCCGCCCGCTCCGTCGCCTTGTGAAGCTCCGGAAAGGTCGAGCTTGGCTTGCTCGAGGAATGCGCGCTCGAGCTCAAAGCCCTTCTTCAGGGGATTGGTCCTGTCCTTGCCCGCGAGCGCGCCAAGAAGGTACGGTCCCATGCCGGCGTGGAGATTCTGGCTGACTTTGAGAGTGACCTTGATCTCTTCGCTGAGCGGCAACGAGACGTGCTCGGCGACTTGGTTTTCCTCCGTATAGAAGCGAACCAGCGGCGAGAAATCGGGCTGCATCGTTACTAGCGGGCCCTTGAGTTCGACGCCTTCCGCGGCCAGCGATTCCCGCAGTACCCATTGGGCAAAAATGGTCGGCGAAGGAACGCCGATTGAAACCGTTTGCGGCTCAATACCGACGGGCAGCGAACCGGACAGGGTGATGTTCACGGAGCCGTCGGCGTTTGCGACAAACCGAGGTTCGTTGAAAACCGGCGTGGTTCCTGCGGCCGTCGTTGTGGCATTCACGGTGAATCGGGCATAGCCGGTTAGTGGAGACGTTTTCACCAGGAGCGGATCGCCCGCTTTGGCGCCGGGCTTGGCGATGATGTCGAGGACATTGTCGTTGACCATGATGGACGACATGACCACATCGGTGCCCCCTTCGCGCGGACCGTCCGGGAAAAGAGAAGTGTCGATCAAGATGCGGCCTTCGATCTGGCGAACACCTTTATCGCGCACTTGCTTGGCCAGCTGCTTGATCACGGTCAGCGGATCGCCAAGCAATGCCGGCCCGCCGTAAGAATGATCCTCGTCGACAAAGGCCAGGGTATGGTCGGGTTGAATGCGATTGGAGAGATTCGGATCTCCCGCCGCGACCAGAACCAGATCGCCTTTGAGGCGCCCTTTTTTGTTGATTTCTCCGGTGCGGAAGATTTTGGTGTGGAAGCAGTAGTCCTTGCCTAAATGTGCGAGCAGCGCACCCTCGGTCAGCGTTTTCGTGGTGGAAGCGGGAACAAAGAGCTTTTGCGCGTTATGGGCGTAGATAACAGCGTGGTCCGTATAGTCGTAAAACTCGATTCCGAAATTCGCATGCTGGTACTCGGGACGGTCCATCACCTTCTGGATCGCCGACACCAGCGCCGTCGCTTGCTGCCCATAGGACGCGGCAGCAAAGGCGACGCTGGTTAAGAAACAAAGCGCCGCTGCACCGAGACGGCTGCCAGGCTTGCCCACCCCGAAAATGTCTCGCATCGAGCCTCCGGAACTAGTTCTTGCCGACGTCCAGTTTCTCAAACGGAATATTGCCGATCGCGTATTCTCGCCAATCCTTGTAGTCGAAATGCCACCACTCGGATTCAAACACCGTAAAGCCTTCCGATTCCATCGCCCAGCGCAGCAGGTCGCGATGCCAGCGTTCGAGCGTGGTGCCGCCGGCGTAATCGGGAAAAGAACGCGGAGACATTTCGTCGTAAAGGCCGGTCATCTCCGCGGGTTCACCGGTCTTCAGGTCATAGAGTGTGAGGTCCACCGCACAACCGCGATTGTGCCGCGAGCCCTGGGCCGGGTCGGCGACGAAGATTTTTCCGTCGGCAGGTGTGGCCTCCCAGAAGATCTTGCTCACATACCACGGACGGTAGCCGTCGTGGATGAGCAGTCCATAGCCTAGCGGCTCGAGCTTGTGGAGGGCGCGAAGCAGGGCCTCGGCGGCCGGCCGCTGCAAGAATGCCCGCGCCTCGGTGTACACCGGCATACCCAGAAAATCATTGCCGGTTGCATAGCGAATATCGAGGCGGATCGCGCGATCGAGCGGCGCCAAGTCGACCAGGTCGGATTTGCGGAACGGTCCCTTCTCCTGCGGCGGGGCCGCAGCCAAGGCCTCCGCGCGGATCTGTGCCAGCGGCCGTACCGGTTTGACCCGCACCACGTTCGGACTCCCGAGGGGCACGGAATAGGCAAGGCGATGATACGGACCGATGTGCGTGAATATCTGCCAGACCGGATCCGATTTGTATTGCGCAAAGGCCAAAACCCAGGCGTCGGATTCGCCGCCGACATAGGTGAACGAAGTCTGTTCGGCGTTTTTCTTCAGCGTTAGAGGACGGATCGGATGCTCGGTTCCCGCGGAATCGCGCAGGATCAAACGCCCTGCGCGCTCCAAAATGATGAAGAGGTCGCTTTCGGTCTGATTGGCAAAGTCTCCCGTACGGTTTGTGAGGTCGAGGGGCAGACGCGGCGGTGTCGCGCCGGGATAAGGCGCGGGGGATCGGACGGGCTCGCCCGGGACGCTTTTGGGAGCGGACTCTCCGGGCGGCAGCCGAAGGTAGGTGGCGTCGCCAAAGTGCAGTCCGGTCACGGCGCCTGAACTGTTTTTCAGGAACTTGATTTGCTGGCGGCCGGCCGCCTCTTCGATCCAAAAAATGCCATCAGGAGACGACGGCATCAAATGAAAAAGCGCGATCGAAAGTCCGTCGGCGGATTCGCAGAGCAAGTGGCCGTCCTTCTCAAGAATGCGGACTCTCTTTTCTGACGATTGCGCCTTGTAGGTGCCGACGAATTCGCTGAATGGCGGATTGCCGGCTGCGGAACTTTGCCCCAGGCAACGCGCCAAGAACGGCGTTGTCAGTGACAGAAGGAAAAGGACTGAGCCCAGGCGCCGGCCGGCAAAGTGTTTAGGGTGCGCGGAAGGTCTGCTTTTCAACGGTCCATCTTTCGATGAGGTCGTGGCGGACATGATAGCCGAGTCCGGGAGTTTGCGGGACCCTGATTGTGCCTTGTGGAGTGACGGTGACGTCGGGCTCGATGACGTCCTCCGCCCAATAGCGGGCGCTGGCAGAGATGTCGCCGGGCAATGTGTAGCCGGGCAATGTAGAGACGGCGATGTTGTGAGCGCGGCCGATGCCGCATTCGAGCATGCCGCCGCACCAATTGGGAATGTTCTTGCCAATGCAGTAAGCCTGAATGTCGCGCGCGCTGGAAAAGCCGCCGACGCGGCCGAGCTTGACGTTGACGATGCCGCAAGCCCCGAGTTCAACGGCGGTTCGTGCGGCGCGGAGATGGGGGATGGATTCGTCCAGGCAGATTTTGGTTTTGATCTGTTTTTGCAGCTTGGAGTGGGCGTAGATGTCGTCCCACCACAGCGGCTGCTCCATCATCAGGAGATTGAATTCATCGAAGCCGCGCAGGTGCTCGAGGTCGTCGAGCGTGTACGCCGAGTTGGCGTCCACAGAAAGGAGAATGTCCGGATAGGCCTTGCGCACAGCGGAGATGTAGGCGAGGTCTTTGCCGGGTTTGATTTTGATTTTGATGCGTTGATAGCCGGCTGCGATCTCGACTGCGCCCTTTTCGAGCAGCTTTTCCGGTGAATCCTGCAGACCCAGTGACACCCCGCAAGGGATTTCCTCCCGTGTGCCGCCGAGCAACTTCCAGAGAGGCTGGCCGCGTTGTTGCGCTTCGACGTCCCATAGGGCGTTTTCAATCCCGGCCCGGGCCATTTCGTGGCCGCGAACTGCCGCAAAGGCGGCAGGCACTTCGTGGGCTCCGGAGAAGGTCTTGCCTAGCACCAGCGGAACCAGAAAATCGCGCAGAACGAGTGCGGCGATGTCGACTGATTCGGCGTTGAAGAACGGGCCTTCCGTGGCGGTGACTTCGGACCAGCCGGTAATGCCGTCGCTAGCGAGTTCGACCAGCAAAATCGGACGGTCGTAGGTGGTGCCAAAGCTTGTTTCAAACGGGGCCTTGAGGCGCATCCGCAATCTACGCAGCGTGATCGAGTCAACGCGCATGGGCTAATCCTCTTTGCCAGAAGAAATCGCAAGCAAGGCCGGGAGCGGGCCCGAAAAGATGTGAATTGGACGCGGGAGGCGCAACATTTGTTTCAGGGGACGGCAAAAAACCGCTACTCGTGGAACCAACGGTAGCCGTGGCGCTGTTCCTCGGAGATTTCGCGGACAATCTCCAGTGTCTCGGGAGAGCGAATCTGGCCACAGGCGGCCAGCAGTGAATTGAGAAGGGCAACCGGAGCTACATAGGAGGCGCCGAACGAGGTGGTTTGAATGCCGGCAAGGAAGGTTTCGTCGGCGATGCGAGCCAGCGGGGAAAGAAAGGTGTCGGTGATCGCGACCAGATGCGCCCCGCGGTGCTTTGCGTTTTTCGCTCCTTCCACAGTTTGCCGCAGGCCCCGCCTGAACGAGATGGCTATGGCCAGGTCCTTGCTAGTCAACGAACGTGTCAGATGAACCATTCGGCCGGCCGAAGTAGCCGCGAAGACCGGCAACCCCAGCAAAATCAGGTGGTACTCGAGATAGTCGGCGAGGAAAGCGGCCAAGTCGCCCGCGAGGACGATGATTCTGGGCGAGGTATAGATGCGCTTGGCGAGTTCAACGACCCGCGCTCCATCTAGAGTGTTCTTGAGGGCTTGCAGGTTTCCGAGATCGCGCTCGAGAGAATCGCTGAGGTGGGCAAGCTCGCCGTCGCGTCCGGAGCTGGCTGGCTGCATGGTGTCGGCGGAGGTTGCGAAGGCAATCGACAGATCGTGCAGATGCTTTTGGAATTCACGAAAACTGGCGAAGCCGAGGGCACGGACGATGCGGACGAGCGTGGCGGGATCGGTCGAGAGGCGCTTGGCCATGTCGCGAACGCTCAGCAGCACGAATCCACGGGGGTGTTCGAGGATGGGCCGCAAAATCTCCTGGCGTTTAGCGGTGAGCCGGCCAAGACGTTCCTGCAGATTGATGGTTTGCGACGACGCAGACGGCCGTTTCATAGCCAGAGTGTCCGGGAAAGCCTGGGCTTTTAGTGTAGCCTGACCTCAAATCAGTGGCCAGCCGTCTGGCCACCCCATGCGCAAGACTACGCGGCGTTGCTGTTGGTGTCGTTTGGGCCGGCCGCGGGTTCGCGTGCAGATTGCCTTTGATTGAGCGCGTACAACGCAAGCTCGAGGCGAGATGAAGTGCCAAGCTTGTTGAAGATTCGGAACAAGTAATTGCGGACGGTGTGCTCGCTGAGATTGAGCTCGCGCGAGATATCCTTGTTCGAGCGACCTTCGGTAACCAACTGAACGAGCGTCTGCTCGCGTTTTGTGAGCAGCGGCGTGCCTTTGGCGTTGGTGATCGGAGGCGGCGGCGCCGCCAGAGCGTCGATGAGAAAGCGGATTTGTGCATTGCTGGCCCATACCTGCCCTTCGTGCACCCTGTGGACGCTCTTGCACAGTACGTCAAACGGCTGTTCCCGCGAGAACACGCCTTGAGCGCCCGCGCGAAAGGCTTCCACGACGGCGCTGCGCTCGGCGGTATCCAGCAGAAGGATGACGCGCGCGTTTTTGAACTTTTGCACCAGGTCGCGAAGGGCGGCGAATCCTGCGTTCGGTCCCTCCTTGAGTTGCGCGCTGATGATGCAGATGTCCGGTTGGTGCTGCTCATACCCGGCTTGAATCTCGCTCGAGTCGGTCGCGGAAGCGACAACCATGATCCGCTGTTTGTACCTTTCTAGAGCCGTGCTCATCAACTCGCAGTTCATCAGACAAGATTCCGCGACCAGGACTGAAATTTGCGAACCGTTGCCAATTCCTTTTTGCATAGCGGTCTTCCCCTGAAGATGTATGACTGGGCTCACGTCAGGCTGAGCGTAAGCTGGACAGTGACCGGGCGGGACTGACGAGGACTGGGCAGACTTTTCTGTAGACGAACAATTGCCGGGGGAATCGAAGCGCCACCAATACATTGCCTTACATGGCGTTAAAAAACTTCAAAGATTCACCTCGCGACCAAAATTCATGCGACCGCCGAAAAAAGTATCCGGGAATCGAAAACGAGAATGCAAACGTGAAATCGCAGAGCTTGTTTTCGGTGCAACTCTTTTTTTCATGCGAGAGTGTAAAAGGTTCTGAAGGCTGTCGCCTGCGGATGCAGCGATTGATGTACTAGTCCCCCGTAAATTAGTGTCCTCTCCTGCGTTACAGAGAGGAAGGGCGTCCGTCGTCGTCCGAAGCAAATTGTCATGCATATACATGTGTGCATGTGGGTTGCCAAAGGAAACGTACGGCATAGAGCGTTTTGTCACTAGCGGCCGCTAAAAACTCTTTCTTCTGTCGGAGCAAATACTTCCTACGCCTCGAGGGAAGTACAGAAAATTGCCGAAGACGAGATGGCTCCGGACTCGCCGCAAAAATTCGACGTTTGTCACGAGACATTGCGTTTCTTTGCTCCGTTTTTCCCTCATCCTAAGCTAGCGTTTGGGCAAGCAGGGCCAGCGTGAGCGCCCAAGTGCGGAGTTGACCTAAGAACATGCCGTTGCGCGACCTGACAATGACTTGGCGAAACGTCAGCGGAGACTACATCCCGCTGATAGACGTGGCGCGGACCGGCGGGAACTGGAGCTCAGCCCCCGGGCAAGTAACCCGGCCGTTCGGCGATCGATTGGATGGTCTTCGACGCGGATAGGGACGGTGGTCGGAATCGCATTTGGCATGGCGCGTTCGCTCGTGCGGCAAAGATGGCACTGCACGCGCATTGAACACATCGGACTTTCGCTCTCGGTCGAAGCCTGTTCCGAGCGTCCGCAGGTCGAACTTGGCGCGAAGCATCCCCAGCCAGTAGGAAAATGATTTTTGCGATGGCTCAAATCCGGAACACGAGGAATGTGAGTCACAGGGCGAAGCTGTAGGCAAATGACCACCATGATCAAGCAAGAAAAGCGGAACTGGTTCGTGCTAACCGCAAAACATCAGCACGAACCTAGCGTAGCGCGGTTGCTGGGCGCCAAGGGCTTCGAGGTCTTTCAGCCGACATACTCCGAGGTTCGGCGCTGGAAGGATCGTAGCAAGACGATTGAGCTGCCGCTTTTTCCCGGCTACGTGTTTTTCTGCGGCGGGCTCGAGCGGCGGGTGGAAGTTTTGGCGACGCCGGGCGTTTTTTCGATCGTTTCATTCGGCAACGATGCGGCTGAAATCGGCGCAGAAGAGATTGAGGCGATTCGCCGCGCTTGTGACAGCCGAATGGCCGTCCGGCCACATCCGTTTCTGACGGTCGGAGACCGCGTCAGAGTGACCACGGGGCCGCTGGCCGGAGTAAGCGGGATTTTGCGAAAGCACAAGGATGCTTGCCGTCTGGTGCTGTCGATCGAACTGCTAGGCAGGTCCGCTGCGGTCGAGATTGACGCGGCCAACGTCGAGAGGATGGCTGCTTTGCAGCGGCGGTTAGGTTATCAACCATGGACAGAGCAAGCGTTGAATCTTTCGAACTAGAACAACCCGGCGCTTTTCGTGACAGTGCGATGTTCGTGGACTACTACGGACTGCGCGAACAGCCGTTTGGCGTCACGCCGGACCCCAGATTTCTATATTTGGGCGAAGGGCACCGCGAGGCTTTGGCCGCGCTTTTCTACGGAATCGAGTCGGGACGCGGATTTTCGGCTCTGGCGGCCGAGCCAGGCATGGGAAAGACTTCGCTGTTGATGCGGCTGCTTGAGAGCATGCAAGAATCCGCTAGAACGGCATTCTTGTTTCAGACCGAAGGCGGGTCAAGGGAGTTTCTCTGCGCACTGCTGCACGACCTTGGCATCGCGACGCGCGGGAGGGACTTGGCCTCAACCCACGAAGCTCTGAATGACACGCTGTTGGCCGAACTGAACGCGGGGCGCCGAGTCATCGTGGTGATCGACGAGGCGCAAAACCTCAGCGAAAAAACATTGGAGTCGGTGCGGCTGCTCTCCAATTTCGAGACACCGGAAGCCAAGCTGATGCACATCATTCTGGCCGGCCAGCCGAAGCTCTCGGAAAAACTGGCTAAACCGAGCCTGACCCAGCTGCGCCAGCGCTTGTCAAACGTGATCCAGCTGAAGCCGTTTCGTTGCGAAGAGACCATCGACTACATCAAGCATCGCTTACGAACCGCCGGACTGAAGGGCCAAGTGCCGTTTTCCTCTGACGCGCTGCTGTTGATCGCGCGCTCGAGCAAAGGGATTCCCAGGAATATCAACAATGTTTGCTTTCAGGCGCTGTCGCTCGGTTTCGCGACGCAAGCCCAGGTCATCGGAATCAATACCATCCGAGAGGTGCTGGCCGACTTGGAGATTGAGAACTCCGACGGCCATTCGAGGCGGCTCAATTCGACCGTGACTTCGGCACCGCGAGTGGCAGCGCAGTGGCCGTATATCCCGCCGCCGCATTCCGAACCCCATGCAGGGGCCTACTACGCCCCGGCTCCCAAGCGTTCCTTCGGCTGGAAGGTGTTGGGCGTTTTGGCCGGTGCGGGCGTGACTTTTCTGATCCTGCTACTTCTGAACGCGAACAAAGCGAATGCCGGATTCAGCCCGGCCCAGTTGCGCGACGTGTTGATGGGAACTGCGAACGAGGAAGCGGACCGCCCGCCGCCGCTACCGGCTCGCCTGCGGGCGCCCGCGCCTCCTGCGATTGATAAGACTCCTCCTGCGGCCGTCGCGACCGGCCTAACCGCCGATGGTGCACCGGACGGCTCTTCCGACGCGGAGAAGGCGGACGCGGCAGCCAGTACCGGCAGAAACGAAGTTTTCGCAGATGCTCGCGTCGTGCAGATCAAAAGATCGCAGACAGCTTTCGAGATTGCGCGAACCTATCTGGGCCAATCGAACTGGAAGGCCGTCGATCAGATTCGCGCACTGAATCCGCAGATTCGCGGTGGTTACCAGACGCTTCCGGCCGGGAGCCGCATCGTCTTGCCGGGTCCTGGCCCGGGCAAGGCTCAAAGCAATCCACAAGTTCCGGCCAACGGGGCGAATTCATCCGCCGCGCAGGTTTCCTTCACCGGAAAGTCGAACATGGTTCGCGTTTACCGACAGGAGACGCTGTTTCAATTTGCCATGGACCAGTACGGGAAATCGGGTTGGGAGATCGTAAGGCGGATCCGCTCGCTCAATCCGCAGTTGCGCGATCCCTACCAGGTCTTGCAGGAAGGCCAGTGGATACGGGTGCCGGAAGTGGCGCAAGAACGCTAAAGGAGCAAGTCGCAGGTTTATAGCGAGGTGCCGCAATGAATACCAGGTTGGCCACAAGACGGTTTCTGTTGCTGCTGGCCGCCGCGAGCATGGGGCCCGTAACGGGTTTCGCCGCGCCGCAGCAGCCATCCGCACAACCCGGGCCAACGCCGGCCGGGCCGGCGCAAGTCGCCGACGCGAATTCCAACGATCCGCAGCGGCCCGCCCTCCGTCAACGTTATCCGCGCTATCGCCTTCGTTCAAGCGACGTCATCGATCTGACGTTCCGTTTCACGCCGGAATTCAACCAGGAAGTCACCGTGCAGCCGGATGGCTACATCCAAGCGCGCGGGCTGCAAAACGACGTGTACGTTCAGGGACTCACCGTCGCGGAAATGACCACCGCTTTGCAGAAAGCATACGCGACTATCCTCAATGAGCCTGAGATCAGCGTGACCCTCAAGGATTTCGACCGACCTTATTTCGTAGCCGGAGGCCTGGTTGGGAAACCCGGGAAGTACGATCTGCGCGGAACCACAACCGCGACACAAGCTGTGGCCATGGCCGGCGGGTTTGCCGACGGCGCCAAACACTCTCAGGTGGTGCTGTTCCGAAAATCGGACTCCGATGATTGGGTGGAAGTGAAGGTCCTGAATCTTAAGGAAGTTCTGAAAGGCAAAAATCTCAACGAGGACACGGTGCTGCAGCCGGGCGACATGCTGTACGTACCGAAGTCCACCTGGTCGAAGATTGAGAAGTTTCTACCCCGCTCGTCTCTCGGCATGTTTTTCAACCCGTTGGCCCTGTAGCCGAGAGGCACGAACACCCGGGAGTATGAGCGACGTTGTTCCAGCCGGAGCGAACCGCAATGCTGAAGTTGCGCATGCAAAGAACGATTCTCATCGCGGTCATAGAGCTGGCCGTGCTGGCTTTAGGGATTATCGCATTCGCGCAGCAGCCGAACTCGGTTGCTCCGGCGGCGCCCGCACAGACTGCGCCCGGTCAACGCTACGTGCTGAAAGCGAGCGATGTGCTCGGACTGACCTTCCGTTACACGCCCGACTACAACCACGACACCAGCATTCAGCCCGACGGGTTTGTGCAGCTTAAGGGCCTCTCGAGCGCGGTGCATATACAAGGTTTGACGTTACAGGACGCGCACCGGGAAATCGTCAAAGCGTACTCGGCGATTCTGAAGGATCCCGACATCACCGTGACGCTGAAGGATTTCGAGAAGCCCTATTTCGTGGTCAGCGGGTCGGTGAGAAACCCGGGCAAGTTCGATTACCGCGGTCACACCACGGTGATGCAGGCAGTGGCGATGGCGGGCGGCTTCGACGATGCGGCAAAACACTCGCAGATTCTGCTGATGCGCAAGTATTCGAGCGATTTGGTGCAGGTGACGATGGTGGATCTCCGACAGGTCATGAAGGGCAAAGAGCTCAGCCAGGATCTGGAAGTTCGACCCGGCGACACCATTTTTGCGCCGAAGAGCGCTTTCGCGAAATTCGAGCCGTTCATTCCGTCCAGCTCTGTCGGCATGTATCAACACTACTAGCCAATGGCGGTTAAGGAAAAGTGACCTATGAGAGGAAATGAACTCGTCGTTCGTGATCGGAGGGAGATCCAGCCCAGCGTCTTCACGCCTCGCGACTTGATTTTGGTGGCATTTCGCCGGCGCAAAACCATCGGATACACCTTCCTGGCGGTCATGCTGGGCGCCGTGCTGGCCGTCATTCTGCTCCCGGCAAAATATGAGTCTCAGACCAGCATCCTGGTTCATCGCGAGCGTGTCGACCCGCCATTGAGCGCGGAGCAAACCGGAACCTTGCAGCAGGTGGCCCCGGCGCTCACGGAAGAAGACATCAACTCGGAAGTTGGCCTCCTGCAGAGCCAGGACCTTCTCGAAAAAGTAGCGGTGGCCTGCGGTCTGGAAGACCGGCAACATCCCTCGATTTTGAACGCGGTTTTTCACATGAGGAAGCAAACGCCGGAGGAGCGCCGCGCCGCCGCGGTCGACAAACTGCGGCGCGATCTGCGTATCGAGCCGATCAAGAAGTCGTTTCTGATTTCCGTTTCCTACTCTTCGACCGATCCGCAACTTTCCGCCAACGTGTTGAACACGCTGGGCAACGATTATCTGGAAAAACACGCGGCCGTACGACGACCTGCGGGCACGCAAAAGTTCTTCGAAGACGAGGTCGATCGTTATCGGCAGAAACTCACCGATGCACATAACGCCCTTGCGGATTTCAACCGCAAAGAAGGTCTGGTTACCGATCAGACGGAAAAGGACGCCGCGGTGCCCAAGCTGGCGGAATTCGAATTCAACATGCGGCAGACCCAGGCCGCGATTCCGCAAGCCGAGGAGCATGTGCGGAACCTGGAGCGTCAGCTGAGCAGTACGCCACCGCGAATCACCACCGAGCTGCGGAACAGCGACAACGCCGTGCTGATGCAACAGCTCAAATCGTCGCTGGTCAATCTCGAGCTACAGCACACCGATCTGACGCACAAGTATGCACCGACCGACCGGCAAGTCAGGGAAGTTGAGCAGCAGATCGAACAGGTGAAAACCACGATTGCCGCGCAAGAGAAGGCGCCGGTCAAGGAAGAAACCACCAACGAAAATCCGACTTTCGCGCTGGTTCGCGAGGAACTGGTCAAAGCACGCGCCGAATTGGCCTCTTTGAAAGCGCTGTCATCGTCGTATACCAAAGTTGGGGCGGCGTACCAGAATTCGGCTATCGAACGCGACCAGAAGCAGCTCGAGCAGCAGGAACTGCTGCGCAACGTGAAAACAGCGGAGCAAAACTACCTTCTGTATTTGAACAAGAAGGAGGAGGCCAGGATCTCGGATGCCTTTGACCAGAAGCGCATCGTGAACGTTTCCATCGCCCAAGCGGCGAGCGTGCCCGCGTTTCCTTCCAACCCGGCCTCCCTGGTGCTTTCGATCGCGGCCGTGCTCGGTTGCTTGATGGGCTTGGGCGCCGGGTTCGTGCACGAGCAGATTGATTCTTCGATGGGCTCTCCGGATCAAGTCGAAGCTTACCTGAACATGCCGGTGCTGGCCGCGATGCCCGACGAAATCCCGTTGCGCCGCTTGCCAAATCTTTGACCGCGACACCCAGGCCGCATTCGCTCCCCGCCCGGCCTCTGGCTTTTGCCGCATCAATCGAGCGGCCCTTTACGAATAAGGAGCAAGCAAGCCGTGAGCAGAAACTTTGAAATTCTCCAACGAGCGGGGAAGGTGCGCGGTTTGTTTGCGGCCGATCCGGAAACGCTGCCGAAGTTCACGCCTCGCCCCGCGCCGGTGGACCCTGCCGAACCGGGTCCGTCGATTCCTCCAGGCCGCCGGCTCCAGCTCAACCTTGAAGGGACCTGCCGCGAGGAGGCGATTCGCCTCGTCCACCGGGTGTTCTTGTCGCCGGGAGTGGATGGTCCCCGCACCGTTGTCTTTTCCGGGGTTGAGCGTCGCGTCGGCTGCACCTGGAACTGTGCCTGGGCGGCGCGCGCTCTTGCGGCGCACGTTTCCGGGCGCGTTTGTGCCGTGGATGCAAACCTCCGCCATCCCGGCCTACACCGGGAATTCGGGTTAGGCAATATGCGCGGGCTGGCGGGCGCCTTGGCGGAAAAAGGAGCGGTGACCGGCTACGCGAGTCAACTGGGCGACACCAACCTTTGGGTCCTGCCCGCCGGTACCGACGGTTCCGATTTGTCCAGAGTGTGCACGCCGATGGAGATGGACCTGCGTTTGAACGAACTGGAGTCGCAGTTCGAATTCGTGCTGGTCGACGCGCCGGCTCTGAACCTGTACGCAGACGCGTTGGCGCTCGGCCAGATGTCCGACGGAATCGTCCTGGTCCTGGAGTCGTCGTCGACGCAGCGGGACGCCGCCAAACGTGCCAAGCAAAACGCTGACGCACATCGCGTGAAGGTGTTTGGCGCCGTGCTGAACCGGTTTTCGCAGAATGTGCCAGACCTGGTAACCCGGATACTGAAATGAGCTCACCAACCACAACCATCGATTCCAAGCAAAACCAGCCGCAAGCCGCTGCGGCGGCGACGAAGGTGGGCGCGTTTGACCGCTTGATCGGGTCGTTGCGGAAAAACCGACCGCAGATCGCGATCGCCGGCGCCGACCTGGCGCTGGCCGCGCTTTCCTACTGGGCGGCGGTGAATCTGTTCCGCGACATCCGCGGACAACTGTGGTCGAGCGAAGTGCTTTCGGCCACCCTGGGCATACTCCTCGGATGCAGATTGGCGGGACTGCTTTCGGCGGGGCTGCCACATACATCTCTGCGCTATCCGAGCTCCTCGGAAGTGCTGCGCGTGATTCGCGGAGTGTCCATCGGTAGCGTCCTGTTTTTGATCCTGTCGCGCATCGCGAATTTTCGGCACGAGATTCCCGCCGCGCTGTTTGTTCTCGATGCCGCCATCCTGGTTGCCCTGTGGGGACTGCTTCATTGTGGCGTGCGGCTGCTTGATTCACTGCGCGCTACGCTCCGCACCAAAGGCAAGCGCGTGCTCATTGTTGGCGCCGGTGACGCGGGCATGAGCCTGGCCAAGGAATTGACATCAGATCCCTCGGCGCCTTGCATACCGGTAGCGCTCGTCGATGACGACAAAACGCGCACCGGCCGCAACGTGTATGGCGTGCCCATCGCGGGCGCCATCGACGATTTACCCGCCGTGGCCAGCGACAGCCAGGCGGACGAAGTCTTGATTTGCATTCCTAGCGCGACGCGAACGGAAATGAGCCGGATCCTGTCGGCGTGCCGGCAAGCCGACCTGCCGGTACGGACCCTGCCGACACTTACGGAACTGATCGATGGGCGCGTCTCGCAAAATGAATTGCGCACGCCCAACATCAGCGACCTGCTCAATCGCGAGGAAGTCCACCACGACGCCCAAGAGGTCGCCAAGATCGTCCGCGGGAAAACGGTCCTGGTTACCGGCGCAGGGGGAAGTATCGGCTCCGAGCTCTCGCGGCAGATTGCATCCGGCTCGCCCGCCAAGCTGCTGCTGCTGGACAAGTCGGAGAACAGTCTTTTTTACATCCACCGTGCTTTGCGTGAACGTTATCCGGACCTGCTGTTGCGTCCGCTCCTGATCGATCTCACTTGCCGTGATTTCGTGGACGAGTTTATGCACGAAGAAAAACCGCAGCTCGTGTTTCATGCGGCAGCGCACAAACACGTCGGCTTGATCGAACTCCATCCGCACGAAGGCATCCGCAACAACGTTCTGGGGATTCGCAACATTGCGCTGGCTGCGCTGCGCTGCGGTGCGGCGCTGTTTGTGAACATCTCCTCCGACAAGGCGGTAAACCCACGGAATTTTATGGGTTGCTCCAAGCGGCTGACGGAAATGTTTGTGCAAGATTTGTCGCGCAGCAATGTCACGCGTTTCATGAACGTGCGCTTCGGCAACGTCGCGGGCAGCACCGGCAGCGTGCTCCGCCTGTTCTGGGAACAAATCCAAAAGGGCGGGCCGCTCCTTGTGACCGACCCGCGGGCTTCGCGCTACTTCATGACCATTCCAGAGGCGGTGTTTCTGATCCTGCAGGCCGCCAGGCTCGGCCGCGGCGGCGAGACGTTTGTTTTCGAAATGGGAGAGCCGGTCAACATTTACGAACTCGCAAAAAACATCAGCCTGCTCGCCGGCATGAAACCCGGCAAGGAAGTGCCGATTCACTTCGTCGGTTTGCAAAAAGGAGAAAAAGTGGCGGAAGAGCTCTGGGAGGAATGGGAAAACCCGCTGCCCACCGAGCAGCCCGGAATCCAGATGGTCAGCGAACCGGACCCGCAAGCCGTGAACATGCTGGAAAAGATTCAGCGCATCGAACGCCTGATTGCTCACAACGATCGCGAAAGCTTGCGGCAGTACCTGGCAATCCTGGTGCCGCAGTTTGAAAGGAATCGACAAGAAATGTTTCTCGAAGATGAGCCGCTGCCGATCTTCGCCGAGCCAGAACCCGGAGTTCATCCATGACCACCGCCGTGCGCCTGAAAGTTCCGCTGTCTCGCCCCGACCTAGGAGAGCGCGAGTTGCGCTATGTGCAGGAAGTGATGCGGTCCGGGCAGTTGAGTCTCGGCCCGGTGCTGGCCAAATTCGAACAAGCATTTGCTTCGGCCATTGGCCGTAAGCACGCGATTGCCGTCAATAGCGGTACCTCGGCTCTGCACTTGTGCGTTCGCGCCGCGGGCATCGGTTCCGGACATGAAGTGATCACCACCTCATTCAGCTTTGTGGCCTCGACCAACTGCCTGCTCTATGAAAAGGCCGTGCCGGTGTTCGTCGATATCGATCCGGTGACCCTCAATATTTCGCCGCAAAGGATCGGGGAATTTCTGACCAAGTGCTGCCGGCGCGACCAACGGGGCCTTGTGATCAATCGCGAGACGGGCCGGGAAGTGAAGGGAATCCTGCCGGTTCACGTTTTTGGCCTGCCGTGCGACATGCAACCCATTCGCGAAATCGCCGGCGAGTATAACCTCAAGATCATCGAGGATTCCTGCGAGGCCATCGGCGCTGCCTATCGCGGAAAGCAGGCGGGTACGTTCGGCGACCTGTCCTGTTTCGCCTTCTATCCCAACAAGCAAATGACCACCGGCGAGGGCGGAATGATCGTTACCGACAATGCCGATTTCGCCAAGCTTTGCCGCAGCATGCGCAACCAGGGTCGCGGAGAGGATGGCTCCTGGCTGAGTCATGAGCGGGTCGGATACAACTACCGGCTGAGCGACATTCATTGCGCGCTAGGACTGGCACAAGTCGAACGCTTAGGCGAACTCCTTGAAAGACGCGACCGGGTGGCCCGCCGCTATCACCGTGCGTTAGAAGGCATTCCGCACCTGCGCCGGCTCGACGATTCTCCCGCCACCAAGCGTAGCTGGTTTGTTTACATTGTGGAGCTCTCGCCGGCTGCAGACCGCGGAGCGCGCGACCGGATACTGCCGAGGTTGCGAGCCGCAGGCATAGGGTGCCAGGCCTACTTTCCCGCCATTCACCGGCAGCCGTTTCTCAAGGATTTGGTGCATCTGCCGCTCGGGCGGCTCCGCGAAACGGAGATTGCAGCGGACCGGTGTCTGGCGCTTCCGTTCTTTCCCCAACTGGGAGACGAACAAATCGAGTACGTCGCGGAAGAGTTGCGCAACGCCGTCAGGTCGGAATTTGCCATGAGCGGAATGCCGGTAGCGGTGGGTGACGGCCTGGCAGGGTTCTCTGAGCCGGAAACAGCGTTACGGGAGCGGGTATGAGTTCAGCGGCACAAGTTTCGCTACAGGATCAGTTCGCGGGATCGGGCGGGCTGCCAGAACGCCGCGAACTCGCGCAGAAGCGCCAGGTAACCGGAATTCATCTCGGGCACAATGCGGCTGCAGCCCTGGTTGAAGACGGTCGTCTTATTTTCGCGATGCAGGAAGAACGACTTTCGCGCGTGAAGAATCAGGGCGGACTGCCGGTCTTGACGCTCGACTACATCAGCAGTGTGGCCAATGCGCAAGTGACGGATCATGTGGCCCGTGATGTCGCGCTCGGCGGCAAAAACTTGTCGCTCTGCTACTGGCGGCGCGACGACATCTTGCGAACGGCGGGCAGTGGTGCGCCGAATCTCGTGGGGCGCGCGAAAAATCTGGCTCGCAGCAACCCGGCCATCTCCGACTGGATCAACCAGCGCAAGTGGAACGGGATCGCCGCCAACCTTGGACCGGTGATGGGGGGCGGGGAAGTGCCGGTTCACGGCTTGGACCATCACACGTGCCATGCGGCGTCGGCCTATTTCGGCTGGGGCAAGATGGACGATGACATCCTGGTTCTCACATGTGACGGCGCGGGCGATCGCCTTTGCGCCACCATCAACATCGCGCGCAACGGAAAGATTCGCCGCGTCGCCGGCGTAGACGAAGGCCACTCCATCGGCGCGCTCTACGGGAAGATTACCTACCTTTCCGGCATGGTGCCGATGGAGCACGAATACAAATTGATGGGTCTCGCGCCCTATGCCGAAAAGGCGCGTGAATCGCAGACCATCTGCGAAGAGTTCGAGCGACTGTTTGCCTTCGACCGGGAAAACCCCATGTTGTGGGCGCGCGCGGGCAACTGTCCGCCGCTGCAATACAGCGCCGACTTTCTGTCCGACATGCTCCGGCGCCGGCGTTTTGACCATATTGCCGGAGGAGTGCAGCTTTTTGTCGAACGCTTTTTGGTGCAATGGGTGCGCAACTGCATCGCTGAGACCGGAATTCACAAAGTCGCGTTGAGCGGTGGTGTCTTCATGAACGTCAAGGCCAACCAGAAGATCCTGAACCTGCCGGAAGTGGAGGAGCTCTACATCTTCCCTTCCTGCGGAGATGAAACCAATTCGATCGGTGCGGCCTGGCTTCTCGATCAACAGCTCAGCAGAAAAAGTCCGCAGAAACTTGGCGCGTTCTATCTTGGACCCGAATATCTGGACTCTGAAGTTGAAGCGGCGCTGAAAAACTATAAGTTCAAAAGCAGCGTCCGAATCGAGGAGCACGCGGAAGTCGAATGCACCGTCGCTGAGCTCCTGGCCAGGGGCAGCGTCGTAGCGCGGTTTAAAGGTCGCATGGAGTTTGGCGCCCGCGCCCTCGGTAATCGCTCCATCCTCGCGAATCCTGCGCTACCCGGCGTGGTGAAAATCATCAACGAAATGATCAAATGCCGCGACTTCTGGATGCCTTTTGCGCCTTCTGTCCTGGCCGAACGCAGCGAACGTTACTTCTTTAAACCGAAACCGGTCGACGCTCCGTACATGATCCTGACTTTGGACAGCCGACCGGAAAAGCGCGAAGCGATGGCCGCGGCGATTCATCCCTACGATGCAACCGGCCGGCCGCAGGAAGTATACGCATCGTGGAATCCCGACTACTACCGCCTGATCAGCCACTTTGAGGAGCTGACGGGTGAAGCGATCATCCTGAACACGTCGTTCAACCTCCACGGCGAGCCCGTGGTTTGCTCGCCCGAGGATGCGCTGCGCGTGTTTGACATTTCCGGTCTGGAACATCTAGCGATTGGCAGCTTCCTGCTTGCAAAGAGATAGCAAACGGCAGCGCGCTTTTGGGGAGTACCGCGAATAATATCCGCGCGACCTATGAGTTTAAACACCACACCCACCGATTGCTCCGGCGCAACACCTACCGTGCCCTCGCAGCGCTCTGCGATTCTGGGCATGCTCGGCCGGAATACGTTCTGGCTGTGGCTCGACATGGGCGCTCTGCGGATCGGCGGCCTTCTCGCGGGCTTCTTCCTGATTCGCTATTTCGGTCCGCACGACTTCGGACTTTACAGCACCGCGATGGCCGTGGGCTTCCTTGTCAACGCACTAAGCGACTTGGGCCTTACCCGCTATACCGCAAGAGGCGTCTCGGCGAACCATCGCGAAGGGCCGCCGATCCTGGCGGTGACCTATCTGTCGACCGCGATCTTTGCCGCTCTGGAACTGGTGGCCCTGGTGGTCGCACTGTCGCGAGGCAACAGCGCGGCCGCAGTGGTCATCGCCGGCCTGCTGGTGAACAATTTCGAAGGCTCGGCTATTTTGTGCTCGGCAATGCTGAACGCCACCCTGCGCGCGCCGCGCATCTTGCCGGGGTCGATCCTCAGCACGCTTTGCCTGATCCTATTTGCCTCGCTCGTGATCTTGCTGCACCTGCCCGTGCTTACGTTTGTGCTTCTGAGTTGCGGCCGCAGCTTGCTGGTGTTCCTGGTTCGTCTCTGGCAGTTACGCGACCTTTGGCCGGACGCCGGTGCCTGGAGCGCGACCAGGCTACGCCAAACGATTCGTTCGGCGTGGCCGTACTTTACCTACAACATTACCCAGGTCAGCTATGGCCGTGTTTCGATTGTTTGCTTCGGGCTGGTCGCCTCGCAAGCCTGGGTGGGCATCTATTCCGCGGCATTCGTGCTCTCCGACATCTACCCGCAGTGGAGTTATTCGGCGAGCGGCGCCGTCTTGCCGCTGTGGACGAGGCTTTATGAAGGCAGCCGCATTCAGGAACTTGTGGAAACCCGCGAATCCCTGCTCGACGTGATGGTGCTGATCTCGGTGCCGATCGGCATCGGCCTTTCCGTCTTCGCCCCTGAGATTTGCAGTTTTCTCGGGTCACGCTACGTTTCTAGCGCGCCGGTGCTGCGGATTATCGCCTACCGAGCATTGCTGTCGGTGGTTGACGGCCTGGTGGGCCACGGTTTCCTGATTGCCATCAATCAGGTGCGCAAGCGGCAGCGTTCGCAGTTGATTGCGCTGGTGGTGCTGGCCGTGCTGACGCTCGTGCTCGGCCGCTGGCGGGGACCGCAAGGCGTTGCGATCGCGCTCTTTGTCGCAGACGCCATCCTGATCGCGCAATATTACGGAATCCTGTCGAAATTGAACTTGCAGATCCGCAGCTGGTTTTTTGTCCCGGTATGCGCCGCGGGCGCTTGTATGGCGCTGGTCTCACTGCTGCTGCCCGCCAGTTTCGGTCTGGCAACCCGCGTGATTGCGGGCCTCGTGGCCTATGCCATGGTCCTTTTCCTGCTCTCCGGAAGCCGTGTGGTTGAGGTTATTCGTACCGTGCGGCATTGCGTAGGCGGCCTTGCGCCGACGCGGGCGGCGGAAGTGACCCAATGATCTCGAGTTACCAGAGAAGTGCCGGACATTTGCGCCGCCTGAAGTTAACGGCGATCATGCTGGCGATCGGCTTGAGCTTCATTGTGGCCATGGCCGTCCCGTTGATTTCCAAGGTGCAATCGCGCGCCACGCACATGCTTTCCGCGCACACCTTGTACGTCCCGTTTTTCTTTCTAGCTGGGGTTGCGGCGTTGTGGTTCTTTCTGAAGTTTCCCGAAATCGCTGTTTCGCTCTTCTACGTTGTCGGCTTTTTCAAGGGCGATCCGCGCCTGGACGCGTCGCCGGTCGACCTCACGGTGACGGTCGCCGTCATCATGCTGGTGGCGATGGGCCTGCGCTTGTTTTTCACGCAGTCCAGGCTGAACCTCCCGAAAGAGTTCATCTTCTATGTGCCGCTTCTGGCTCTGATGTTCGTCAGCCTGACCTACACGCCCAATTTCGCCGCGGGTGTGGACAAGACGTTGCGCTTCATTTTCTTGACCTTGATGGGGGCCATTTCGCCCTTCCTGCTGGTTGATACGCCGCAGAAAGCCCGCCGTTTCATGGCGGGGCTGGTCGTCGGAGGCGCTCTGATGGCCATCAACTCGTTTTTCATGCTCGGCGGCGAAGGTCGCTTAACGGCTCCGAGCGGTGAGACCACGGCCCTCGGTTTCTCGGCAGGCCTGGCGCTGGTGATTATCTGGGCGCTGTGGTTCCCGCGTATGTCCCTGTTCGGCCGGGTGCTGCTCTATCCGTTCATCGCGGTGCTGATGGTAGGCCTGGTCGGTTCGGGCGGACGTTTTGCGAACGTCGGCACCGTCGTCTGCCTCGGCCTGACCATTCTGTTCTACCGCAAACTGGTAGTGGACATGGCCATCATGCTCGGCGCAGGTATCGCGGCCCTGCCGTTCGTCAGAATTCCCGCTGCGTCGCTCGACTATTTGGCTTCGCTGGCCCACCCGCATCAGGCCTTCGGGACGCGCACCGACTTGATGGAATTCGGATTGCGCACGTTCCTGGACCATCCGCTGTTTGGCGTAGGTATTCAGGGCTATCGTTACGTGACGCCCAATCCGCTCACCTATAACTTTCCGCACAATCTTCTGTTGGAGCTCGGCGCGGAACTGGGAATCTTCGCGGTGATCACGTTCCTCGCGCTCGCGATCTGTTCCTACCGGGCCATGTTTCGTGTGTTACGCGAAGCATACTCGGAAAACATTACGCTCTATCGCACCGTCTTCCTGATGCTGATTTTGACTTGCATGGACGCGGCCGTCTCCGGCGAAATGAACAACGACCGGCTGTTGTTTTTCATGCTCAGCATGCCGTTCGTGCTGGAGCGAATCGTCTGGAAGGAAAACACGGATCGCGCGGATGCCGGCGAGGTTGTGGTTTTTCCCAACCAGCCAGAACACCTGGAATCTGCCTACAGCAACTAATGCCCGTGAGCCAACGCCAGCTATGAAATTCGAACTGAGCCATTTTCCGGTTTCTACCGCCGCTCTCGCCGGAGGCGCCGGGGTACAGCGGGCCTTGAGTCTGCCGTCCGTTGATCAAGGTCACGGCACCGCCGAGAGCCAGAATGACGGAAATGGGATTTCGGTGTGCCACCTTTCACCCGTGAAGGGGCGGCTGGACGCCCGCACCTACAACATGGAAATCCTTCCCGCCGTCAAGCACGGGGTCCGCGCCGCTCTGGTCGGTCCGCACGGCACCGAGCATCACGAAGAGAGGCTCGACGTCGTGCCTTTGACTGCCGGCCGCAGCCGTCTCAACCGCTTCCTTACGTCTCCGGCGATCGCATTCTTCGCGCGCCGTCAACCGGCGCGCATCTACCATTTGCATAATCCGGAAATGATTCCGGCCGGTTTGTTGCTGAAACTGCTTTTCCGCAAAACCGTGGTTTATGACACACAGGAAGACTTCGCGGCGATGATGCTGACCAAAAGCTACCTACATCCGCGTCTCCGCCGGGCCATGGGCAAAGCGGTTCACCTTGCGGAGCGTGTCGCCGCGAATTTGTTCGATGGCTTCATGACCGCCGATGCCGGCACCATGCGCGCCCTGGCGCATTCGGGAAAGAGCAAAAAACTCGTCTTCTACAACCTGCCGAATCTCGAGTTCTTTGCAAATCTGAAGCCTTCGACCAAGCGCTTCGATGTGGTCTATCGCGGAGGATTGTCGGAGCGAGCCGGAACCTTCGTCTTGCTGGAAGCCCTGCAAGTGTTACGGAAGCGCGGGATTCTCGCGCGCACCCTCCTTTTCGGCTATACCGACGATCAGGCCGTTCGCTCCTCCATCATGGAGCGCGTCGCCCGCATGAATCTGACTTCACAGGTTTTTCTGCACGGCAGGGTTCCGCACGCCGAGATGGCCGATACGCTTTCCCAGGCCCGCATTTCGGTTTCGCCGCTGATGGCCATTCCGAAGTTCATGCACAACATCCCGGTCAAAGTGTTTGAATCCTGGGCCAGCGGGCTTCCCGTCATATGCAGCGATTTACCGCCGATTCGACCTTTCTTCCGCGATAACGAATACGGCCTGCTGGTTCCTCCCGGGGATTCGCACGCACTTGCCGACGCGATGGAAGACCTGCTGAAGAATCCCTTTCGCGCCGAACAGATGGGAAGGGCCGGTCGCAAGGCGGTGTTCGAGCGCTGCAACAACAAGTGCGAGATCCACAAACTGATTTCGTTTTACGCGAAAGTCCTTGCTCTGCACCCACAGCCCAGCCCCGCCAGGGCCCTCTGATGGCCGGCTATACCGCTAAGCTCAGGAAAAATCCAAAATGGGAAAACGACTCATCATCAACGCCGACGATTTCGGTTTGAGCCACGGAATTACCGACGGCATCCTGCTGACTCACCGCGAAGGCCTGTTGACCAGCACCTCCCTCATGGTGAATCAGCCGGCCACGGAATACGCCGTGCGCCGCGCGCCCGAAGTTCCCACTCTGGGCATCGGCATCCATCTCAACCTGACGGAGGGCAAGCCCGTTCTGCCCAAGGAAAAGGTTCCTACGCTCGTTGATGCGCACGGTGAGTTTATCGGTCCTTCCGCGATGGGCCGGCGCTTGCTGACGTGGGAGGCTTCCGTGCGCGAAATCGAGGCGGAGTTCCGCGCACAGATTCGGCACATGAAATCCCTCGGTCTCGAGCCGACTCACGCGGACTCGCACCACCGTATTCACATGTATCCAGCGGCCGCTCGGGCCTTCTACAAGGCGGTCACCTCAGAAGGCATTCGACGGGCGCGCGCCCCGCGCAAACGTTATTGGCCCGCCAGCGGCCGTTTGGGTGGTCCTCATGCCGGTCCGCTGTACCGGCGCATCGCCGCGAAGTCGTACCTGGAGTTTCTTCAATCGGTGGTATTTCGCGGGCTGCACCTGCCGGATGCAGGTGTGACTTTCCATCCGAAATACGGAAACAACCCTGATCAGTTGCCCGAAGCCTGGCAGTCTACGTTTGAATTCATGCCCGACGGCGCTTACGAGCTTTGGTGCCACCCCGGATTCCTGCAGCCCGGCTTTTCGGAAAAGGACTCGCTTTCGAACCGCCGCCAACAGGAAATTGCCATTCTCCTCGATCCGAAGTTGCGCGACATCGCCGCCCGTCGCGAACTGCAATTGATCAACTTCTCCCATCTGTGATTCTCTCGCAGGCGCAGAGAAGGCTCCGCCCATTTTCCGGCGTTCGATTCCCGTCCATCAGGAGGCTCCATGATTGAAGCTCAACTTCGCGCCAACAGCGCCGCATTGCAGCGAGCGTACGACCGGATGCCGTATTCGGTGCAGAATCTGCTGACCAGCGCGCGAGGATGGTTCCTCACGCGCAATCGCTACGCTCCCCGCATGTTCTCGCTGCTGCGCGAGCTTCGCGAGCACGAACGCTGGACGGCGGAAGAAATCAATGCCTATCAGCTGGAGGCGCTTAAACGAATCATTCAACACGCGCGACGTACTTCGCCCTTCTACGCCGAGTATCCGGACATCAATCTGCGCTCTCCCGGCGATGTCGCGCGGCTTCCCCTGTTAACCCGCGAACTGGTTCGCGAAAATGGCGAAAGGTTGGCCTCAAGCGCCGTGCAAGGGGCCAACCGCATTCGCGTGGGCACAACCGGGACAACCGGTGCGAGCCTGCAAGTCACCTATAGCCAGTCGGTTGCGCGCCGCCACTGGGCGTTTCGCATGCGGCAATGGGCCTGGGCCGGAGTGAAGACGCGCACGCCTCGCATTACCTTCTTTGGCAGCCGCGTCGTTCCTCCGGAGCGCACTGCGCCGCCTTTCTGGACGCACAATGTCCTCGAACGGCAAACGCTGGCCAGCATCTTTCACCTCTCGGAAAGCAATGCCTGGCAGTACCTGGAATTCCTGCGGCAGAATTCCGGCAAGGTTCTCGAGGGCTTTCCTTCCGTTCTGGCCATTCTCGCCGATTTCATTCTCAAGACCGGCGAAGCGATCCCGATGCGGGCCGTATTTACAGACGGCGAGCCTTTGTATCCTTTCCTGCGTGAAAACATCGAAAAAGCCTTCGCAACTCGCAGCTACGACCTCTACGGGAACACGGAATTCGCCGGGATGATTCACGAATGCGAACACGGCCAAATGCACGCCATTCCCGAATACGCGTTCCTGGAAATCCTGGACTCGGAAGATCGCCCGGCGGGACCTGGCGAGGAAGGCTATTTCGTCTGGACCAGCTTTGTGAACGATGCTATGCCGCTGATCCGCTACCGGATTGGAGACCGCGGCTGCTGGCAGGCAACCGGACCATGTCGGTGCGGACGCAACTTTCCGCTCGTGGTTCCGACCATCACCCGCGACAGCGACACCCTTCGCTGTCCCGATGGCAGACTGTTCTCTCCGCGCGCCCTCAACCAGTGCCTAAAAGGCGTGGTCTCGCTGCGCTTTTGTCAGTTGCTGCACGAGCGGCCCGGCCATGTGTTGATCCGCGGCGTGGCCAGCAGCCCCGATTCCTACGCCGATCTGATGGAAATTCAAAAGCGCCTGCAAAAGGTGCTTGGCCCGCAGTTTTTCGTCACCGCTACGCTGGCCGACGCACCCATCGTTCGTGCCGGCGGCAAGATCCCGCTGATCATCCAGCACAGCGCGCATTGACGAGTGGCACTGCCAGCTCGTTCCCTAACAGCCCGCCCGTCAGAAAATCAGGCGTGTCCCGGAGGAATGAAAAAGATGGCAAGTCTTGCCGTGTTCGGTCTTGGCTATGTTGGCAGCGTGACCGCAGCGTGTTTCGCCT
>Ga0306920_100000609_pt1 | contig 42100 bp, 44 predicted proteins | sample flu12Cox44000170_FD_204666 | JGI IMG/M metagenome (GOLD analysis project Ga0306920, IMG submission 204666) | Lab enrichment of tropical soil microbial communities from Luquillo Experimental Forest, Puerto Rico - flux4day.12C.oxic.44.000.170 (v2)... | ecosystem: Environmental > Terrestrial >... | reverse complement strand
CGATATCGATGCACGTTTGGCCGCGTTGCGCCTGCAGGCGCTCGCCGACGGCATGATGGATGCTTCGGTCCTGCTGGTCTACGAAGGCCGCTGGCGAGCACCGGAGCGGCACGAGCCGAAATGGATCGAGCATCAGGCCGGTAAGGTGGAGCGCACGCTCGCGGCGCTCGAAGCCGCGCCGCCCGCGCTCTCGCCGACGCCCGACGTCGGTCAGATCGCGCTCGCCTGCGCGCTCGGCTATCGCGATTTCCGTTTCGGGGACGCGTGGCGGCGCGATCGTCCGCGTCTGGTCGCCTGGCTCGACCGCTTCGCCGCGCGCGTGCCGGCTTTCGCCGCGACCGCGCCGCAAGGCTAGCGACGCCGCAACGAAAAAGCCCCGGACGAGGTCCGGGGCTTGATCACGCGCCGTGCGGTGAAGCTCAGAACCGCACGTTGGCGCCGCCGCGGAAGAGGCTGGTGGTGAACGATACGTTGCCGCCGGGGGCGAGACCGCAATTGAGCCCGCAGTTGAAGTTGCCGAGATCGACATAGAGATATTCGGCCTTCAGACTCACATTGCTCACCAGACCGACTTCGAGCCCGGCGCCGACGGTCCAGCCGGCATTGCTGATGCTGCCGCCCGGGAAGCCCGGCCGGTTGGCATTGATGTCTCCGAGCGCCAGCCCACCCGTGAAGTACGGCAGGAAGCGGTCGAAGCTAAAGCCCACCCGCCCGCGCGCGGTGGCAAGCCACTTGTTGCGCGTCTCGCAACCCCCAGGGCACAGCACGGTGGTGGTGGTCCCTTTGATGCCAGACCAGTCGATGTCGCCCTCGGCTCCGATGACGGCCTGGCCGAACTGCCAGTTGTAACCGACGGTGCCGCCGATGAGGCCGCCCGAGAGGTCGAACGTATCCACGGCGTCCCACTGGGAACGGCCCCAGCCGCCGCCGCCGTTGATGCCGAGATAAAACCCGGTCCAGGTATAGATCGAATTGTAGGCCGGTCCCGGCTGGTAATAGGGCTGCAGATCGGCGGCCCGGGCCGATCCCCCCGCCAGTGCCAATAGACCCAGGCACGCCACGACAACGCGATTCATGATCTGCCCTCCCTTGCAGCAGTTGGCCGGAACACTATTCCCAATCTTTTGCTCGTCTAGTGTAGGCGAGACACACTCAAGTTTTCGATAGAATTGATTTGAATTCGCTTACTACTTACTTTTGTACGAGGTTAATGAATGCTTTACAGGCCGTTCAGTACGGTAAAGGAAACGTTAAACAATACTTTCGCTCGACCGAAGATTTACGGAGCGCAGGCAAGCGCTGGCGCTAGGGGTGCTCGCGGCTTCGGATATTGCTCTTTGCGGTTCCGCACGTTGCGCTCGTTTCGTCGGAGAAGACGCGCGCATTGACGCCAGGCGCCATTGCCGCCGGTGGCCCGCGCCGCTGCGACAGCTTACCTTCGCATCATGAACGGCACCAAGAACGACACCGATCCCAGCACGGAACTGCGCGAGGAGGACGAAGAGCCGGCGCTGCCCGAACTCGAAACCGAGGTCGATCTCGCCGCCGGCGCCGGGCCGCTCGCGGCCGGCCGCGCGGTGATCCTCAATCACGCCAAGCTCGCGCCCGCCGCGCCCGGCGTCTATCGCATGATCGACGCCAAGGGCGACGTGCTCTACGTCGGCAAGGCGAAGAACATCCGCAAACGCATCATCGCCTACGCCCGGCCGACCGGCTACGACCCCCGCATCGAGCGCATGATCGCGGCGACCGCCGCGCTCGAGTTCGTGTCGACCGCGACGGAAACCGAGGCGCTGCTGCTGGAAGCCAATCTGATCAAGCGCCTGCGTCCGCGCTTCAATGTGCTCTTACGCGACGACAAGTCGTTTCCCTACATCCTGATCACCGCCGACCACTGGGCGCCGCAAATCCTCAAGCATCGCGGCGCGCGCACCCGCGACGGCAATTATTACGGGCCGTTCGCGTCGGTGTGGGCGGTCAACCGCACCATCACGGCGCTGCAGCGCGCCTTTCTGCTGCGCTCCTGTTCGGATCCGTTCTTTGAGAGCCGCACGCGGCCATGCCTGCTTTACCAGATCAAGCGCTGCTCCGGCCCCTGCACGCGCGAGATCGATTTCGCCGAATACGGCAAGCTCGTGCGCGAAGCGAACGCGTTCCTCTCCGGCAAGAGCCAGGCGGTCAAAGACGAGTTGGCGGCAGAGATGGAGAAAACCTCCGCCGCGCTCGAGTTCGAGCGCGCCGCCATCTACCGCGACCGTCTCGCCGCGCTCTCGGCGGTGCAATCCCATCAGGGCATCAATCCGCGCGGGGTCGAGGAGGCCGACGTATTCGCCGTGCATCAGGCCGGAGGCTTCAATTGCGTCGAGGTGTTCTTCTTCCGCACCGGACAAAACTGGGGCAATCGCGCTTATTTCCCCAAGGCCGATCGCTCGTTTTCAACCGGGGAGGTGTTGGGCGCCTTTCTCGCGCAATTCTACGACGACAAGCCGTGCCCGCGCTGCATCTTCATCTCCCACGACATCGAGGAACGCGCGCTGCTCGCCGAAGCGTTGAGCACCAAGAGTGGTTACAAGGTCGAGGTCAGCCTCCCTCAGCGCGGCGAGAAGAAGGAGCTCGTCGACCACGCGCTCGCCAATGCGCGCGAAGCGCTGGCGCGCAAGCTCGCCGAGACCTCGTCGCAGCGCAAGCTGTTGGATTTGCTGGCCGAGACTTTCGCTCTGCCACGGCCGCCGCGGCGCATCGAGGTCTACGACAACAGCCACATCCAGGGGAGCAACGCGGTCGGCGCGATGATCGTCGCCGGCGCGGAGGGCTTCCAGAAAAATCAGTACCGCAAGTTCAATATTCGTGCCGCCGACCTCGTACCCGGCGACGACTTCGGCATGATGCGGGAGGTCCTGAGCCGGCGCTTCAAGCGGTTGATGAACGAGGCGCCGCGCCCGATGCCGGGCGCGTCCAGCCCGGCGGCGCCGGCGGGCGAGCCGATCGACATCGCCGGCGGCCCCGATGGCGAGGCCGAATCGCCGTGGCCCGACCTCGTGGTTATCGATGGCGGCCGCGGCCAGCTGACCGCGGCGCAGGAGACGCTCACGGCGCTCGGCATTATCGACGTACCGCTCGTGGCCGTCGCCAAGGGGCCGGATCGAGACGCGGGGATGGAAACCTTCTTCCTGCCCGGACGCGAGCCGTTCAAGCTCAAGCCGCGCGATCCCGTACTCTACTTCGTCGAGCGGCTACGCGACGAGGCGCATCGCTTCGCGGTCGGTTCGCACCGCATTCGCCGCCGGCGCGATATCCGCGAGGCGGGGCTGCAGGAAATCCCCGGCATCGGTCCGACCCGCAAACGCGCGCTGCTCCACCATTTCGGAACCCTCAAGGCAATCGAGCGGGCAGCGCCGGCCGATCTCGCCAAAGTGCCCGGAATCAGCGCGGAAACCGCGCGCAAGATCTACGACTTCTTCCACGCGGGCGCGGGATAAGGCTCGCGGTGCACCGCCACCGGCGGAACAGGGGATGCAGGCCTCGAATGCGTGCCCTATTTATATTGGGAATCGGCGAGAAGTTTCTCCGCTGGTGCCGCGTGCCGGACGCGGCGGATAAAAGATGGGGCGGTGGCATTCGCGTTTGACGCGGGCGCGGGAAAGGTATTCCTTCGATCCATGAATTCGGTCACCTCGCGCCAGGTTTCCCCACGGCAGCTCGCGGTGCCGAATCTGCTGACTTATGCCCGCATCGCCGCGGTACCGGCCGTCGTCGCTTGCCTCTACTGGCAGGACATTCTGCAGGGTGGGTTGTGGCTGCGCTGGGTGGCCGTGGTGATCTTCATCACCGCGGGGGTGACCGACGTCCTCGATGGCTACTACGCGCGCAAGCGCGGCGAGCAGTCGGCCTTCGGCCGCATGCTCGATCCTATCGCCGACAAGCTTTTGGTGGCGTCGTGTCTGTTGATGTTGGCGGCGGACGGCACCATCCGCGGCTGGTCCCTGTGGGCGGCCATCGTCATTCTCTGCCGCGAGATTCTGGTCTCTGGCCTGCGCGAATATCTCGCGGAGTTGCGCGTCAGCGTGCCGGTGACGCAGCTCGCCAAGTGGAAGACGACGCTGCAACTCGTCGCCGTCGGTTTTCTCATTGCCGGCAAGGCGGGCGACGCGGTCGTGCCGGTGGTGACGCCGATCGGACTTGCCCTGCTCTGGCTGTCGGCATTGCTGACGCTGTACACTGGCTGGGACTATTTCCGCGCCGGCGCGCGTCACTTGACCAAGGATTGAGCGTTGAAGCTTCGCTATTTCGCCTGGGTGCGCGAGCGCATCGGCAAGCCCGAGGAGGAGATCGAACTCCCCGCAGGTATCACGACAGTCGCCGATCTCGTGGCTTGGCTCAGCCAGCGTGGCGAGGAATACGCCCACGCCTTCGAAAATCCGAAGGTGATCCGCGCCGCGATCGATCGCGCCCATGTGCGCGCCGACGCCGCCATTCTCGGCGCGCACGAGATCGCCTTTTTCCCGCCGATGACGGGGGGCTAGCGCAAGGAAGACGGACATGGCAGCCACTGTCCGACTGCAGCGCGAGCCGTTCGACGCCGCCAGCGAAGTGGATAAGCTGCGCCGCGGCCGCGGCGATATCGGCGCCGTCGTCACCTTTACCGGCATCTGCCGCAGCGATGAGACGGGTGCCCCGCTGCTGGCCATGACGCTCGAGCATTATCCGGGTATGGCCGAAGCCGAGATCGCGCGTCACGTCGAGGCGGCCGAGCGGCGTTGGCCGCTGCTCGGTGTTGCCGTCATCCACCGCTACGGGCGCATCGTGCCGGGCGAGGACATCGTCCTCGTCGTCACCGCCGCCGCCCATCGCCAGGACGCGTTCGCCGCCGCCGAATTCCTGATGGATTACCTCAAGACTCGTGCGCCGTTCTGGAAGCAGATCGAATTTGCCGGTGACGGCCGGACGGATGCGAAGATGTGGGTCGACGCCAAGCAATCGGACGACGCGCTGGCCGATCGCTGGACGGCGTCATCGGGCCGCCGCGCGGCGGAGTGATCGCGCGTATTTCGGGTCGAGCTCTTCACGCAACCGGGCACCGCGAACACATCTACCGGGATCTGCAAAGGGCTCCAGACACCTTAAGGGCTGACGGAGGAACGTCGTGATCCGCATTCTTCTCGCTCCCGCCGCGCTGGTCTTTGCAGCGAGCATGGCGCAAGCCGCGGAAATGACGTTCTACCAGCTCCCTGCCGGTTCCTTCCCGCACGATGTCGCGCCGGCCGCGGATGGCGCGGTCTGGTTCAGCGGCCAGAGCCAAGGATTTGCCGGCCGCTTCGATCCCAAGACCGGCCATCTCGAAAAGATCCCGCTCGGGCGTGGCGCGGCGCCGCACGGCGTCATCGTCGGCCCCGACGGCAACGCCTGGCTGACCGAAGGCGGCCAGAACGCCATCGCACGCGTCGACGCGAAGAGCAAAGAGGTCAAGCTGTTCCCATTGCCGAAGGAGTTTTCAAACGCCAACCTCAACACGTTGGCGTTCGACAAGAACGGCATCGTATGGTTCACCGGCCAAAGCGGGGTCTACGGCCGCGCCGATCCTGCCACTGGGAGGGTCAACGCGTGGAAGGCGCCGAAAGGTCCGGGTCCTTACGGCATCGCCGCCACACCGACGGGCGACATCTGGTACGCATCGCTTGCCGGCGACCACATTGCGAAGATCGATACGACGAGCGGCGCAGTGACGGTGGTGGAACCACCGAAGCCGGGCGTGGGACCGCGCCGCATCTGGTCGGATTCCAAAGGCGCGTTGTGGGTGAGCTTTTGGCACGCGGGAGCGATCGGCCGCTACGACCCAGTAACGAAGGCTTGGGCCACTTATCCGCTGCCACAGAGCAAATGGGGTGCCTATTCGATCTATGTCGATGACAGGGATCGGGCATGGACGACCGATTGGGCCGCCAACGCCGTGCAACGTTTCGATCCCAAGACCGGGACCTACACCACCTTTCCAAGCGACAAGAAAAACGCAAATGTCCGCCAGATGCTGGGCCGGCCAGGCGAAGCGTGGGGCGGCGAATCGGGCACCGACCGGTTGGTGGTGATCCGCGATTGACCGAACACCGGCCTGCTTGCCGAATCAGGCCGCTTTTTTCTTACCTTTGGGCTGCACCTCGGCGGTGTAGTCGGTCATGAGTTGCTGCGTGATCGCCGCCGGGGTGAACCTCCACTGCGCGATCTCGGATACCGCCGTGACCTCGGCGGCGCTGCCGGTGATGAAGCACTCCGAGAACTGGGTGAGCTCATCGGGCATGATGCGCCGTTCGATCACCTCGATGCCGCGCTTCTGCGCCAGCTCAATGACGGTGCGGCGGGTGATGCCGTCGAGGAAGCAATCGGCGATCGGCGTGTGGATCTTGCCGTCCCTGATGAAAAAGATGTTGGCGCCGGTGCATTCCGCGACGCGGCCTTGCCAATCCAGCATCATCGCGTCGGCATAGCCTTTGCGCTCGGCGATGTGCTTGGAAATGGTGCAGATCATGTATAGGCCCGCGGCCTTCGCCCGCGCGGGCGCGGTCTTCGGGTCCGGCCGCCGGTAGTCGGCGAGATCGAGCCGGATGCCCTTGAGCCGCTGCACCGGATCGAAATAGCTCGGCCACTGCCAAGTGGCGATGGCGAGGTGGATCTTATTGTGCTGTGCCGAGACGCCCATCATCTCCGACCCGCGCCAGGACACCGGCCGCACATAAGCGTCGGTCTGTCCGTTCTTTTCCAGCACCAAGCGCTTGGCCGCATCGATCTCGGCGACCGAGTAGGGGATGTCAAAGTCGAGCAGCTCGGCTGATCGCTTCAGCCGCTCCGAATGCTCCGTGCACTTGAAGATTTCACCGCCATAGGCGCGCTCGCCCTCGAACACGGAGCTGGCGTAATGCAATCCGTGGGAGAGCACATGCAGCGTGGCCTCGCCCCAGGGCACCAGCTTGCCGTCGTACCAGATCACCCCCTCGAGGCGATCATACGGTTGTTCTGCCATGGCGATTCCTCCTCGGGACGTCGGTCCGGCGCCTGTGGACGCGGGCTCGTCCTTCGGCTTTTGCGTCGCGGCCCGACACCCGGTATGTTTCGGGCCGCCCATGAGAGCGCGCTTGCGGCGACGGCGCAATCCGTTTGGCGCCGAGCCGCGGGTACGATCGTTTCGTAGCGGCCAGCTCTCGGATAACAATCTGACCTAAATATGTCAACATGGCTGACCTAACTGTTCCCGTTGCAACCGATCGGCCATTTCCCAGCGCCGAACGAGGCACCCGCGGCCATGAACCGATCTGGGACGTCATCGAGCTTCTGTTTTTCGCCTACCGGGATTTCATCGGCGATCCCGACGACGTGCTGGCGAAGTTGGGCTTCGGACGCGCGCACCACCGGGTGCTGCATTTCGTCAACCGCAATCCCGGCATGAAGGTTGCGGAACTGCTCGATATCCTGAAAATCACCAAGCAGTCGCTCGGCCGCGTGCTCAAGCAGCTCATCGATCAGAGCTATGTGGTGCAGAAGGAGGGCGCCCACGACCGGCGCCAACGCCTGCTCTACGTTACCGCCAAAGGCGAGGCGTTGGCGATGAAGCTCGCCGGACTGCAAACTGCCCGCATCGCGCGCGCTCTCTCGGAGCTGGGACCGAATGCGCACGAGGCCGCCTGCCAATTTCTCACCGCCATGATCAACGCCGAACAGCGCGACGCCGTGCTGCGCTTCATCGCGCGCGCGGATCGGGCGCGCCGCGCGCGCGGCTGAGCCGAAGCGATGCGAGCCGCGACTACGGCCTCCGCCGCGCTTCCCGACGACGCTCCTCATCTATTGGTGGTCGACGACGACCGCCGCATCCGCAATCTGCTGTCGCGCTTCTTGTTGGCCGAAGGCTACCGCGTCACCACGGCGGAGACGGCGGCCGATGCGCGCGCCAAGCTCGCCGGGCTGCGGTTCGATCTGTTGATCCTCGATGTGATGATGCCGGGGGAGACCGGCTTTGATCTCGCACGCGATCTGCGCGCTTCCTCGAGTGTGCCGATCATCATGCTGACCGCCCGCGACGAAGCGCAGAGCCGCATCGAGGGCCTCACCATCGGCGCCGACGACTATGTGGGCAAGCCGTTCGAGCCGCGAGAGCTGTCGTTGCGCGTGGCCAGCATCCTGCGGCGCGCCCGCCCGGCCTCGGCTCCGGCGGTGGAATCGGTGTGCTTCGGCGAGTTCCGGTTTCACCTCGCGCGCGGCGAACTCAAGCGCGGCGATGAAATCGTGCGCCTCACCGATCGCGAGCGCGACATGCTGCGCCTGCTGGCGGCCACTCCCGGCGAGACGGTCCCACGGCAAACGCTCGGCGGCAACGACGGCGCCACCGGCGAGCGCGCCGTCGATGTGCAGGTCAACCGCTTGCGCCGCAAGATCGAGCACGATCCGGCCAATCCGCTTCTGGTGCAGACCGTGCGCGGCATCGGATACCGCCTGGTAACGACGCCATGACCACGCTCGATGTCGGCATCGCCGCGCTGCGCTCGAGCCTGAGCGCGCTGCGCTCGGCCGCGGCCCGCGGCTACGAACTCTACGATCGCAGCAGCGCCACGCTGAAAGGTGTGATGCCGAAAGGCCTCTATGCGCGCGCGCTGCTCATCATCATCGCGCCCATGGTGGTGCTGCAATCGGTCGTCGCTTTCATGTTCATGGAGCGGCACTACAACCAGGTCACGCAGCGGCTTTCCGCGGGGGTCGTGCAGGACATCGCCACCTTGATCGAGATCGACAAGGCATTTCCGCAGGACCAGGCGCTGCTGCGCCGCGTCGCGCAAGACAAGCTCGGTCTGGTCGTCGATTTTCTCCCCGTTACCGAGTTGCCGCCGCCGGGGCCGAAACCGTTCTTCTCGCTGGTCGATCAGGCGCTCTCCGACGAGGTCAGAAAGCAGATCGGGCGGCCGTTCTGGATCGACACGGTCGGACGCTCGGCACTGCTTGAGATCCGCGTCAAGCTCGACAACACGGTGATGCGCGTGTTCGCGCCTCGCCGCGCCGCTTATGTCTCCAACTCGCACATCTTTCTCGCCTGGATGGTCGGCACCTCGCTGGTGCTGATCACCGTGGCGGTCCTGTTCCTGCGCAACCAGATCAGGCCGATTCTGCGGCTGGCGGATGCGGCCGAAAGCTTCGGCAAGGGACGCGAAGTGCCTGATTTCCGCCCACGCGGCGCGCGCGAAGTTCGGCGCGCGGCAGTGGCCTTTATCGAAATGAAGCGACGCATCGAGCGCGCGCTGGAGCAGCGCACCGCAATGCTCGCTGGAGTTTCCCACGACCTGCGCACCGTTCTCACCCGTTTCAAGCTCGAGCTTGCCCTCCTCGGCGATAGTCCGGAGGTCGAAGCGATGAAAAAGGACGTGGACGAGATGGGCCGCATGCTGGAGGCTTATCTCGCGTTCGCACGTGGGGATTCGGGGGAGCAATCGGCGCCGACCGACATGGGCGCGCTGCTCGAACAGCTCAAGACCGACGCCGAGCGCAACGGCCATAAGTCCAGCGTGCATTTCCACGGCCAACCGGTGGTTACCGTGCGGCCGGCGTCATTCAAGCGCTGCCTAGGCAATCTGGTCTCGAACGCGGCGCGGCATGCGCCATCGATTTCGATCACCGGTCATCGCGACCACCGCTGGCTCACCGTCACCGTGGACGACGACGGCCCCGGCATTGCACCGCAACTGCGCGAAGAGGTGTTCAAGCCGTTCCTGCGGCTTGACGACGCGCGCAATCAGGACGAAGGCGGCACCGGACTCGGGCTGGCCATTGCGCGCGACATCGCCCGCTCCCATGGCGGCGACATCACCTTGTCGGATAGTCCGCTCGGAGGATTGCGGGCGACGGTCCGGGTGCCGATCTAGGCCGCGACCGTATCCTCGTCGTCCGGCTCGCGCCGCCGGCGCGGGCGCAGGCGGCAGACCGCCGCGGGAATCCGTAGAACATCGTCCAGCAAACCCGACCAGCGCTGCCCGCGCGCGAGCGCGCGGTCGAGGGCCGCCATGGTGCGGGCAAGGCCGGGGTCCTCGTCGTGGACCCAGGTGCGCAGCACCGATGCGAACAACACCGCGAGCCCTTGCGCGCGCAGCATGCCGCGCGGGCCTGAGGCGCCGATGTCGGCGGCCGTCAGCATCCACTGCTGCGAGCGCACGCCGAGCGAGTTGAGGGCAAGCGCGAGGCCGGGATTGCGCGCGGCCGAGCGCACCAGCGAGCGCACCGCCGCTTTGTGCGGTGCGAGCAGTTCAAGCCTGCGCATCAACACGTCGAACAGGCGCTCGCGCGGCGGCTCTTCGGCCATGTCGGCATCGCCGCCGGCAAGCACTGCGCGGTCGGTCTCGCGCATGTGCGCGGCGAGGATCGCGAGCCTCGAAGCGAATGCGCCGCGCAGATCCGCGAGCGACACCTTCGCTGCCTTGGCAATTTCGGCAAAGCCGATGCGCTCAATCGGTTTTTCCGCGAGCAGCGCCATGAATGCGTCAATGATGCGCTCGCGTTCGGATTTGCTGCTGCGCGACGCGGCACGGGGGGCGGACTTGCGCGCGGATTTGCGAGCCATGGCCGAACTCCTGAACGAGTCTCCCCGTGCGATCAAATGTAAGCCCGCAATCGGCGACGTTCCAGGGCTGCCGCGCGGGTCAAGCGCGTCGCTGCCAAGTCCACAAAGCTCGTTTGGCCGGCGCAGAGGAGACGTCACCCCGCCAAATCGCGCGAGCGCTTGGTGGCGGCGGCGATCGCCGCCGTCATAAGCCGTTCGAGTCCGTCCTTGCCCATCAGCACGTCGAGCGCGGCAGCGGTCGTGCCCCCCGGCGAGGTGACGTTTTGTCTCAAAGTTGCGGGGTCGAGCGGCGAACGCTGCAGCAGTTCGCCCGAGCCTGCGACCGTGGCGCGCGCGAGCGTGGCGGCGAGCGCGGGCGGTAGGCCGGCGGCGGCGCCCGCATGCGCCATCGCCTCGGCGAGCAAGAACACATAGGCTGGTCCCGAGCCGGAGAGCGCGGTCACCGCGTCCATCAGCGTCTCGTCACTAATCCATTCCACGGTGCCGACCGCGGACAGCAACGCGTCGACGAGCGCGCGCTGTTCGGGCGAGATGCGGGAATTTGCGACCATAACCGTGATGCCGCGGCCGATCGCGGCCGGCGTATTCGGCATGGCGCGAACGAGCGCGGCCTGCGGCAGCGCGTCCGCGAGGAATCGCAGCGTGCGCCCCGCCATGATGGATACGACCACGGTCGCGTCGCCAACGAATGGCGCCAGCGCCGGCATGGCCTCGGGCGCGGTCTGCGGTTTGACCGCGAGAACCACTGCGGCGACCTCGCCAACGGCATCGCGAGGGGGATTGAGGCGCAAGCCGCGCCCGCTCAGCGCCGCAACTTCGGGGCTGGGTTGCGGCTCGATCACCGCGACATTGGCGGGGGAAAAGCCGAGGCGGAGCCAGCCCTCGAGCATGGCGCCACCCATCTTGCCGGCGCCGGCGAGGAGGATGGTGCCCGATAGGTTGGCGAGAGGACGCGTCTTCGCGTGCGGATTCGCTGCTGAACTCATGGCGGCGCTTATGCCCTTGATGCCCGGTTCATCCGGGCATCCACGTCCTAAATCGCGCGCGGGTCAAGTGCGCGCGGGCGTGAGCGCTCGGGAGCTTATGCCTGCCCTTGGGTGTCGAACATGGCGGCATCAAGCGCGGTGCGCGCCGGCTTGCCCGCCCACACCACGAACTGGAAAGCGGGGAAATACCGCTCGCAGGCGTCGAGCGCCGTCCCCAGCAACGCCTCGCATTGCCGCCCTGAGGCTTCGACGCCGCCGGCGAGCACCAATGCGTGTCGATACATGACGAGCCCGTCCTGGGTCCACAGATCGAAATGTCCGACCCACATCTGCTCGTTGATCAGCGAGATCAGTTGCTGCACCTCGCCGCGGCAACGCTCCGGCACTTTGAGCTCGAAGGCGCAAGCGAGATGCAGCGCCTCGATATCGTACATCCAGGTGTAGGAAACCTGATAGTCAGTCCACTTCCCGGCCGCCAGGATGGTGATCTCGTCCTCGCCCGCGCGCTCGAACGACCACCCGTTGGTGGCGGCGACTCGCTCGACGACCTCGAGCGGGTTGCCCTGGGGTTGTTCGGCAAAGTCGATGAGAGCCATGCTTTGTCTCCACCCTGGACATGGGATGCGCAATCGACCGCACGCACACCACGCCGCTGCTGACGCAGCCCCCGGTGGAGCTGAGTGACCGCTCCGGGGCGAATCACCTGACGACTCGAATATAACCCCACTGATTCCCGTGGCTAAAGCACAATCGGGCTGCATCGCGCGTTTGGTGGATATCTCGCCGCGCGGAATCGTTTCTCCACAGGTTCCGTCGGCAGATGCAGGAGCCGGGAATCAGGAATCAGCAGGCGCGAATCGCCGCGAGCCGACTCCCGACTCCGGATTCTCGAGTCTTGTCAGTCGAATAGGCTCGACACCGACTCTTCGGCGGCGGTGCGGCCGATGGCTTCGCCGATCAGGGTGGCGACCGAGAGCAGGCGGATGTTGCGGGCGACCTTGACCGCCTGGGTCGGCTGGATCGAGTCGGTGATGACCAGCTCCTTGAGCCGGGAGGCGGTGATGCGGGCAACCGCGCCGCCGGAGAGCACGCCGTGGGTGATGTAGGCGTAGACCGCGGTCGCGCCCTTCTCCAACAGCGCGTCGGCGGCGTTCACCACGGTACCGCCGGAATCGATGATGTCGTCGACCAGGATGCAGGTGTACCCGTCTACCTCACCGATGACGTTCATCACTTCGGATTCGCCGGCACGCTCGCGGCGCTTGTCGACGATGGCGAGCGGCGCGTTGATGCGCTTGGCGAGCCCGCGGGCACGGCCGACGCCGCCGACGTCGGGCGAGACCACCATAACTTTGTCGATGTCGAAGCGCTCCTTGATGTCGCGCACCATCATCGGCGCCGCGTAAAGGTTGTCGGTCGGGATGTCGAAAAATCCTTGGATCTGTCCGGCGTGGAGGTCGAGCGTCATCACCCGATCGGCGCCGGCGCGGGTGATGAGATTGGCCACCAGCTTGGCCGAGATCGGCGTGCGCGGCGCCGGTTTGCGGTCCTGCCGGGCATAACCGAAATAGGGAATGACCGCGGTGACGCGCCGCCCCGACGCGCGGCGCAGCGCGTCGATGATGATGAGCAATTCCATCAAATTGTCGTTGGCGGGAAACGACGTCGATTGGATCACAAAAACGTCGGTGCCGCGCACGTTTTCCTGGATCTCGACGAAGATCTCCATGTCGGCGAAGCGGCGCACCACCGCCCTGGTCAGCGGGGTGGCGAGATAGGCGGCGATGGCGTCGGCAAGCGCGGGGTTGGAGTTGCCGGCCACAAGCTTGATCGCCCCGTTGTTGGGCCGCATCGCTGTCTCCTGGCAAAACCCCTTCGCTCGCGGCGCCCTGATAACAAGGAGGCGGCAAGGCTGGCAATATGACGGAACACCGGGAGCGGGCGTTGTCCCGCTGATTCACGCGGTTTGCGGGCCCGGCTGGCAAACTCGCCCGGCGTTTTTAACCTTATCCACATCGTCGGGCGGCCGGCGGGTCAGGGGGCAAGCGCGATGGCGTGGATGTGCCGGCCATAATCGCGCTCGTTATGGTGCGTCGAGCGCCGGTAGCTGAAGAACCGCGTCGCATCGGCGTAGGTGCAGTGGCCAAGGTCTTCGACGCGCCGGATACCGGCAGCGGCGAGCCGGGTCGCGATATAGCCGGGAAGATCGAACAGGGCATGCTGCGGCCTTGCCGATGGCTGGAAGAATCGTGCGATGGCCGCGTCCTCGGATGTGAAACGGGCGACGAATTCGGGCCCGACCTCGTAATTCGGCTGGCGGATGGTCGGCCCCAGCGCCACTGCAATCCGCGCCCGGTCGGCGCCGCATCGCTCCATGGCGGCAATGGCAGCTTCGAGCACGCCGGTGGCGGCGCCGCGCCAGCCGGCATGGGCTGCGCCGATCACGCCGGCTGTTTCGTCGGCGAACAGGACGGGCGCGCAGTCGGCGGTGGTGACGCCGATGGCGAGCCCCGGCACGGTCGTCACGATGGCGTCGGCGCGGGGGCGCTCGTGCGGCGGCCACGGCCGATCGATCGTCACCACGTCGGGAGAATGGATCTGGTACGCGGTGAGCAGACGGTCCGGGGCCACGCCGAGTGCGGCCGCCATGCGCGCGCGATTCTCGGCGACTTTGGCGGGGGCATCGTCGGAGCCGGGCCCGCCGTTGAGGCTGGCATAGACCCCGTCGGACACGCCGCCCTCGCGTGTGAAGAAGGCATGTCGGACGCGGGGCAGGGCGCAGAGCGAGGCGGCCTGCAGCATGCTTGCCATTGTGTCATGCCCTGCGTGGGTGGGTGAATTTTCGGGCGACATGGTTTGCACGCGCTCACGCTTCGAAGCCGGCCAGGCGTTCGAGCTTTGGATCGGCGACCGCAATCGCCTTGAACAGGCGGCCCATGCCGGTGCGGTCCTCGTTGGTGAGGCGCACCAAGGCGGCGTCGATCACGCTGGCGTAGTCGGGCGGAGCCACCGCCTTGAGCGCCGCCGCGCGCTCCTCGATGCCGAGCTGGCGCAGGAACTCGCCCTGCGTCACGGGCCCATGCACCCGCGCCCCAATCCCTTCGGCCGCGTGCGCCAGCGCTTGAAAGTCGACATGCGCGGTGAGGTCGACCAGCCCTGGTCCCAGCAGCGGCTCGGCGAACTGATGCCCGCCGACCGCCTGCAAGGTATCGCCGATGGCGCTCTCGATGTGGCCGTAATCGGTGATCAGCGCCGCGCCGCCGTGGCGCACAACCCGCCGGCCGATCTCGAGCGCGATCGTATCCGTGCGCCACTCGAAGATCTCGCCGATCTTGGCGGCGCGCAACGTGCTCGGCAAAAGCTTGTCGAACAGCGGGATCGGATCGCGATGGATACTGAAATGAAACTTGTCGTCCTCGTCGATCTTGATGACGCGCTCATGCCAGACATCGGCGCACATGACCGCCTGATGGACTGGCAGCGCGTCGAAGAACTCGTTGGCGAGCACGATCAGCGGCCCGTCCGGCACGTCCTGGATGGAGGAATGCCACGCTACCGGTACGTCGCCGCCTTGCAAAGTGCGGCGTTGCACGCGCTCGAGCGCCGGGCTGATCTCGACCAATTGAACTTCGACGGCGGCGCGGAAGTCCGGCATCACTCTCGCCGCCCGCAGCACGTCGACCATCATGGTGCCCCGGCCGGGCCCGAGCTCCACCAGATTGAGCTTGCCGGGCGATCCCATCGCCCGCCACGTCGCGGCCGCCCACAAGCCGAGCAGCTCGCCGAACATCTGGCTGATCTCGGGCGCTGTGGTGAAGTCGCCGGCGGCGCCGAACGGGTCGCGCCTCGCGTAGTAGCCGCGCTCGGGATCGGTGAGGCAAAGCTCCATATAGTGCGCCACCGCCATCGGGCCGCCGACTGCAATGCGCCGCCGAATCTCCGTCTCGAGCGGGACAGTGTCCGTCATGCCCGCGGTACCGTTTCCTTTCGCATGGCCGCCACCATGAGGATGATGCCCGCGAGCATCAATGGCAGCGACAACAGCATGCCCATGGTCAACCCGCCCCACAGGAAGCCGAGTTGGGGATCGGGTTCGCGAAAATGTTCGCCAACTGAGCGCGCGACGGCGTAGCCGAAACTGAAGGCGCCGAGGATGAATCCCGGCCGCTTGAGCGCGCCAGCGCGGATGAAGGCAGTGAGCAGCACGAACAGCAGAAGGCCTTCGAGCGTCGCCTCGTAGAGCTGGCTCGGATGACGCGGCAGCGGCCCGCCGGTCGGAAATACCATCCCCCACGGCAAGTCAGTCGGCCGGCCCCAAAGCTCGCCGTTGATGAAATTGGCGATGCGGCCGAGAAAGATTCCGATGGTTCCAGCTGCGCAGGTGATGTCGCCCAGGGAAAGTATGGAAAGCCGGCGATGGCGCGCGAACAAGATGACCGCGAGCACACAGCCGAGAAAGCCGCCGTGAAATGACATGCCGCCCTTCCACAGCTGGAACGCCTCCAGCGGGTGCGCGGCGAAATAGCCGGGATTGTAGAACAGCACGTAGCCGATCCGCCCGCCGAGGATGATGCCGAGCGTCACCCACAGCACGAAGTCGTCGTAAGCGCTGACGGTAAAGGGCATCGGCTTGTTCCAAAGCCGCTCGCAGCCGATGGTCGCGCGGGCGTAGAGCCAGCCTAAGAGAATGCCGACAATATACGCGAGCGCATACCAGCGGATGGCGATCGGCCCGAAGCTGATGAGCACGGGGTCGAAGGCGGGGAAGGTCAGAGCGTAAAGCGGCATCGGCGACTCGCGCAAAGTCGGCTCGGGTGATGCGGGCAGCGGGGCGGCGAAGTCAAGCGGCCGCGTACCCGGTTCAGGGACCGGCCGAGATGGCTTCGAGCACCGCCAAGGCATCGGCGGTGCCGTCGGCATCGCCCTTCTCGAAATCCTGCTCGCTCTGGCCCATCGTATTGGTGACGTGCGCGAGGCAAAGGATCGCCACGCCGGCGGCACGCGCGAAGGTATAGAGCGCGGCCGCTTCCATCTCCACGGCGAGGACGCCCTTGGATCGCGCCCAAGCGATGGCCGCGGCGGTTTCACGAAACGGGGCATCCGTGGTCCAGCTCGCGCCCACAAAGGCGTGCAGGCCTTTCGCCCGCAGCGCTTCGCTCGCCGTCGCGACAAGCTTCGGATCGGCTTGCGCGAATTCGGCGGGCTCTGCGTAGTGGTAGCTGGTTCCTTCGTCGCGCAGGGCGCGGTCGATGATGACGAAATAGGGTGGCCGCCCTGCCGGGACGATCTGACCCGCGGACGTCAAGCTCAAAAGCAAGCGGCAACCGCTCGCGAACAGCTCTTCTGCGACCAAGACCGCGAACGGTGCGCCCACCGCGCAGCCGACGATCCCGACTGTGCGCTCGCCCAGGGTGAAGGTGTCGAGCCTGGTATGATAGCAGGGCCACGCCGCGAACGGATGGGCGCGCCCCGTGTCTCTCAATCGGCGGGCGATATCGCCATCCGGATCGAGGATGCAGATCGACGGCACGTCGGCGGCGGCGAGACCCTTCTGGCGGCGTGCCTCGCGCAACAGCGCCTTCGGCGCGAACACCGAGGGAGCAGAGGCGGTCTTATGATCGAGAATGGGAGGCTTTCGCACGTGGTGTTTGTCGCAGCGAATGCGGCGATTTGAAAGGGGGAGTTCCGGACCGCGGCCGAACGGCATGGCGGCGGAGCAAGGCGCCCTGGCCTGATATAATAAGCGCGCTCCCGCCGCCCTTGCAGGCGGAGCAAACTGTCACCATTGTTGTGCCTGGCGTTTGAATTCGAATCCGAGACCAGCGATGACCCAGACCACCAACCGTTTCTTCGACGAGATGGCACGGCTGATGAACGACGCGGCTGGCGTCGCGTCGGGCGTGCGGCGCGAATTCGATACCATGGTCCGCAACCAAGCCGATCGCATCTTGCGCGACCTCGATGTGGTCAAGCGCGAGGAATTCGAGGCGGTCAAGGAAATGGCGCGCCTCGCGCGCGAGGAGAACGAGGCATTGAAGGCGCGCATCGCCGCGCTCGAGGCCAAGCTTGGCGCAGGAAGCCCATAAGCACTTGGCTTGCCAGCGTTTTCCCACGCGCGGGAGCGGTTGCGGATTTCTTGTCTTTCCTCGTTGCGCTCGCTATAAGCGCGCCGAACCCCGGCGCGGCGTGCGCCTGTGCCGGCAGGATCGCAGCTTCCATAGCTTTGGAGCCACGCTGCGGTGAGGCGAGGCCGCGTCTCGGCGGCCGTTTTGTTGCGAGAGGATTTGCGTCATGGCGACCGTCAAGCAGATGAAGGCGGCGGCGCGGTCGCGGGCCGGCAAGGGCTCGGCCCGCGCGGAGCGTCGCGCCGGCCGCGTGCCGGGCGTTGTCTACGGCGACGGCAAGCCGCCGCTCAACGTTTCGGTTGATCACGCCGATCTCAAGCAGCGCATCTATGCCGGCCGCTTTCTCACCAGCATCTATGAGCTCGACATCGATGGCAGCAAGCAACGGGTCATCCCGCGCGACTTCCAGCTCGACCCGGTGAAGGACCTGCCCGTGCACGTGGATTTCCTGCGGCTGGGGGAAGGCGCGGAGGTCCGGGTGCGGATTCCGGTCCACGTGATCAACGCCGACCAGTCTCCGGGCGTCAAACGCGGCGGCACGGTTAACACCGTCACTCACACGATCGAGGTGGTGTGCTCGCCCGAGAACATCCCGGAATCGATCGATGTCGATGTCTCGGGTCTCGAGATCAATTATTCGAAACACCTGAGCGAAGTCACGCTGCCGCCGAACGTGCGCGTCGTCGGCAAGTTTGACCACACCCTAGTGACCATTGTGCCGCCGTCGGGCTACGCGGAAGAGATGAAGGCAGCGGCGGAAGCTGCGGCTGCGGCTGCGGCAGCCGCGGCCGCTGCCGCCGAAGCCGGTGTTACTCCCGAGGGCGCCGCTCCAGGCGCCGCGCCTGGTGCGGCTGCGCCCGCGGGTGCCGCGGGAGCTCCGGGCGCGCCGGGCGCTCCTGCAGCCGCTGGCGCCGCGGCGCCAGCCGCGGACAAGAAGCCAGCGGCCCCGGAGAAGAAGTAAGGAAACTGTCGCAGCGTGTCGCGGATGCGGTGCAGCGCACAGCGTTCTGACGCGGAGCGTTTCACCGCTGATCCGGGACCTTCTCAGATTTGGAGTTCGTAACCGTCCCCCGGGTGCACCACTTCGCAATCAAGTGTACCCAGATTGCGTAAACTTATCTGTGGTGCTGCGCTGCGCCCGGGACACGAACCCACAGGCTTTTCCATGCTGCTTCTTGTCGGGCTCGGCAATCCCGGTTCGCGCTACGCCGGCAACCGACACAATATCGGTTTCATGGCGGTCGACGCGATCGCCAAGCGCCGCGGCATCGGCCCGTGGCGGCGGCGCTTTCAGGGCGTATCCGCCGAGGGTCCGCTCGGCGGCGAGCGCGCGCTCTTGCTGCTGCCCGGCACCTACATGAACGAGTCGGGCCGCGCGGTGGCCGAGGCTGCGCATTTCTACAAGCTCGGTCTCTCCGACATCGTCGTGGTGCACGACGAGATCGACCTCGCGCCCGGCAAAGTGCGGGTCAAGACCGGCGGCGGCGTTGCCGGGCACAACGGCCTGCGCTCGATCTCGGCGCACATCGGCAACGACTATCGGCGCGTGCGCATCGGCGTGGGACACCCCGGCGTGAAGGAGCTGGTTGAGGCCTATGTGCTCAACGACTTCGCCAAGGAGGAGCGGCCGTGGGTCGAGGCGCTCTGCGCGATCATCGCCGATAACGCCGAGTTGCTGGTGCAAGGCCAGGACGCGACCTTCCAGAACAAGGTGCATCTCGGCATGCAGGCCAAGGGATTCGTTGCGCCCAAGGAGCAGGAAGACGCCGATGAATGAGCGACGCGTGGCGTAATCGTCAGAGTAACCTCATGGGCTTCATATGCGGCATTCTCGGCCTCTCCAACGTCGGCAAATCGACGCTGTTCAACGCGCTGACGGCGACGGCGGCGGCGCAAGCGTCCAATTATCCGTTCAGCACGATTGAGCCGAACGTGGGCGAGGTGATGGTGCCCGACCCACGCCTGGACGTGCTGGCAAAGCTCGCCAAATCCGCCAGGATCAAACCCACGCGGCTCACCTTCGTCGATATCGCCGGCCTCGTGCGCGGCGCCTCCAAGGGCCAAGGTCTCGGCAACCAGTTTCTCGCCCACGTGCGCGAGGTCGACGCCATCGCCCACGTGGTGCGTTGCTTCGTCGATGCCGACGTCGCCCATGTCTCCGGCGCGATCGATCCGATCGCCGACATCGAGACGATCGAGACCGAGCTGATGCTCGCCGACCTCGACAGCCTGGAGCGGCGCGTCGATTCCCTCGCCAAGAAGGCGAAGGGAAATGACAAGGACGCCGTCGAAGCCAGGGAGACGCTCGATCTCGTCAACCGGGCGCTCGTGTTGCTGCGCGACGGCAAGCCGGCGCGATTGGTCGAGCGCAAGCCGGAGGAGGAGAAGGCCTTTCGCATGCTGGGCCTGTTGACCGCCATTCCGGTGCTTTATGTGTGCAACGTCGACGAGGCCGCTGCTGCGACCGGCAACGACTTTTCCCGCGCCGTCGAGGCGCGCGCCCGGGAGGAGGGCGCGGCTTGCGTCGTCATCTCGGCGAAGATCGAAGCGGAGATTGCCGTGCTGCCCGCGCAGGAGCGCGCCGAATACCTCTCTGCGATCGGGCTCAAGGAGCCGGGCCTCGACCGCTTGATCCGCGCCGGCTATGCGCTCCTCAATCTGATCACCTATTTCACCGCCGGCCCCAAGGAGGCGGCAGCCTGGACGATCACGCGCGGCACCAAGGCGCCGCAGGCGGCCGCCGTCATCCATTCCGACTTCGAGCGCGGCTTCATCCGCGCCGAGACCATTGCTTATGACGACTACGTAACGCTCGGGGGCGAAGCCGGCGCGCAACAAGCAGGCAAAATGCGGCTCGAGGGAAAATCCTACGTCGTCGCCGACGGCGACGTCATGCATTTCAGATTTGCGACGTAATTCCCAGGGCCGTTGTCTTTGTCTCGTCATGCCCGGGCAGAAGCGCGTCGAAGACGCGCGTAAACGCGCTTATGACCCGGGCATCCATCTTCTTCGCAAGAAGCTTTTTCGAAGATGGATGGATTGCATCGCAGCTCGGGCTTGCCCGAGTTGCGCGATATTATGCGCCCCAAGTCGGGTAAACCCGACTTGGGGTGTCAAGCCCGGCAATGACGATGGATAAATCCGTGCTGACAGCCGAGAGCAGACATCACATCTGCTGGCCGCGCTGGCGGATGGCGCCGAGATGCTCGTTGATGCGGAACATGATCAGCACGAACTCGGCGATGATGCGCGCGAAGATCACGCCGATCACCACGCTGATCAGGCTGGCGACAACCCAGAACAAGCCGGCGAGCGGACTGAGCGCCATCAGCGTCAGACCGGAGATGATGCCGGAGAGGCCGAACAGAACCGAGATGCCGACCGCGAGCCAGTAGAACAGCTTGATGATCGAGGGGGTGATGAACCGTTCCCATTGGAACAGGTCGCGAAAATCGAACATGGGGTCCTCCTCCCGACGCAGGGGTGCCGCCAGTTGACGCAACTCGCGCAGCCGACGTCGCGCTTTCCCAGCCGGTTGCAAGCCTCGACTGCGCACCGCGTCGTTCGGTCTTCGCCGTAAGCGAGACGAACACTGCACTGCGGCATCCCGATGGTCAATCGAACCGCGCGAATCCGCGTGGTTAATGCCGGCTTAATTCCACGCACGCGGCGCGCGTGCGGGCCGGGGACGGTTCCGTCGTGACCGATTGACCTCACCCGATGCCGCGTCTAGGGAACGGCAGCCCGTAAGCGCAGGATCGCCGTGCCCCGTCTGCATTGGGAAGATTTCAGTCCCGGCCAAGTCACCGAATGCGGATCGCGGCTTATTACGCGCGCGGAAATCATCGCCTTCGCCGCCGAATACGACCCGCAGCCGATGCATCTCGACGAGACGGCCGCGCGTGCAACGCTGTTCGGCGGCCTGGTCGCGTCAGGCTGGCACACCTGCTGCGTTCTGATGCGCATGCTGAGCGATGACTTCCTCAAAGACGCGAATTTCATGGGCGCGCCTGGCGTGGAGGAGGTGAAGTGGCTTGCGCCGATACGGCCGGACGAACGGATTAAGGCACGCGCCACCGTGCTCGAGACCCGTGCCTCGCGTAGCCGACCCGACATCGGATTCGTGAAATTCCTATTCGAACTCATCAATGCCGCCGAGCAGCCGGTGATGACGCTCGTCGTCAGTCCGATGTTCGGGCGACGCGCGGCCGATGCAGCGCGAGGAGGGCAGCCGAGCGAGTCATGAAGTTCTTCGAGGACTTTCGTGTCGGCGAGAGCAGCGACATCGGCCGTCACACCTTCACCGCCGAGGAGATCAAGGCGTTCGCCGCGCGCTTCGATCCGCAGCCTTTCCATCTCGACGAGGCGGCCGGGGCGCGCTCGCAGTTCGGCGCGCTCTGCGCTTCCGGCTGGCATACCGCCTGCGTCTGGATGCGGCTGATGATCAAGTACCGCCGGCGCGAGGACGAGGAGCGTCGCGCGCGCGGCGAGGCGGTCGGCCAACTCGGGCCGTCGCCCGGTTTTCGCGATCTCAAATGGCTCAAGCCGGTCTGTGCCGGCGACACGATCGCGTATGCGACCGAGGTGGTCGAGGCGCGGCCTTTGAACAGCCGCCCCGGCTGGGGCATCATCGTCGTCCGCAATGTCGGCGTGAACCAGCGCGGCGAGCCGGTGATCTCCTTCATGAGCAGTGCTTTCGTCGAGCGTAGAAGCCGGGAGCCGCAGGCGTCATGAGCGCCACCAGCGAGCGGCTGCGTGAGCCGCCGGCGCTCGCGGCCAGGCGCGACGAGCGCCGCGCCGCCGGCGTCGCCTGCAGCGCGCATGCGCTGCATGACGGCTACACCGATTTGATCTACGTCATGCTGCCGATCTGGCAGAAGGAGTTCGGGCTTGGCTACGCCGAACTCGGGCTGCTGCGCGGGTTGTTCTCCGGCACCATGGCCGGTTTCCAAATTCCCTCCGGGTTGATCGCCGAGCGCCTCGGCACCGCACCGGTACTTGCGCTCGGCACGGCGCTCGCGGGAACCGGGTATTGCCTCGCGGGCGCGAGCGCGGGCTTCGGCCTCCTCATGATCGCCCTGTTCGTCGGCGGCCTCGGCGCGAGCGTGCAGCATCCGCTCGCCTCCTCGCTGATGGCGCGCGCCTTCGCCGGCCCGCGCTCGATGAAGGCGCTCGGCACTTACAATTTCGCGGGCGATATCGGCAAGATGACGGTGCCGGCGGCGGCCTCGCTGCTGCTGGTCATGATGCCGTGGCGGCCGACGCTTGCGCTTCTCGGCGCTATCGGCCTCGCGGCCGCGGCCTTAATCTTCGTGCTGACCCCGCGCTACGGTGCCGAGACCCCATTGCACGCCGCACAACAGCACGCGGCCGGGAGCGCAGCCGGCGACCAGCCCCGCTTCGCGTTTCCAGTGCTGCTCTCGATCGGCATGCTCGACAGCGCGACCCGCTCGGGATTTTTGTTGTTCCTGCCGTTCGTGCTCACGGCCAAAGGCGCAAGCATCCCGGTCATCGGCTTTGCGCTGACCCTCGTTTTCGCCGGCGGCGCGATGGGCAAGCTCGTCTGCGCCTTCATCGGCGCGCGCATCGGCGCCATTGCCACGGTCTGGCTCACCGAGGGACTGACCGCGGTGGGAATCGTTGCGCTGTTGCCGCTCGGGCTTGAAGCCGCGCTGCTGCTGCTGCCCGTCGTCGGCGTTGCGCTCAACGGCACCTCGTCGGTGCTCTACGGCTCGGTCCCCGATCTGGTGAGCCCGGAGCGCCGAGCGCGCGCCTTCAGCGTGTTCTATACCGGCACGATCGGTTCGGGCGCGCTGGCGCCCGCACTGTACGGCGTGCTCGGAGATGCGCTCGGCGTGCCGTCGGCGCTGATCGTCGTCGCCGCGATCGTGCTGCTCACGCTCCCGCTCTCGCTCGTGCTCAAGCCGGCGCTGGCAGTGCGGCCGCTGTGAGGGCGCGCTTTTGGCCGGCGATGCGTCCCGTCACCGCACGGTGTCTCTGACCCACTTGCTGACCGCGCCCGGCAGCAGGTCGAGATACGGGCCCATAAAGAAGGCTTCGCCCTCGCCGTCGCCGAAATAGCGGTCGTAGGCCTCGATCATCATGCGCACTTGGACGGCGCAACGGGGCATGGAATCGACGATCAGATCGCCGAGATCGGCATTGGACCTGCCGAAGCGAGGGTCGGCGCTGACCGCGCGCGCGATGCATTCGGTCGCGGAGCGCATCAGCGGCAGCATCGCCGCAGACTTTTGGTGCATCGACAAATCGGGAGACGCAGCCGGATTGGGGGCATTCGGCGCGATGGCAACGCTGACCAGCAGCGCCGCCGCGGCAAGCGGTGCGAGAAACATCGAAAGCTTCCTCTCCGGAGTCGGAATCCTAATCGACGCGGAGCCGAACAGCCCAGCCGAAAATGCATCTTGCGCGCCGCGGTGTGCAGAAATCCGCCGGCTGTGGTGTCTCGGTAACATCCGTCACCCGGATCGCAGCGATGCGCGATCATCTCGGCCGCGGCGGCCGGTCCGCTGGCGCAGGAACGTTGCTGCCCTTCGCCGCGTTATCCGATTAGCGACACCCGCGGCATGCAAGGGGATGGAGGAAGGAGACAGTCATGCGACGGAATCTCTTGCGGATCAGCGCGCTTGCGCTGGCATTTGCCGGCGGCATTGGCCTTGCCGCGGCGCAGCAGCAGCCTCCGACCCAGCCGCCGCCGAACGCGGCCTTCGTCAACGGCGCCTTGGCGGTGCCCGGCGCGCCGGCGAATACCGATACGGTGCCGGCGAAATTCTCGCAGAAGAATGCGGCCGACGACGCGCTCATCACCATTGCCTATACGTTCAAGACGCTCTCCGACGATCAGCGCCACGCGATCTATGACGCGCTCAAGGGCCAGCCCTCCGCCTCCGCGGCCAACGCGGATGTCGGGACGGAGCTGTCGCCTTCGGTCGAGCTGCGCCCGGTGCCTGATCAGCTCGCCGCCCAAGTCCCGGAAACCAAGGGTTATCGCTATGCGGTGACGCAGGATCGCGTGCTGCTGGTGGGCACCGGCCGGGTCGTGGCGGGCGTGTTCGGCGATCGCAACGCGCCGGTGAGCGAAGGCCGGCGGCCGTAGGGACAAATTCTTCGAATCGGCCAGCTCTTCCGATCATTCCCGCGTAAGCGGGAATCCAGAGCGGCGAGTTCCGATGCTGGTCTGGGTCCCCGCTTTCGCGGGGACGAACGGATGGCACCGGGCCACGACCGACGCTCACCAGCTGCGCTTGAAGCCGGCCCTGAGGCTTTTCGAGATGTCGCCGGAGGCGGTTTCGCTCACCGAGCCGGTGACGCTGAACGGTCCGCCGAACAGCTTCTGCTCGGCGCTCAGCGTGCGCAGCCACTTGTCGTCGGTGCTCGAAATGTCGGCGCCGAACGACACGCTCGTGTCGGTCGGCAGGATGTTGAAGCGCAGCGCCTGGCTGCTGGCCCAGCCGTGGGTTTGGCCGGCTGTGTTCGGCAGCGACCGCGTCATTGAAAGCCCGTTTTGCAGCGTCAGCGCGACGTCATCGCTGACGGGGACCGAGCGGCTCAACGTGGTACCGAGCTTGCTTTGCTCCTGCGACGGGTCGACTCGCGTCTCGATCGAAGTCTTGTCCCAGCCGAACGGGGCCTCGAAGCCGGGCGCGGTGACGGTGGCCCAGGCGACGCCGGTCGATTGGTCGGGGACCGCGCCCGAGAGCAACTGGTCGGGCTGGAACGTCACCGCGGGAATCGCGGGCTTGCTGTAATCGATCCCGACCCTGCCGGCCCAATCGGATGTGGCGGGTTTACCCGCAAAGGGATCGACGGGTGCGAACTTGCCGGCGTCGACCTCCGGCGTCGAGAGATCGAGCGGCGCGTCGGCCGGCAGTTCGGGCGTCGCCTCGTCCTTGGAATCGTCCGCCGCCTGCGCGCGCGCGATGCCTGGCAGCAAGGCCAGCGCCAGGAGCAGAGCGCAGAGCTGTAATGATCGCCGCCGCCGCATCGTCCGGTTCCGCAGGTTCGATGCTGCCATCGAACACAATGGAGTTGGCATTTTCTGGGCCGAATTGGTGGGGGGCGAACGCCGACCGGCGGCAGAGCATGCGGTGGTATTCCGCGGTCGATGGTTAACAGCGATGGCGCAGCCAATGCGTTGAAAAACGCTGGCCTCACAAAAAGCGTGCGCTTGTCTCCTGAGGCTTTCGCGCAACAGTCGGCGATGAAACGCAAGCGGCGCCTCGTGCGTTAAGAGCACGGGAGCATGCCAATTCTAGCCTTTGCTGCGGAAGCTTCAGAGGAGCGTCATGCAGCGGGGAAGGCGGCCGGCATTGTACGGTATGATGATCGTGCTCGTCGCGTGCGTCGCCTTCGCCGCGGCCAAGCACGGTCATCGCTGGGTCGGCGGTCAGGATGCTTGGGCCATGGATGAGACCACAGGCAGCACCGGGTCGCCTCCCGGCAAGCGGGCGTCGACCGAACTCGCGCTGAGCGACGAGCAGCGCGAACGCATCTACGAGGGCGTGATGCATGTCGCCGATGCGCCGGTCGCCCAGCCGCCGGCGCCCGCGGTTGCCGACGCGCTGCCGGCCGAAGTGGCGATGCAGGACTTGCCCGCCGGCGTCACCCGCGACGTTCCGCCGGTGCGGGGCCACAAATTCGTGAAGTTCGACGACCGCATCGTCGTGGTCGATCCGGCGAGCCGCCTGGTGGTCGCGATGATCCCGCGCTACAAGCTGCTGCCCTAGCTGCTCTCAAAAGCGTCCAGCACCCTCCGCTCATTCCCGCGCACGCGGGAATCCAGACATGCGTCGGCCGCGCTTGGCAGCGCGCAACGCGCCGGCCTATCATCGCCGCGCTTTTCGCGGTTGTTTGGTCGAAAGGAGGTTCTCCGATGTTGACGTTGTATTACTGCCCCGGCGCGTGCTCGATGGCTGCGCACATCGTGCTGGAGGAGAGTGGCGAAAAATATCAGCCGCAGAAAGTCGATCTGGCCGGCGGCGAGCAGCGCACGGATGCGTATCTCAAGATCAATCCGCAGGGACGCGTGCCCGCGCTCAAGCTCGACAACGGCGAGCCCCTCGCCGAGAACACCGCGATCCTGCCCTATCTCGGCAAACGATTCGGCTTGTGGCCGAGCGATCCGACGGCAGAGGCCAAAGCGCTGTCGCTGATCGGCTTCTTTGCCGCGAGCGTGCACCCCGCGCACGCCCATGTCGGCCGCCCCGAGCGTTATGCCACCGACCCGGCCGCCTTTCCGACGTTGAAGGAAACCGGGCTCAAAACCTTTCACGGCTACCTGAAGCAGATCGACGCGCGGCTGGCGGGACGCGAGTGGTTCGGCGACAAATATTCGGTGGTCGACCCTTATGGCTTCGTCTTCTACACCTGGGGCGTACGCCGCGAGCTGCCGATGTCGGAGCTCAAGAACTACACGGCGTTCAAGGATCGCATGCTCCAGCGTCCCGCGGTCAAACGCGTCGTCGAGGACGAAAAGGTCAAGGCCTGATCGGCGGCGCTGTCGCCCCCGAATGTGAGCTACTTCACGCTGGGCGCGGCAGATCGCTTCTATCGTCGGAAGGTCGCCGAGCGATCGGCGATGGCGGTAGGTCCCCTACCGCCGCCCGTCTTGGGCGTTTCCTCCCTCGACTTGGCCCCGTTGGCTGTCGCCGGCGGGGCCTTTTTCGCAGCGCCAAGTGCAATGAGCGCGCCTTAAAAAATTTGCGCGCCGGCTTGGCCGGCGCGCGGTGTGGCAAATGGTGGAGTGCACTTTAGTCGCGCAGGCTGGGCGCGTCGGGCACCTTTTTCCAATGCGTCAGGCTTTCGGCGATGATCTTGGTCGACTGCAGCGCCGCCTGGCTCAAGGTCGCGTATTCGACGATCTCGCGCTGGACGCGCGCAGCTTCGCTTTGCAGCGTGTCGCGCAGCGTCTGCAGCTCGGTGATGAGCTTGTCGATTTCCTGCACCGAAGTCCCTGCCACGCGCTGCAGCAGCTGGTTGATGTTGTTGGCGACCATTTCGCCGTCGCTCTCCGGTTGGCGCCGCAGGCCTACGACGTCACGGCGGACGAATTCGCGGATCTCCCCTTCCACTTCCGTCTCCGCCGACGTGTCGATTTCGGCGGGCTCACGCGTCTTGAGAAAGGTCATGTTGGTACCCCCGTTCAGCGCCCCTGCGGGCAGAACTCCACATGCCTGATATTCCGCACGAGAATGTGACCACTTCGCGGCCAAAACGAATCCGCAGCGTGGCTTTTGCCCGATCCGGCCGCATCCGTAAACGCGGCCGCTGCGCTGCGCGGTTGCGCCTTGACACAGGCGACTGGCTGCCTATCGGAAGCATCCATGCCCGCTGATGCCGCGTCGCCGCTGACCTTCGCGGTCGGCGACATCCATGGCTGCCTCGACAAGCTGCAGCGCCTGCTCGCCGCGTGCGAGGCCCATGCTGGCGGGAGCCCGGCGCGCTACGTCTTTCTCGGCGACTATATCGATCGCGGGCCGCAGAGCCGCGACGTGATCGACCTCCTCATGCAGCGGCAGGCCGCGCGCCCCGGCACGATCGTCTGCCTGCGCGGCAACCACGAGCAGATGGCGATCGACGCGCACGCGAGCGACCGCGCCGTGCCGCTGTGGCTGGCGAACAACGGCGCCAGCACGTTGCGCAACTACGGCGGCAGCCGCATTTCGCCGGAGCATCTCGCCTGGCTCGACGCGCTGCCGTTCTGCCACGACGACGGGCTGCGTTTCTTCGTGCATGCCGGCATCGACTTGACCGTGCCGCTCGACAAGCAACAGCCCGAGGTCATGCTGTGGATGCGCGAGCCGTTCCTGAGCGAGTGCGACGATGTCGATTGCGGCCGCTTCGTCGTGCACGGCCACACCCCGCTGCGGACGGGCACCCCCGATCTGCGCCGCCGCCGCCTCAACCTCGACACCGCCGCGGTCATGGGCGGGCCGCTCAGCGCGGCGGCGTTCGACGACACGCGGCCAGAGCCGCTGGGATTTTTGACGGACCGAGCGGCGAGTGGTGGGATGTATGCGTGCGAGTAGCGGGGTGCTGCGCCTAGGCCTTTTTGCCGAACGGATTTTGCCCCGGCTGAGGCTGCTGCTCCCGTGCTAACGCGAACGGCGAGAGGGCGGGGCCGCCCTTTTTCTTCTTGTTGTGCTCCGCCTTGGGCTTCTTCTTCTCCCGGTTGCCGCGCTGTTGTCGATCGGCCATGACGTTCCTCCCTTGTTAGCTTGCCCGCGTGCGCGAGCGGCGGACCGATTCAAGCCCCGCGCCGTGCGCGATGCAAGCGGGCTCTGCTGACCCAAGGCGCGCCCGACGGACTAGCGACTGGCTCGCCGCCGTTTCTTCGGCGGCGGCTTGTAGACCATGCCTTCGAGCTTCATGCCGTCGGGGTCGGTGAAATACACCGCGTAATAGGAGCGGCCATAATATTCGCCGGGCGGATCGACCACGTTCATTCCATTCTCGACGAGGAAATCACCGAGCGCGTCGACGTCGTTGCGACTCGACAGCTCGAAGGCGTAGTGGTGAAAGCCGATGTCGCCCTTGCGGTATTTGCGCTTCTTTCCCTGCGCGTCGGCGGCGGCGATCCAGAACAGCGTCTTGCCGTTGCTCCAGCCCGCCATGTCGCCGTATTCGTGTTTGAGCTTGAAGCCGAGAAAGCCGAGCAGCTTGCGGTAGAACTCCTTCGAGCGCGCGAAATCGCCGACGCTGAGCACCAAGTGATCGATGCCGACGACGCGGGGCATGTCACCGCCCGCGCGGCCGCCAGCCGCCGCGCATGCCGGGCCGCCCGGTGGTCGAGCGCGGACCGGGGCGATAGGGCTTCGATTCTTTGTGCGGGCCCGGACCCATCTCGTCGAGGGTCGGCTTGCGCGGGCCTCCGCGCAGATCCCCATCCCGCGCGGCTTCGCCGCGCGACCCTCCCCGCAAGAGGGAGGGTGAAGTCCGCGAGATCGCGATCGCCTTGGCGGTGGGATCGTCGATCACCGCGAGCTCGGTCGCGCGCAGGCGCTTGATCTCGTCGCGCAGGCGCGCCGCTTCCTCGAAGTCGAGATCGGCGGCGGCCGCGCGCATGCGCTCCTCAAGGTCGGCGATAACCGCCTCGAAATTGTGGCCGATGGTCGCGACCGCCTCCTCGTCGCCGATGCCGGCAAGCCCGCCGCCGGTCGAGATCAGCACATGGTCGCGCTCGTAGACCGACTCCAAAATGTCGGCGATGGCGCGGCGCACGCTCTCCGGCGTGATGCCGTTCGCGGCGTTGAAGGCTTCCTGTTTTTCGCGGCGGCGATTGGTCTCGGCGATGGCGCGCTCCATCGAGCCGGTCACCGTGTCGGCATAAAGCAGCACGCGGCCATCGACGTTGCGCGCGGCGCGGCCGATGGTCTGAACGAGCGAGGTCTCGCTGCGCAGGAAACCCTCCTTGTCGGCGTCGAGGATGGCGACCAGCGCGCATTCCGGGATGTCGAGGCCTTCGCGCAGGAGGTTGATGCCGACCAGCGCATCGAACGCGCCGAGGCGGAGATCGCGGATGATCTCGATGCGCTCGAGCGTGTCGATGTCGGAGTGCATGTAGCGCACGCGAATGCCCTGCTCGTGCAGATATTCGGTGAGGTCCTCGGCCATGCGCTTGGTCAGCACGGTAACGAGGGCGCGGTAGCCGGCGGCGGCGACGCGCCGCACCTCGCCGACGAGATCGTCGACCTGGGTGCGCGCGGGGCGCACCTCGACCGGCGGATCGATCAGTCCGGTGGGGCGAATCACCTGCTCGGCGAAGATGCCGTGCGCCTGCTCGATCTCCCACGGGCCGGGCGTGGCGGACACGCTAACGGTCTGCGGGCGCATGGCGTCCCATTCCTCGAAGCGCAGCGGGCGGTTGTCCATGCAGGAGGGGAGGCGGAAGCCGTATTCGGCCAGCGTCGCCTTGCGCCGGAAGTCGCCGCGGTACATGCCGCCGAGCTGGGGAATGGTGACGTGGCTCTCGTCCACGAATACGAGCGCGTTGTCGGGCACGTATTCGAACAAGGTCGGCGGCGGTTCGCCGGCCTTGCGGCCGGTGAGATAGCGCGAATAGTTCTCGATGCCGGCGCAGCTTCCCGTCGCCTCCATCATTTCCAGATCGTAAAGCGTGCGCTGCTCGAGCCGCTGCGCTTCGAGCAAACGGCCGGCGGCATTGAGCTCGGCGAGGCGCGCACGCAGCTCCTCCTTGATGCCGGCGATCGCCTGCAGCAGGGTCGGACGCGGCGTCACATAGTGCGAGTTGGCGTAAACCTTCACGAATTCCAATTCGTCGGTCTTCGCCCCGGTGAGCGGATCGAATTCGTGGATCGACTCGATCTCGTCCCCGAACAGCGACACCCGCCAGGCGCGGTCCTCGTAGTGGGCGGGGAAAATCTCGATCACGTCGCCGCGCACGCGAAACGAGCCGCGATAGAAGTCGCCGGCCGAACGCTTGTACTGCAGGGCGACGAGATCGGCGATGAGCTGGCGCTGATCGATGCGGTCGCGCTGCTTGAGCGTAAAGGTCATGGCCGAGTAGGTCTCGACCGAGCCGATGCCGTAGATGCAGGAGACCGAGGCCACGATGATCACGTCGTCGCGCTCGAGCAGGGCGCGCGTGGCGCTGTGGCGCATGCGATCGATCTGCTCGTTGATCGAGGATTCCTTCTCGATATAGGTGTCGGTGCGCGGCACGTAGGCTTCGGGCTGGTAGTAGTCGTAGTAGCTGACGAAATATTCCACCGCGTTGTCGGGAAAGAACGACTTGAACTCGCCGTAGAGCTGCGCCGCGAGCGTCTTGTTGGGCGCGAGCACCAGCGCCGGCCGCTGCGTCGCCTCGATCACCTTGGCCATGGTGAAGGTCTTGCCCGAGCCGGTAACGCCGAGCAGGACCTGGGTGCGATCGCGCCGGCTGACGCCTTCCACGATGTCGGCGATCGCCTGCGGCTGGTCGCCCTTGGGCGCGAAATCCGATTTGATCACCAGGCGCACCCCGCCTTCGGATTTCTCCGGCCGTGGCGGACGGTGCGGCGTCCACGGCCGCTCGGCGAATTCGGGGCGGCCTTCGCGCAGCAGCGTCTCCAGCGCGTGCACCGTCGCAGCCGCGCCGGTGGTGCCGCGGAATGGCGCGCGCCGCGAGGCGCGCTCGGCCGCGTCGCTGTCTGCTGGCGCAAGCGCGCTGTCCTCGTCGAGGCCGAGCGCCTTGGCCAGCTCCGGATCGAGGTCGCCGAGCCGCGCCGGGCTCCGGTAGGGCGGTTGCGGCGCCTCGCCCAGTCCCTGCGCCGTCGACTTGCGCGCGCGATGCGCGGCGGCAAAATCGGCGCGCCGGTCGAAGGAATTGTCGGGCGGCGGCTTTAGCCCGGTCTGCGAGCCGGGGCCCGCGGTCCCCTGACCGATGCCTGGATTGAGCAGATCGGCGAGCGCCGGATCGGTCGGCGGCTCATCCGGCCGCGCCGCCTTGGCGCGGGTGGGCCTGGCGGGATCCTTCTTCGAATGCTTGGCCGGATCGCGCGCGGGCTTCGGCTTTGGCCGCTCCGGCGCGTGCGGATCGTGGGGAGGTTTCGCCATCGCCGGAATATGGAGCCGCCGCTATGATGGGAAAAGAGTGGATGGGCCTGCTCTCGCTTCAAATTATCGCAAAGGATGGAGGGAACCGTGCGGCACCCAGGCACATTCACGCGGCGGGACGTATTGAAGGCTTCGGCCGCGCTGCCGCTTGGCGTCGCGGCGATCCCCGCTTCGGCAGACGTTTATCCGTCCCGCCCGGTGAAGGTGGTGATTCCGTATCCGCCCGCCGGCGGCGCCGACACCGTCGGCCGCCTCTTGTTCCAGAAGCTCAGCGAGATGTGGGGCGCCCAATTCGTCATCGACAACCGCGGCGGCGCCGGCGGCACGATCGCGGCCGCGGCCGTGGCCAAGGCGGAGCACGACGGCTACACCGTCATGTACGACGCCACCGCCCATTCGGTGAACCCGTCGCTCTACGCCAACCTGTCCTATGACACGGTCAAGGATTTCGATGCGGTCTTTCTCGCCGCGCTCGTCACCAATCTGTTGTTGGTCAACAAGTCGGTGGAAGCGAACACCGTCGCCGACGTGATCGCGTTCGCCAAGGCGACCCCCGGCGGCCTCGATTGGGCGTCGTCGGGCAACGGCACGGTGCAGCACCTCGCGCTCGAAATGTTCAAGCATCGCGCCGGCATCAAGCTCAATCACATCCCCTACCGCGGCGGCGGGCCGGTGCTCAACGATCTCATCGGCGGGCAGGTGAAGTTCTACTTCTCCAACGCCGCCGCTTCGATCGGGCACGTCCAGGCGGGAACGCTCAAATGCATCGCGCATACCGGCAGAGGGCGCCTTGCGGCGCTTCCCGACGTGCCGGCGGTGGCGGAAACGCTGCCGGGATTCGAGGCATACGAATGGAACGGCGTGTTCGTGCCCGCCGGCACGCCGAAGGAGATCGTCGACAAGCTCAACGCCGGCTTGAACGCGGTGCTGCGGCAGCCCGATATCGTCGCGCGTCTCAAACAGCTCAACGTCGAATTCCGCGAGAACACGCCGCATGAGTTTCGCGTCTTCGTGGCGGCCGAAATGGAGAAATGGGGACGTGTGGTGCGCGAGGCCAATATCCGGCTGGGTTAGGACTTTTCGCTCCGCTCATGCCCGCGTAAGCGGGCATCCAGAGCCGACCGCTCATGATTGGTGGCTTTCGCGGGGACGAGCGGAAGGGCGCCGACTTCCACCAAATACCCGCTCGTCGAGAAGTTCATGACCGTGAATGCTCGGCCGACAAGGGAGCCATGCGCGGCGCGGGTTGCGTCGCTCCATCCATGGGTGGCTGACGCAGCGAGACTTGTGTTACAGCAGCAGCCGATTGTTTGTCGCGCAAAGGATGACGCCGATGATCGACCTCTACTATTGGACGACGCCGAACGGCCACAAGATCACGATCTTTCTCGAGGAAACCGGGGTGCCCTACAACATCATGCCGGTGAATATCGGCAAGGGCGAGCAATTCAAGTCGCAATTTCTGGCGGTTTCCCCGAACAACCGTATTCCCGCCCTCGTCGATCGCGCGCCGGCCGGTGGCGGCGAGCCGATTGCAGTGTTCGAGTCCGGGGCGATGCTGCTCTATCTCGCCGAGAAGACCGGCCGCTTCCTCTCGCGCGATCTGCGCCCGCGCACCGAAGCGATCCAGTGGCTGTTCTGGCAGATGGGCAATCTCGGCCCGATGGCCGGCCAGAACAATCACTTCAGCAATTATGCGGTGGACAAGATTCCCTATGCCATGGATCGCTACCGCAACGAGGTCAACCGCCTCTACGGCGTGCTGAACAAGCGGCTCGCCGATCGCGCCTACGTCGGCGGCGACTACTCGATCGCGGATATGGCGATCTATCCCTGGATCGTGCCGTATGAGCGGCAGGGCCAGAACATCGCCGATTTCCCGCACCTCAAGCGCTGGTTCGAAGCGATCCGTGGGCGCCCCGCGGTCGAGCGGGCCTACGAGAAGGCAAAAGCGGTGAACCCGAATATGGGCGGCATCCGCACGGCGGAGGAACGCGCCATCCTGTTCGGCCAGACCGCGGCCTCGGTCGAACGCGCCGCCGCGCAAGCGCGGTAGGCACACTACGAACTTAGTTGCTGACAGTGCCGCAATCTCGGTGTGCTCCCTCCCCCGCAAGCGGGGGAGGGTTGGGGAGGGGGTGTTTCGCACGAATCTTGACCTGTGCCCCCTCCCGCTCGCTTGGCTCGCGACCTCCCCCGCAAGCGGGGGAGGTGGAGCGCGCGGCTCGCGCGGCGGCGTGATCTCACCGACTCGGTTCGTCGAACGAGATCGCTAGTTTCAAGGCTTCACAAGCGACGTCACGCCAAATGCGGAATCTTCGGCCGCTCGCCGCGCGCCTTGCCGGTGATCGGCGGCCGCGGCAGCTTGGGGCGGCCCACCTCCATGACAAAGGTGTGCTCGAGGGAATACCACGGCCCTTTGACGTCGGCAGCCGGCGCCTTCTCGTTGTCGTGGCGCACGTAGTTGCCGATGAGGTGGCGCGTGACCCCGAATTGAACGTCGGTGTCGATGAACTTGTCGTCCTGCACGTAGAGCTGCGAGATCAACGTCTTGAACCCCTCCTTGCAGGCGAGGAAATGCAGATGCGCCGGCCGCATATTGTGCCGGCCTTGCGCGCGCAGGAGGTCGCCGGTCGGCCCGTCGATCGGGATCGGGTAGCCCGCGGGCTTGACGCTGCGAAAGCTGATGCGGCCATCCGCGTCGGTGAGGAACTTGCCGCGCAGGTTCATGTCGGCCTGCACCGGATCCTGGTTCTCGTAAAAACCTTCCGGCGAGGAGTGCCAGACATCGACTTCGGCGCCCACGATCGGATTGCCTTTTGTGTCGCGGAAGATGGCGTTGACGAACAGCGCCGGTCCCGGCGTCGGCGAGCGCACGATCGAGCCGCCGTTCGGCGTTACCGGGGAATGCATGCGCCAGAACGGCCCGAGCATGTTCTGGTCGGTTTCTGTCGTTCCCCGGTTGCCGTTGTTGATGAGGCAGATCAGCGCCGATAGCCCGAGCGATCCCGCCATCAGCACCGCCTCGTTGTGGGTCTCGTTGCTGTGCTTGCCGATGGCATTGACGTAAGCCATGGCGGCGTGAAATTCCTCCTCGGTCAGCCGCGTCTCGCGCACGAAGTCGTGCAAGTGGCGTACGAAGGCGGACATGATCTCCCTGAAGCGCGGTTCGGTGGCGCGCTGCAGCTCCGACAGCACCGCCGTGGTGACGTCTTTTTGACTTCCGATGATCATGGATTGCCTCATCGCTGCGCCGCACGCCGGGCGTTGGCCAGGAGCGTCCCGCCGTCGAGACCACAACAATAGAAAGAAGTCGTCGCCCGATTCAACTCGGGCCCTGCCTCATCGCCGTCGCACCGGCGACAGCGCGGCTAGTGGCTCGGCTCGCCGCCGAGGAAGCCGGCGATCTTCCAGGCGTCGCCGTCCTTGAGATAGCACAGCTGCTCGCCGCCGATCGGCAGGATCGTCTCGATCGGCACGTAGCCGACCTTTCCCCCGGCGGTGAGCACCTTGGCGAAGGTCGCGAGCACGGCGTTGGCGGGCGAGTCGTCGGGAAGGACGCGCACCAGATAGAGGCCGAGCTTGTCGACCACCGGGGCATCCTGCTTCGCCGCCGCGCGCACCTCGATGCCGTCGCGGATCGGAAAGGCCCAATCGGCGGCGTCGGTCTGGGTCGTATTGGCCAGCTGCTCGGCCGCCTTCTCGTCGAAGGTCGGATCCGCCGGTGCGCAGAATACGCCCTTGCGCTGCGGATCGGCCATCGCGGTCGTCTCCGCCGCATACGCGGCCAGCGCCTCCCAGCCGAATCCGTCGGCGCCGTCGAGGCTCAGCGCCTTACTGAGATTGTCGATCCCTGACTTTTGCTTGTCGGCGATGTCCTTGTCTTCCGGCACCCAAAAGAAATTCGCCGCCACAATACGCGCGAGGGCGGCGCGGTCCTTGTTCTTGGCGATTTCGGCCAACTGCGTGCGGAAGGTCGCGAAGCTCGGATCGTTCACCCCCGGCGGCAGCGTAATCGGCACCGGCTTGTAGGGTCCGAGTGCGGGTGGGGGCGACTGTGCCGGTGCCTGCGCCGGCGGTGGCGATTGGGCCGTCACGGCCATAGGCGCCAGCGCACCCGCGATCACGAGCACGGCCGCAACGGCGTGGGTGCAAGAGAGACGTGGGTGCCGCATCGCGAGTTCTCCAAGGTTCCAAGAGCGCAAGCTAGCGCCGGATTTAGTCCGCTCTACGGCAAGAAAAAAGGGGCTTGGACTCTATTCGCGAGCGCGAAGAGTCCGATGGCGAGATGGCAGGAAAGACCTGCTCAGCCCGGTGGCGTGCGTGCGCTACGCGGCATCGGCCTGAAAGTGCAGAAGAAAAGCAGCTCCGGTCGCGGGGCGTATGCGGCCGGAGCCGCCAGTCACATGACGAACGCGAACGCTACAATTTACAACAAAGATATGCGGAGGGCGTTTGCTTAACGTCCATGCCTATATCGGTTGCATGTTACAGCCGCGTGACGGATCAGGACCCTGTGGGAAACGATCACAATGGCCGACCTCACTCTGATTGCAGCGGAGGCGATCTTCATCGCCACTGGTGGGCTTCTCTTGCTGTGAGACTACCCTTCCAATTTTTCATCCTGAGGTCATGATTGCGAAAGGTTAGCCGCCGCAGTCTTGACTTTGCGGCCGCGGATACTGGTGCTAGAGCGCGGTGGCGTCGCGTCGGAAGGATAATGACGCATGGCCCTTGATCGGAAAGCCGAAGCTGCGCTCGCCTTGCACCGATTCGGCGTCGGCCCCGGCTTCGGATCGATCGCCGCCATCGCATCGGATCCGCGCGGCGCCCTGCTCGCCGAACTGGACCGCGCAGGCGCCGGCCGCATCAGCAGTTCGGATTTGCTGACGAGCGGGGAAGCCGCGCGCGCGGCATTCGCCTTCCAGCAGGCGCGGCGCGCGGAGCGGCAGGCAGAACGCGCCATGCAGCAGGCCAATCCGCCGGGCAGCGGCTCGCCGGAGATGAAGGATCAGTCCGCCACGCCGGCCCCAAGGCCGCCTTCCGGTCCCACCGTGCCGCAGCAGATTTATCTCGCCGAAGCCAAGGCGCGCTTCCATGCCGCGCTCATCGCCGAGATCGGTTTTGTCGAACGGCTCGTGTGGTTCTGGTCGAACCATTTCTGCGTCTCGGCCGACAAGGGCAATGTGCGCCAGATTTGCGGCGCCTACGAGCGCGAAGCGATCCGCGCGAACGTGCTCGGCCGTTTCGCCGACATGCTGCTTGCCGTCGAATCGCATCCGGCGATGCTCATCTATCTCGACAATGCGCGTTCGATCGGCCCCGACTCGATCGCCGGGTTGCGACAGCGGCGCGGGCTGAACGAGAATCTGGCGCGTGAAATCCTCGAACTGCATACGCTCGGCGTGCGCACGGTCTATACGCAGGACGACGTCACTCGTTTTGCCAACGTGATCACCGGCTGGACCGTGGTGCCGTTTCGCCGGGACCCTGCGCGCGGCGGCGAGTTCGAATCCAATCCGCGCATGCACCAGCCGGGCGCGCAGACGGTGATCGGCAAGAACTATCCCGAGGCGGGCTGGGAGCAGGGACGTGCGGTGCTCGCTGCTCTCGCGCGCCATCCGGCGATGGCCAAGCACATCGCCACCAAGCTCGCGCGGTACTTCGTTGCCGATGAGCCGCCGCCAGCGCTGGTCGAGCGGCTGACTAGGCGCTTTCTCGCCACGCAGGGTGATTTGAAAGAGCTGGCGAAGGCGCTGGTGACCGCGCCCGAGGCCTGGGAGGCGCCGCGCGCCAAGCTCAAGCGTCCCGGCGAATGGGCGGTCGCCGCGCTCCGCGCCGTGGGCGCCACGCCCGCCGATATCGGGCCGCTGATGCAGGCGCACAACCTCTTGGGCGAGCCGCTATGGCGGCCGTCGGCGCCCAAGGGCTTCGCCGACGAAAGCGCGCCCTGGCTCGATGGGTTGGCGCAACGCCTCGACATCGCCAATCAATTCGCCCGCCGCCTCGGCGGAGACGCCGATCCGCGGGATGTGTTCGAAGAGGCGCTCGCGCCGCTCGCTTCGGACGAGACGCGGCAGGCCATCACGCGCGCCGGGAGCCGCCCGCAGGCGCTTGCGCTTCTGTTCATGGCGCCGGAATTCCAGCGCCGATGATGCGCATGGCCCAAGAGGTGAGCCGATGACATTCAAGCCCCACGCCGCGACCCGCCGCGAACTACTCATCGCTTCCGGCACGCTGTTCGCGTGGGCCTATCTGCCGAAGCTCGCGCGGGCCGAAGGCCGCGATCCCCGCCTGCTGGTCATCGTGCTGCGCGGCGCGCTCGACGGGCTCGCGGCGGTGGCGCCGGTCGGCGATCCCGACTGGGTCGCGCTGCGCGGCAACAACGCGCTGACCCTCGACGGCAAGGCGCCCGCGCTGCCGCTCGATTCCTTCTTCGCGCTCAATCCGGCGATGCCCAATCTGCATCGTCTCTATAAGTCGGGCGCGGCGACGATCGTGCATGCAGCGGCGACCCCTTACCGGGAGCGCTCCCACTTCGACGGCCAGGACGTGCTGGAGAGCGGGGTGGCCAAGCCGGGCGCGGCCGACAGCGGATGGCTCAATCGCGCGCTTGCTTCGCTGCAACCAGCCGGCCGTGCCGGCAGCTCACGCGACGCCTTCGCCATCGGGCCGATCGCGCCATTGGTCGTACGCGGGCCGGCGCCGGTGCTCTCGTGGACGCCGCGGCGACTGCCGCCGACAAGCGACGACACGGTGATGCGGTTGATCGATCTTTATCGCCACACCGATCCAGATCTTGCCCGCGCGCTCGAGGAGCGCATGGGGCTTGCAACCATGGCCCGCGCCGGCGGCATGGAGGGCGATCAGCCGCGTCCCGCGGGCGCCGGGCAGCTGCGCGGCTATTTCGCGGAATCCGCCGGCACGGCGGCGAAGTTCCTCGCCCGCGCGGACGGACCGCGCATCGGCGCGCTCGCCTTCGACGGCTGGGACACCCACGCCGCCGAAGGCGCCGTGAACGGCCGGCTCGCGATGTTGCTTGGCGCGCTCGACGGCGCCATCGCCGCGATCGAGGTGGAAATGAAGGAGGCCTGGAGCGACACGGTCGTGGCCATCATTACCGAATTCGGCCGTACCGCCCGCATCAACGGCACCGACGGCACCGATCACGGCACCGCCACCGTCGCCCTGCTTGCCGGCGGCGCGCTCAAGGGCGGTCGTGTCATTGCCGATTGGCCCGGATTGAAGCCGGCGCGGCTGCACGAGGGCCGCGATCTCAAGCCGACCACCGATCTGCGCGCCGTGCTCAAAGGCCTGCTCAACGACCACCTGCGCGTCGAGCCGACGGTGCTCGCGACCAAGGTGTTTCCGGACAGCGCGGCGGTGAAGCCGATGTCGGGTCTGCTGCAGCAGGCATAGCGACGCGCGGAGTTTGCGGGACTCCGGCTATGGCTCCGGAGTGGCGGCGCGAAAAGCCTTGGCGAAGGCATTGAGATCTGCGGACGCGACGTCGGAGACCGCCAAATAGGCGACGCCACCGTCGCTCCACGACACAATATTGTAGCCGGCGATCTGGCCGGCCGGCATCGCCCGGCCCGCAGGAATTTCGCTCAGGCTGATCAGGTGTTGGCGGCGGCGATAGACGAGGGTTGGAACCGGCGTGTGTCCGATCACGTCGACGCGGCCGCCGACCAAGGGGAAGCCTTCGCTTGCGAGATCGACGACGCGCGGGGCCTCAGGAATCCGGCCGTTGAACCACGGCTTGACGGTGTGCTGGTCGGAGGAGCCGACATCGACCGGCTGCGGGGCCATCAGCGCGCGCACGTGGTTGGCCACGGCCATGTCGGCATCGGTGGGCCCGGGGGAGAGCGCAAGCCAAGTCGCGCCGCTGCCGAGGAATGCGGCCACCGCGACCGAGGCGGCGAGCGCGCGCCACGACGGACGGGAAGCGGCGCGCGCGGCCGCAGATCGCAAGCCGAGCGCGACCTCGATTCGGCGCGCGAGGCCCGCCGGCGCAGCTTCGCGCGGCAGCCGTTCCGCGATCGCGCGCCGCAGCGCTTCGATCCGCTCGCGTTCGGCCGCGAGCGCCGGATCGGCGGCGATCTGCCGCTCGACCTCGAGCGCGTTGGCAGGATCGAGCTCGCCGTCGACATAGGCGTGGACCAGCAAGCGCGGATCTGTCGTCGAAGGTCTCATGTCCCGCCTTTTGTCTCATCCATTGCGATGCGCTGCATGAGCCGCCGGCGGGCGCGCGCCAGCCGCGACATCACCGTGCCGATCGGGACCTTGGTCACTTCGGCGATCTCCCGATAGTCGAGTCCCTGCACGTCACGCAGCACCAGCGTTTCTCGAAATGTCACCGGCAACTCCGCGATCGCCGCTTCCAGACGCCGTGCGTCGGCCTTGGCGATCAGCGCCGCCTCCGGCGTCTGCTGGTCCGATCCAAAAGCGGCGGCGCCGCTCGCCTGTTGCTGCTCCACGGCTTCGAGGTCGTCGACCACGACCAGCGATGCCGACCGGTTCTTGCCCAGCCAGGTATAGGCTGCATGGCGCACGATGGTCAGCAGCCAGGCACGGGCATTGACCCCGGCGAAGCCGCCGATGCCACGAAAGGCGCGCAGGCATGCCTCCTGCACCACATCCTCGGCGTCGGCCCGGTCGCCGGTAAGCCAGCGCGCGAGCGCGTAGGCGTCGGCGAGATGCGGCAGCACCACGCGGGCGAAGCGCGCCTGATCGTCCTCGCTGTTCAGGCTTTCCATCCTCGATGCGCAACGCGGCAATCATACCGGTGATGATCGGCCGGGGCGCGGATTTATTCCCGAAACTCGCGCGGTTTTGACCGGCGCGGCCGGTCATCGCGAAGCCGAGGCAGCCCCTCACGCCGCCGTGCGCTCCGCAGCCTGCAGGTCGGCGTCGAGGAACCCGCCCGACTGGCGGCGCCACAACGCGGCGTAATGGCCGTCCTGCCGCAACAGCTCCTCATGCGAGCCCTGCTCGACGATACGGCCGCGCTCGAGCACGATGAGACGGTCCATCCGCGCGATGGTGGAAAGCCGGTGCGCGATGGCGATCACGGTTTTGCTCGCCATCAGCGTGCCCAGGCTCGATTGGATCGCCGCCTCGACCTCGCTGTCGAGCGCCGACGTGGCTTCGTCGAGCACCAGGATCGGCGCGTCCTTGAGGATCACGCGCGCGATGGCGATGCGCTGGCGCTGGCCGCCCGACAGCTTCACGCCGCGCTCGCCCACCTGCGCCACGTAGCCGCGCCGCTGCTTCCAGTCCTCGAGCTCGCGGATGAACTCGTCGGCGTGCGCGAGCTTTGCCGCCATTACCACCTCGGCATCGGTTGCTTGCGGCCGCCCGTAACGGATGTTGTCGCGGATCGAGCGGTGCAGCAGCGAGGTGTCCTGGGTGACCACGGAGATTTGCGCGCGCAGGCTCTCCTGGGTGACGGCGGCGATGTCCTGGCCGTCGATAAGGATGCGGCCGTCTTCGAGATCGAAGAAACGCAGCAGCACATTGACCAGCGTCGACTTGCCGGCGCCGGAACGGCCAATTAGGCCGATCTTTTCGCCCGGCCGCACGGTCAAGGTCAGGCCGTCGATGACTCCGCTCTCGCGGCCGTAGCCGAAGCGCACGTTCTCGAATCTGATCTCGCCGTGCGTGACCTCAAGCGTCGCGGCATCGGGCCGATCGGTCAGGGCGATCGGCCGGGCGATGGTCATCATGCCCTCCTGGATCACGCCGACATTCTCGAAAATCGACGTCACCTGCAACGCCACCCAGCCGGCGATGTTGACAATCTGCCACGCCAGCGGCAGCGCCATCGCCAC
>Ga0306920_100000608_pt1 | contig 42156 bp, 25 predicted proteins | sample flu12Cox44000170_FD_204666 | JGI IMG/M metagenome (GOLD analysis project Ga0306920, IMG submission 204666) | Lab enrichment of tropical soil microbial communities from Luquillo Experimental Forest, Puerto Rico - flux4day.12C.oxic.44.000.170 (v2)... | ecosystem: Environmental > Terrestrial >... | reverse complement strand
AAAGAAACGGCGGCTGGATACGAGGCCGAAGCTGCGTGGCGCGAGGCACTGGTAGGCAACATGAGCGTGGCGAAGCAGCAAGCGCAGGCCGCGCTGGCTCTCTCAACCGGCAGAGATGTAGAAGCTATATCGGCCATCGCGTTGGGTCTGGCGGGTGATGCCCCTCAAGCTGCGCGACTGGCCGCCGACCTGGCCAAGCGCTTCCCGGAAGACACCATTGTCCAATTTAACTATCTGCCCACAATCCGCGCGGTTGCTGCTCTGCAGGGAGGCGGCGCCGGCAAGGCAATCGAAGCGCTGGCCTCTGTTGCTCCGTACGAACTCGGTCAGGCAGGCCAAGCCTTGTACCCCGTCTATCTGCGTGGTGAAGCTTATCTGGCAGCGCAGCAGGGCAGCGCAGCCGCAGCCGAGTTTCAGAAGATTCTCGACCATCCTGGCCTCGTTGTGAACGAGCCAATCGGCGCGCTGGCACACCTTGGACTCGCACGTGCCTACGCGCTATCGGGAGATAGCGTCAAGAGCCGCACCGAATACCAAAACTTCTTAGCCCTCTGGAAAAACGCAGAACCCGACATTCCCATAATGAAGCAAGCCAAAGCGGAATACGCCAAACTGCCGTAGCGAAATAACTTCGATCCCTGATTACAACAGTTAGGAATCCATTCTCAGTGGGAGGGCAGACTCGCGTGAGCAGTGAACCGCGTCGTTTACGGCACTCACTCATAACCCCAGTAACTTGTGATAAGGCGATTTATCGCCAAAATGCGATCCACTGGAACCAAACGCCCACATTGACTTACCCGCAGACGCGGCCTAATATAACCGGCTCATGGCAAATGCCGATCCTCTGATTGGCCGTGCCTTTTCGCACTATCGCATCTTGGAGCGACTCGGCGGCGGGGGGATGGGTGTTGTTTACAAAGCCCAAGACACACGCCTCGACCGGTTTGTTGCCCTCAAGTTCCTACCCGAAGATGTCGGCCAAGACTCCCAAGCCTTAGAGCGGTTCCGGCGCGAAGCCAAGGCGGCTTCGGCGCTGAACCATCCCAACATCTGCACCATCTACGACATCGGCGAGCAGAACGGCCATGCCTTCATCGCCATGGAATTTCTGGGTGGAAAGACTCTCAAGCACACAATTTCGGGCCGATCGATGGAATTGGAGCAACTCCTCACCATCGCAATTGACGTGGCCGACGGATTGGACGCCGCACATGACGAAGGCATAGTCCACCGAGACATCAAGCCGGCGAATATCTTCGTGACCAAGCGCGGCCACGCCAAGATTCTGGACTTTGGATTGGCGAAGCTCACGCCGGTCAGCAGAAAGGTCATGGAGACAGCCGGTGTCATGATGGAAGCCACGGCGGCTGTAGCGGAGGAGCATCTGACAAGTCCCGGCAGTACCTTGGGAACGGTCGCGTATATGTCCCCAGAGCAGGCGCGGGGTAAGGAACTGGATGCACGGACGGATCTGTTCTCATTTGGAGCTGTTTTATACGAGATGGCAACAGGACAATTGCCTTTTCGCGGGGAAAGTACGGCGACGATTTTTGATGCCATTCTGAACCGCGCTCCAGTGGCTCCTATTCGATTAAACCCTGACCTGCCAGCCGAGCTTGAACAAATCGTTAACAAAGCTCTGGAGAAGGATCGCAATCTTCGCTATCAGCACGCCGCCGACATGCGCACCGACCTGCAGCGGCTGAAGCGCGACACGGACACAGGCCGCATTGCAGCCGCAAGTTCCGATGCAGTGGCAGTCGCCCAGCAGAGCGGCTCACAAGCCACCGTGCCGCAGGCGCCTCCCGTTTCTAGTTCAGTAGTCAGCGTCGCTGCGGCTCCCACGTCGAGCACGGCTATTCCCGCCGTGACGTCCAGCGTCGGGATCAAGAAATACCGAATGATTTTCGTCTCTGCGGGAGTCCTGATTGCTGCTGCCTTAATCGCCGGCGGACTTTACTGGCACACGCATCGAAACAAGCCGCTGACGGAAAGGGACAGCATTGTCCTCGCCGATTTTGCCAACAGCACCGGAGACGCGGTTTTTGACGACACGCTGAAGCAAGCTCTCGCGATTCAGCTCGAGCAATCGCCGTTCTTGAACGTGCTTTCCGGAGAAAAAGTGAATGCCACGCTCAAGCTGATGAATCAGAATATCCACGACCGCATGACGCAGGATGTGGCGCGCGAAGTCTGCGTGCGGACGAACAGCAAAGCGATGCTGGCCGGCTCCATCGGCGCGGTGGGCAGCCACTACCTGATCGGCCTCAAGGCCGTGAACTGCCAGAACGGTGACACGCTCGCGAGCGCCGAAGCGGAGGCCACGGGACGCGACGACGTGTTGCGAGCCCTGGGAACCGCGGGTAACGAGCTGCGGGAAAAGCTGGGCGAATCGCTCGCATCAGTGCAGAAATTCAGCCGGCCGCTGGACCAGGTGACGACGTCTTCGCTCGAAGCGCTGAAAGCCTTTTCGCAAGGCATGCAGGCGGAACAGGCCAACGAAACTGACGCCGCATTTCCCTACCTCAAGCGCGCCGTGGCCCTCGATCCGAATTTCGCGCGAGCCGTGGCCGCCATGGGCACGTATTACTCGACGCATAACCAGGCCAGCCTCGCAGCCGAGAACTACACGAAGGCTTTTGATCTGCGCGACCGCGTGAGCGACCGCGAGCGCTACTACATTGAAACGGCCTACTACCAGTTCGTTACAGGCGAGCAAGATAAAGCAGTGCAGACCTTCCTAGAATGGACGCATGCCTATCCGAATGACGACACGGCACACAATAATCTCGGCGTGGCCTATTCGACGATCGGCCAGTTTGAAAAAGCGGCGGAAGAGACGCGCGAGACGATCCGTCTCGCTCCCACTGTAGTGGGATACGGCAACCTGATCGGTACATATCTCGCGCTGAATCGTTTCGACGAAGCAAAGCAAGCCTTCGACACAGCGATTGCTGCCAAGCTGGATGGTGCCGGCCTTCGTCTCCAGCGTTACTACCTGGCATTCATTCAGGGCGACAACGAGGCCATGGCCGAGCAGGTACGGTTGTTGGCCGGAAAACCTGGAGCAGAAGATGTGCTGCTCTCCACGCAATCGGACACGGACGCTTATTACGGACGGATGGCGAAGGCGCGCGAAATGACGCATCGCGCGATGGAATCCGCGAAGGCTGCAGGCGCTTCCGAGACGGCGGCGATCTGGGCCGCGAATGCCGCGATGCGTGAGGCTGAAGTTGGCGATGCGGCACGCGCGAGAGAGATGACCAACGAAGCGCTTGCGTTGAAGGGTGGCCGCGACGTGGAACTTTTGTCGGCTGTTGCGCTGGCGCGAGCGGGCGAAGCGGCGAAGGCGCAGGCTTTGGCGGATAAGCTCAACCGTGAATCTCCTCTAGACACCCTGATTCAACACTACTGGCTGCCCGTGATTGCAGCGAGTAACGAGCTGAGCCGCGGAAACGCGCAGAAAGCCGTAGATATTCTCGCGCCAGCTACGAGCTACGATCTGTACTCGCCGAGTCAATTTCAAGTGGAGCCGATTTATCCTGCGTTCGTGCGCGGCGAAGCGTATCTGAAACTGGGCGACGGGCAGAAGGCGGCGGCGGAATTTCAGAAACTCCTAGACCATCGCGGCATGGTATTGAACTTCCTCACCGCAGCGCCGGCTCGCCTAGGACTTGCACGCGCTTATGCGCTCGAAGCGCGCTCAGCAACGGGTGTGGCGCTGGCGAAAGCGCGAGCTGCGTATCAGGATTTCTTCGCTCTCTGGAAAGATGCCGACCCCGACACCCCCATCCTGAAGCAAGCCAAGGCCGAGTACGCGAAGCTGCAGTAGCGTAACAACTTCAAGTCCTACCGCTGAGAAGGGTTCCTAACTGTCGTAATCGGGTCCTGGGGTTCTGCTCGCGGCCTTATCCCACCGGGAGCCACTTAGTGCGTCGCTTAGGCGGCAGCCCCAAACGAGTTCGCCGCTCCGCTTCCTGTGCCTCTTGGTTCCTCCACGCTCTTCGCGTGGCACTTATCATTGCAGCGCGATGTGCGGGTGACGAATATCAATGCGACCTTCAGCGCGATAGCGACGGTATCTTATCAAATCGAGGAGGGCAACTTCAGCCGCGGAGGATGGTTGGAAGGCGCTTGTGCGCGAGGTGGTCGGGATGATGGAAGGAGCATATTCGCCGGGAAGACCCGCCGCAAATGAGAAAGCTGGCGCGAAATCTCGGATTTTCGCGCCAGCCTCATTTTATTGCTTTCGGTAAAGAACCAGCTACTGTCTGTGTTGCGGCGTCCTGGCGTTCAGGGTAGATAGCAATTGCGCCGCAGCCGGAGGTGGCGACGTTTCGTGACGGAGCACGATATCTCTAGCCGACATCTTCTGGCCGTAGATTCGCTCATTCGCGTCGTTGTCAGGTCGGATGGTCGAGCCTTCGAGCGAAACGCCCGCAAAGGCGCCGCGCGCCCGAGAGTAGCTCAATATTTCGGCGCGCATCGAAGCGTCAGTCTCCGCTGAAGCAGAACGTCCCACCGGGCCGGCCGCTACGGAAGCATCACCGCCCAGTTTTACCTTGCTGGCGAGAATACCGTTTGCTCCCCGGTCGTTCATAATTAGGAGGACAAAGTCGGTCGCTTCCCCGCCAATCTGAAGACCGAAGCTGCCGCCCTCAAGCGCCATCATCGACGGAGCACCCCAGGGTCCATTAAAACTCTGGCCGGTGCGGCAGGTCATTACGCCCCGGCCATAGCTGGCTCCGACTATGAAGGCAGCTTTCAAAACGGAAGGGAAAACAACCACACAGTCGGCCTTGTCGAGCAAATCTTGGGGGATGTCATCGGGAACGTTGAGAATTTCCGTGATCACCCTACCCGCATCTTTGACGCGGTCTTCTTCTTTCGCTTCCTTGTCGGCAGACGTGCTGAAGGCGATCACCAACATCGCCAATGTGATTGACGCGAAAAAACTCTTCCATTTCATGTGTCCTCCAACGGCTTCACAAGTTTGGCAAAGGGATGATCAGTACAAGGCTACGTGGCTGTGCCACCGCGCATAAGATGCGCTACAAGGGTAATGACGAATATCACCAGGAAGATGAAGAAGAGGATCTTGGCAATTCCAGCTGCGGCGAAAGCCACGCCGCCAAACCCCAAGAATCCGGCAATCAACGCAATCACCAGAAAAACCAGAGCGTAATAAAGCATTGCTCCTCCTCGATTCCCTACAATTTGGGCTGAGACACTGGCCCATCCAGTTAGGAAGATACTTAAGATTAAGAAATGGGCGAATCGGCCAAAAACCTTAAAGGCAGCAGGATTAACGCCTAGGGGTTTTCTGAAAGGGTCCACTGCAACTTTTTGATTGAACTTGGGGCGTTTGGAAGTTGCAGAGAGCGAGCGAATGACCTCGAAGATATTCAGGGTGGATCGAGGCGCAAGCGAATGCTGCCGGGCAGTTACCTGCGCCTCGCACGAAACGGTTTCAGTTTGTTGGACTACTTTTTCGCCGGCGACGTCTTGTCGAGAAGATCGACCAAGGCTTTGCCTGCCGCAGGGGTGGCTTCTCCTCCGTCGACAACCTGCTTCGCGGTGACGGGCTTTCCGTAGACGGCTTTATTGGCGTCCTCGTCGGAGTCCATGGAGGCGCCCTCGAGCGAAACACCCGCGAACAAACCCTTCGTGCGCGAGTAGGTAAGGACGTCTACCTTCATGGCATCGGCGTTATAGCCGTTAGCGGCAGCACCTGTAGGACCAGCGGCGGCGGCCGCATTCCCTCCTAGTTTCGTCTTGCCGTTTAGAATCTGCTCAGCACCTTTCTCATTCATTACGACAAGCACGAAATCGGTTGCTGTAGAACCGAGTTGCACGCCGATGCTGCCCTGGTCGAGCTTATACATGGCCGGGGCGCCCCAGGTACCGTCCTTGCTTGCTCCGCTGCGACATACCATCACGCCGCGGCCATAGCTTCCGCCGATCCCGATCGCGACCTTCTTCACGCTTGGAAAGACGACGATGCAGTCTGCCTTGTCGAGAATGCTTGTGGGCAGGCCTTTGTCTCCGGAGAGGATGGCTTGCATGGCAGTGGCCGAATTCGCGAGCCTCTCATCCTCTTTCTTTTGGGCGAAGATAGGAGACGCGAGTGCTAGACACAATGCGAGAGTTACCAATCGATTGTTCAAAGTATTGTCCTTTCGAGACGAAAGTTAATCGCGAGCCGAAGCTCGGAAATGGTTTTTTTGTCCGGTCGAGTGGATGCCTTTTCAGGCGAGGCTATTGTATACCAAGTTATTGGAATCGTGTGATTTAAACAATGACAACGGCTGTCGCGGGAGCCCTTATCGGCCTTCGACAACCCGTGAGTGTGGTGTAGACTCAGCCGTTCAAAATTGCGCGAATGGCGAGGCTACGCCCGGAAGGATACCTGTGGACTTGAAGCGACTAACGATTGCAACGCTAACTTTGGGAATACTGGCAGCGGCTGGTGCAGCGTCTGCGCAGAGTTTAAGTTTACAATTCAAGATTTCATTTCCGGCGCTGGCACACGCTAGACCGATAACCGGGCGAGTCTTTGTGATCCTCTAGAGAACAGACGAAACCGAGCCGCGTTTTCAGATTGGGCGGACCGGCGTTCCGTTGTTTGGCCGCGACATATCGCAGCTTCCAGCGGGAGAAGCTGCCGTGATCGACGCAACGAATCTCGGTTCCCCTGTGGAGAGTTTGAATGACCTGCCGTCCGGCGACTATTTCGTTCAGGCCATGATCAGCATCTATTCGGAGTTCAAACGAGCCGATGGACACATCGTGTGGATGCATGACGATCAATGGGAAGGCCAGTTGTGGTCACGCTCGCCAGGTAATTTGAAAAGCAAGGTCGAAAAAGTTCGTCTCGATCCGAAGGCGGCGAGGGACCAGACGATCACGCTGGTTGCGTCCGATGTGATTCCCGCGATCGCTGTGCCGGCGGACACGGAATGGGTCAAGCGATTCAAGATTCAAAGTCCGACGCTGACGAAATTCTGGGGGCGGCCCATTTATGTTGGCGCGACCGTTCTGTTGCCGAAAGACTACTCGCGCGCCACGCTCAGTTACCCCGTGATTTACGAGCAAGGACACTTTCAGCTGGACGCGCCGATGGGCTTCCGCACCGAGCCGCCCACAGAAGCTGAATTGAAGGAGGCGGACCCGAGTGCACGGTTTTTGAAACGAGGGTACGAACTGTATCAGGCCTGGACATCCGACAATTTTCCCCGGCTGCTTGTGGTCACTTTCCAGCATCCCAATCCCTACTTCGATGATTCGTATGCGGTGAACTCGGTGAATGTGGGCCCGTATGGCGACTCGGTTATGCAGGAATTGATTCCGGAAATTGAGAAACGATTTCGAGCCATTAAGGAGCCCTACGCACGCATTCTAACGGGAGGCTCGACCGGAGGATGGGAGGCGCTCGCGTTGCAGATTTTTCATCCGGACTTTTTCGGTGGTACCTGGGGATATTGCCCGGACCCAGTGACATTCACGAACGTCGAGGGAATCAACCTTTATAAGGACACGAACGCGTTCTACAAACAATACGACTGGAGGCGCGAACCAACAGTGAATTCGGTTTACACCGATGGACGGGTGAGCCTGACCTCCGAGCAAAGAAATCATTTGGAGCTGGTGAATGGGACGCATGGGCGTTCAGGCGAGCAGATTGATATCTGGTCGGCTGTGTTTGGCCCGCTGGGGAGTAACGGTTATTTCGATCCCGCATTCGATAAGCGCACGGGCGAAATCAACCCCAAAGTGGTTCAATATTGGAAAGACAATTTCGATTTGCTCGAATACTTGAAGCGCAACTGGACGTCAGTGGGGCCGAAACTCGTCGACAAGCTGCATATCTACATCGGAACCATGGACACTTACCAATTGAACTACGCCGTGCGCGAACTCGACGAATGGATGAAAACAACTGCGAATCCCCATTACGAAGGCTTTTTCGAATATGGGGTCGGCGAGCCGCATTGCTACACAGGACGCCTGACCCAGGCGGAGCGGTTGGTGGAAATCGCTGACTTCATCGCTGCGAAGAGGCCGTACGTTGCAGATGCGCCATGGTGGAAGCACTAGAACTCTGGTGCGATGGGATTTTCCTCGGAGCCGAAAATGCGGAAACCGATTGTGGTGATGGGCAGCGTCAATTTCGATTTGGTGGCGACGGCGGAGCGCGTGCCACTGCCCGGAGAAACGCTAACGGGAATTGATTTCGGCACATTTTACGGCGGTAAGGGGGCGAACCAAGCTGTAGCGGTGGCTCGTCTCGGGTATCCAGTAAGCATGATCGCCAAAGTTGGCGACGATGATTTCGGGCCGGGGCTCAAGCAGGCACTGCGCAAGGCCGGCGTCGATACCCGGGCGGTGGAAATCGCCAAGGGATCTTCGGGGGTAGCGCTAATTAATATCGGGCGCGACGGGCAGAACAACATTGTCGCGGTGCCCGGCGCAAACGGGAAAGTGACCGGCCGAGACGTGAGGAAAAACACGGCGCTTCTGCGGAGGGCCGGAATGATTCTGGCTCAACTGGAAATTCCACTCGATGCGATGGAGGCACTGGCAGGATTCGCACGCAAGAATGATATTCCGCTGATGCTCGATCCCGCACCAGCTCGCGAACTGCCTCGTGATTTGCTGCGGAGTACAACTTGGATCACTCCGAATGAGAGCGAGACGCGGGTGCTGTGCGGATTGCCTCCGAATGAGCCCGTGACGCCCGCTACGGCGGCGCGTTGCGCGGACTTGCTGATGGAGCGGGGGCCCAGGAACGTGGTGATTAAGATGGGTATCCAAGGCGGTTATATTGCGACTGTGGAAGGGATTCGGGAGATGGTTCCGACCTTTCGTGTGGAGGCAGTGGATTCGACGGCGGCGGGCGATGCTTTCAATGCTGGATTTGCGGTGAGCCTGCTGGGAGGCAAAGGCCCGCTGGAAGCGGCGCGATTCGCGGCAGCGGTAGCTGCGCTCTCGGTTACGAGGAAGGGAGCACAGCCTTCGATGCCCACTCGACGGGAGGTTGACAAGTTCCTTAAGCGAGCTTGAGACCGCTCGGAAATAATTGGTTTAGTTCGGCAGTGCTGAGGGAAAGGGCTGGCGTTGCTGGAGGCAATACAACACCAGCTCGACGTGGCTGGAAATTTCCAACTTTTCGAAAGACTTTAAATGCGAAAAGGCCTAGACCGGAGTAGAGAGGATTGTGCGCGGTGAACGCCGGCCGCGCTCTTTCGACGTCGATTGTTTCTGGGCGCTTCCGAGTTGCACCAGGAGCTTCCGCAATTTCGCCCGCTCTTCGAGGTCCATATCCACCACTTCGAACGCTCGAGCTTGCGTATTCGCGTCCCGCACAATCATTTGCACCTTCACTGACTTCGCTGAAGCGTTCATCTTCAGGCTGACGATGCTTCCGGGATAGAGGCTCTGCTCGCAAACCGCAATTCCGCCGCCCAGCGTCATCTCCGGAATTTCCATCTGGCAGTTGTCTTTCAAGCTGATCGTAGTGGCGTTCACCGGATGTTCCAGCCGCAAGCGTGGATAACGGCGCTGGCGGATCGCCGACGACTCAGGATCAGCGTCAAGCGGTTCGATCGAGAATTCGGCGACGCTCAAGCCACTCTTGGGAATAAAGCCGCGCACCCATTCAGGGTCGATCTTTTCCATTGCCTGCGCCGCCACCACGCGAAGCTCATTGGGATTCGCCCAGCGGAACGCCTTACGCGCTTCCGAAATTTTGCGCAGCAGAACCTCCGCACCCGTCGTGCGAAGGCGGCCGAGCGCTTCAATCGCCTTGAGGCGCAGGTAGTCGGTGCCGCCGCTTGGCAGGTCACCTTCGGCCAGGCGCAGAAGCTTCATATCGGCGCTCTGCTCGCCGGCCATGCCGATCTCGTCGACCGCGAGTGGGCGGATCGTCGCATCGAGCAAGTCAAAGATATCGAGTAACAGACGGCCGCGCTCGGAAGCGCCACTCGCAGCAATTTGCCGTACCACCCGATCGTGAGCGGTTCGCTTCCACTCTATCATCCGGTCAGGCAGGACCTTTTCCAGCATGTCCCGATCAATTCTCGCGAGCATTCCGACTGTGTCGATCGCATCGTTCGGAGTTCCCCGGAGGAGTTGCTCCCTCAAATGCTCCAACCCTTCAGGTCCGAGCAGGTTCATCATAGAGACCAGAAGTTCACAGTCCTCTCGAAATCCCGCGCGGCTGAACCGAATCGCTAACTGCTGCGACGCCGGGCCAGGCATGCGGCGAAGCAGATCGGCAAGGCCGCTTTGGACGTGTCCTTCTTTGAGCGCCTCGTCAATGAATTCCGGGAGCCGGTTTTCAATCGCGATCTTTGGCCGGAGGTTCTTGCCCATTCCCGGGCGTTCAGTTTCGACATAGTCGATCAACTCAACGGAACGCTGGATCGCAGCATAGGATCGCTTGTTTGTGGCTTCCTGTGACATGCGTACGAAAGCGGCGCCCACAAGGCTCTGCATCTCTGAATCGCGCTCGTCGGGAAGTTGAACGCCGATCTGACGAATCACGTCTATGAGTAAACGTTCGTCCGTGTTCGCATAAAGCGGTGCAAGTTCCGCGAGTCCCATCGCCGCCTGACGGCGCGGTTGATTCGCCTTATTCGTAATGCAGCTCGCATAGTTGCGCAGAATTCCGGTCGCGATTTCCAATTCTCCGCGCGTCTGCAGGGCTTCCACATATTCACGCACTTTTGCAGCAGGAACACACCAGGCGTCGGCAGACTCGAGCACGGCCTTCTTTTTGTCTTCCGCCACCTCAGACCAGAATTGCTCAGCCAGTAGTTCCACGTGCGACTTCACTTCGATTCCGGCGCGCGCCATCTTCTCTTCATACACACCCATGATCTTGCGCAGGCCGTCGAGCTCCGTGTTCATCTCATCGAGCAACTGGCGCACGGAGTTCACTTCAATATCTCCACGCTCATAACTCTCAAGCGCGAATCGAATCGCGATGTGTTCGGCTAGCTTCAGCAGGGTTGGCCGGTCCGAAGATTCCGTTGGAGCTTGAGCAGCCAAAGCCGAAAGAGCCTGGCTGATCGTGAAGCGCGCGCGACGCGGGAGTGTCGAAAGCCGCGATTGAAACGCATTCGGATCGAGTTTCTCTTTCGTGCCATCGCTCGTGCGGGCGATTTGTGCGAGGACCTGCAGGATGCCCTGCAGCTCCTCTTCTTGAAGCGTCATCAATCCGGTTTCGACAGACATCGAGCCGGGGCCAGCCGTCGCCCGCGAAGAACGTCCCACCCGGATTCCCGAAGTGGCATTCGCCCAACGGCCGGGACTGCTGGCGTCACGATTCGTGCTCGCTCCCGGAGGAACTCGCCAGATGCGCGAATTTAATCCCGCAGTATTGCCGGAGCCCGAGCCAGATCCAGCGCCGAAATCTCCGCTACCATCGCCGTGTCCCGGGCCGACGCCGTGAGCCGCGGTTGCACCGGCTACGCTTCGCCCGGAACCTCCGCTTCGGGCTCGGCCCGATGAATCCTCTTTGTCTAGCCAGAACCCTCCGGCATTCGGATCAATGGGAGTCCCCTCGGCACTGCCGCCAACAATGTTCCATGTACTCAAACCACCAGCATTGCCGTCGCTTTCAGCGCCTCGCGTTCCCGCCGCCGAGCCAGTCACAGGGACTGCTCCCGGAACTCCTGATCCCGTTCCACCTCCCGGAACTGAGCTGGTGCCGCTGGATCCATCCTTGTTCAGCCAAAATCCTCCGACGTTCGGATCGAGTGGAGCGCCTCCACCGTCACCGGCGCCGATAATATTCCACGTGCCTGCATTGCTCCCGTCACCGGCGCCTACGCCGCTTCCCAAACCGCCCGGCCCCGAACCGTATACCTGTCCCGCGCCATCACCTTCGTGGCCTGTTCCGCCGCTTTTACCCCAGCTGCCTGATCCTGATCCAGTCCCTGGGTAAGTACCTGAACCGTCTCCGCTGCCGGAGCCGCCCGATCCTTTGGTACCCTCCGCCGCGACAATCAGCTGCAATAGCTTCTCGGGGTCGTTGAACAGCTCGTTGGCCGCAGCAGAATCCATTCCCAACGTTCGCGCCGTGATATGCGCTGCAACCGAAGATTTGGCGATCGCAGAATCCGCCGGAACGAAGCAAACTTCATTCACGTGTATATGCGGATCGCCTTCTAGCGCGGCTTTCAATTGTTCGACGAGCTGAGCGGGCTTTGCTCCGGTTCCGGTGGGAAATCCGCGAACGAACTTTGCAAGGCTAGCCTGCGTTACTTTCGGCGAAAAGTGGATACTCGCGATCCCTGCGCCGGAAAGCATCCGCGCAAAACTTTTTTCCGCCGCAGCGGATTCGAGTGACATACCATCGAGCAGCAGTTGGTCGCCGGAGACCGATAGCAACACACCTGCTTCGTTATCGGATCCGAGGGCGCTTTGGAGTTCGCTCCAGGCCGTCTCGTATTGCTTCTTGGTGCGCGGGTGCCCGAAGTCATACATTCGGGCGAACTTGAGCAGGATGTTAAGGCTGCGAACGAAGGCTCGAGCAGCCGTGGCGCGCGTGTTGGCGTTCATAGCTACAGTGTGGGGCTGAGGCCCCGCCTCTGCTTGTAAATATGGGGCTTAGAGATGGTGCGGACAATGGTACTGGTGTCCTTTTCGGTACTACCAGTTAGTCCTATCTTCGATTGGGCCAGAGGTTTACAAACGAACGGCGTGAGATACGTATTTTTTTAGCCAACCTTCCAACTCGCGGATTTCGCCAAGAATAGTCAGAGCGCTGAGGGCTTTGAGACGGATCCCACGGTGCCGCCTTTCCCAGCTCCTCCGCGGCAGAATGCCAACGAAAGGCACTTTCGCCGCTTTCGCCGCCAGGGCGTCGTCCACATTATCGCCCACATAGAGCGCCGTGAATGGACTTCGGCCATCGAGGATTTTTACCAGGCCTTCCGGGTCGGGTTTGGGTTTTGTCACCTCTTCGACCGTAACGATTTGCTCGAAATAATCGCGCACTTTCCATCGGTCAAGCGTGTAATCGAGCTCTTTGTGCACGCGGCCCGTGAAGAGCGCGAGTGGCGCCAATTTCGCAATTCGCTTCAAGCTCGGGCGCGGAAGTACCCATTTCTCGCGGCGTACGTTTCCGTCGCTTCCCTTCTTGCCCCAGTAGATTTCAACGAATCGCTGCTTCACCTCTTCGTAGCTCAAGTCTTTACCGAGCTGGTTCACCCAGGCATGGGAGAGCTTCCAATCGTCATTGAACCCAGGGCGGTTCTTCCAACGGTGAAGCTCCGAACGGGTCACGCGCTTCGACGTGAGCAGGCGGACCGTCTCAAGTGTAGTGCGCTGAAAAGAGCCGCGCGTATCTACCAGGACGCCATCCACGTCGAAGATAATTACGGAGAGCCTTCGGGTCATAGGCCGGGAATCGAGAGCGCGAATCAGTCGAGGAATCCGCTACGATTGAGACTCTTCTTGTTCGCCAGAAGATTCGCGCGCATCGGCTTCCTGAGTGCCCGGTTCCGGCTCGGATCCGATTTCAAGCGAATCGGAAGACCATGCTTCTCCGGCCACCGGTGGTGCTGGCACTTCAGCGGTGCGAGTGGTTGGCGGCTCGGCGGCGGGGAATGTTTTCTTGTCGACGGAACCGACGGTTGATTGCGACGCGGATGCCGCGGAAACCGCAACTTTTGCCGGCGCGGTCTCCGCAGCCGCTCTCAAGGCTTCAAGGCGCTTCTCGAGCGAGCCGGCGAGAAGCTCGACGATCATTTTCGCAGCACTGCCGTCTGTATCTTTTGTGGGGTTGTAAGCAGTGACTTCAATCGCCGCCAGATGCTTCTGCGTAACGAAAACTTCGAGAGCCTGGCGCACTTCGTCGAGGGAAAGACCGCCGGACCCGGGATAGTTCGTAGCTTGAAAGTCGGCAATCACATCCACGTCGAAGTGCAAAATAAATTCGTACCCGTTCGCGTGAATGCGTTCGACTGCGGATTGCGCGGTAGCCGCGGCTCCCAGGCGCTGAACATCAGCCGCATGAAAACAACGAAGAGGCGATTTGGTCAGCAACTGCTCCTCCGCCGGATCGAGCCGCGCGACCCCAAAGAGAGCCAAGTCCGGTTCGCGCACCAGCGGCGGTTCGCCCCAGAAACGAACCATCTCCGCAGCGCCGGTTCCGGTCAAGTGAGAAACAACCATTCCATCAACGCATCCGGATGGAGTCGTCGCCGGAGTGTTCAAGTCCGCGTCGCGATCCATGTAGATCATGCTGACGTTGCGGAAGTAACGCCGCGTGCCGGCCACGGTTGCGAGTGCCACCGAACAGTCACCGCTGAGGATGACAGGAAGTGCGGTGGATTTCACGGCTTGCTCGACTCGTGGCTTAAGAGCTTCAAGCGCGGCGATTACCCGCGGCAGATTGCGCGCCCGAGGGCTTTCATCGTCGGTTTTGTATAGCTGAGGAGGATCGTCGCCTAAATCGGAAACTTCGTAGCCGGCGGCGCGAAGGCGGTCAATTAATCCAGCCGAGCGTAATGTCGCGGGGGCGCCTTCGTGTCCCGCTGACATCGCAGCTGCACTGGTGGGCGCACCCAGTAAAGCGATCTTATTGGGCTGGCGGACTATCTTTACCGCCACTCATCGGCTCCTAGGATTGTTCACACCCTTTTGCCGCTTAGTGTGCACTCTGCCGTGCCGCAAGCTCCGGCGGCAGAGTGAAACGCACATCTTCACGAATCAAGTCCAGGTCGCGCTCGTTGGTGAACCCGAACTTTGCAAGACGCTGGCTCACCTGCTCGACGAGAATCTCCGGCGCAGACGCTCCGGCCGTCAAGCCAAGCGATTTTACGCCAGTGACCCAGGATTCTTCGATGTCGTTCGCGTCTTCGATCAAACGGGCGGCAACGCCCGCTCGCTTGGCCACTTCCACGAGACGATTCGAATTCGAGCTGTTCGCTGATCCCACCACCAGAATCAGTTCCACTTCACGCGTAAGCGCTTCCACAGCCTCTTGGCGATTCTGCGTCGCGTAGCAAATGTCGTCGGAAGCCGGGCCAACGATCGTCGGAAAACGCTGGCGCAGCCGCGCGACGATCTCTTGCGTGTCGTAGAGCGAGAGCGTTGTTTGCGTGAGGAAAGCAAGGCGCTCGGGATCAGGAACCTCGAGCTCGTCCACTTCTTCCACGCTTCCCACTACAACAGTCTGATCGGGAGCCTCGCCGGAAGTGCCCACGATTTCCTGGTGATCGCGATGGCCAATCAGAATCAATGTGCGCCCTTCGCGCGCAAATTTCAGCGCTTCCAAATGGACCTTCGTTACCAGCGGGCACGTCGCGTCAATCACGCGCAACCGCCGTTCCTGGGCCTCGAGCCGAACGCGCGGCGGAACCCCGTGCGCGCTGAACACCAGCACCGCGCCCTCAGGAACTTCGTCGATTGACTCGACGAAAATCGCTCCTCGCCGTCTCAGCTGATCGACCACATAGCGGTTGTGAACGATCTCGTGATGGACATAGACGGGGCGTCCATATGCTTCGAGAGCCAGTTCGACGATGTCGACGGCTCGCACCACTCCGGCACAGAAGCCTCTGGGCCGAACCCTTACGAGCGTTTTCGCCCCATTGGCCCCTTGGATATTTGTAAGCGCCAATTCACTCTCCGCAGATTCATAGTTTACCCGAAGCCCGTTCTTCCCGCCACACCGAGGGAACGAATCCGGTGCCCAGTTTGGCATCGCACGGGCGTAGGAGCCTGACCGGCTAATAGGCGTTTTTCCGCGACCAGACATAGGTGCGAGTCTTTATTTTGAGTAAGTTAGGGAGAGTTTTAATCGCGGAAGCGTAGATTAAAATTAAAAAATTGCGCGGCGCGCCGTGCCATGTTCCCTTCCGTGCGCGGCGGCGCTGGTGCGCTACTGAGCCGACTCCGAGCGCGGGTGGCGGAACTGTTTTCTGCTGATTTCTTCGAGTGCGGAGAAGCCGCGGCGGGCCGAATCCCCAATCACGCGAACGCCAACTTCGGCATAGTCCAGGCCGCGCTCTCCGAGTGAGCCGACCATGTATGCCAGAGTCACCAAGGAGAACAAAACCGCGAAACCGAGAGCAAAAAGAAGCTCTGCCGCGAGCAATTCGCGGACGAAGTAGAGTTGAAACACAAAGAAAATCGCGACTCCGAGCCACAACCCTTTGCGGACCTTCGCTTTTTCAACGATTAACAGCGCCAACGACTTCGACTGCTCCAGGAACGTTGTCATCAAACCTCACCGCCTCGCAATTGATTAGATGCAAAGGAAAGCCCAAATGAAGCTTCGCGTAAGTGACTGAAGGAAAAGGAGAATGGGAAAACCCTGTATGCGGCTAAACCGCACGCATGAGAAAACGCTTTCCGTGAAAAGGAGGACTCAAGTACTCAGAGTGCCGAAGGGGGACAGCGGAATCTCTCCATTTTTAGTCCGGCGAAAGGCGTTTATTTTTCTTTCCCCTGCCTAGCTAAGAAACGCAAAAGTACTTCGATTCAATCCGGAACCTGAGACGCGCAATACCCTATCTGCCTTCGAATGGATAGCGATCCTGTACGAGGACTGCGTCGGCTACGCGACGGCGAATCGCGATCGTGTCGATGGGAGCGTGCTTTGCGAAGCGACGCAGAACCGCGAGCTGCGTGACAAGTGTGTCCCCATCGGCTGAGGCCGCCAGAGCAGTGCGGGCTTCCTTCTCGATGCGGTCCATGGCGTCATACACAAACGCTCGCGCGGCATCGCCCATCACGCTTGCGGATTCGCCGCGCTTCGCGAGCGCTTTCTGAGCGCGGCGCAGTGATGATTCCATCGCGTAGACGTCCATCGCAATATTGGCGAGCGAGGCTACGATTTCCTGCTGGTCGGCCAGCCCCTCACGGAATTTTTGCATTGCCGTGCCCGCTGCGAGCAGAAAGATCTTCTTGGCCTGCGCCAGGGAGCGTTCTACTTCAGCAAATGCTCCGGTCGGAGCTTCCTCAAAAGACGGGCCGGCCAAGACTTCCTCGCCCAGTTTCATTGCGGCGGGGATGAGAGGCAGAATACCGGCCATCGAGCGCTTGATGAGCATCTGGATAATGAGCATCCGGTTGATTTCGTTGGTGCCTTCGAAAATACGGTTCACGCGGCTGTCGCGGTAAGCGCGCGCCACGGGGTAATCTTCGTGAAAACCGTAACCGCCAAAAATCTGAACGCCTTCATCGACGCAATAATCCACGGTTTCGCTGCCCATCACTTTGCTGATGGAGCTTTCGATCGCGTATTCTTCGAGCACCTGCATGGCCTGTTGAGTCTTGTCCGAACCTGGCGTGGGCGAGGATACGGCTGCATCAATCATGCCGGCCGAGCGGTAAATCATGGACTCGACCGCGTAGATGCGGATGGCCATTTCGCCGAGCTTGGTTTTGATGAGGCCAAAATCCTTCAGAGATTTTCCAAACGCGGTGCGCTCCTTGGAATATTTTGACGACGCTTTCAAAACCTCCTTGGCGCCCCCGAGACAATAGGCGCCGAGAGAAAACCTGCCGACGTTGAGCGTATTGAACGCGACGATGTGGCCGCGTCCTATCTCGTGAAGAAGATTCTCCTTCGGTACGGGGGAATTCTCGAAAAAGATCGGCGTGGTGGAACTGCCGCGGATTCCCATTTTCTTCTCTTCCGCGCCGGCCGAGAAGCCGGGGGTGCCGCGCTCGACGATGAAGCAGGAGAACTTCTCGCCGTCCACTTTGGCGAACACCACATACACATCGGCAAACCCGCCATTGGTAATCCACATTTTCTGACCGTTCAAAATCCAGGTCTTGCCATCCGGCGAAAGCACCGCGCGCGTGCGGGCAGCAAGTGAATCCGAACCAGCTTGAGGCTCCGAGAGGCAGTAGCAGGAAAGAAGCTCGCCCGAGGCGATCTTGGGAAGATATTTTTTTTTCTGCGCTTCGGTGCCGAAATAGACGATCGGAATTGTTCCGATGCCGGAATGACCGCCGTGAGAGACGGCGAACGATGCGTAGCCGGCCAGCTTTTCAGCCAGAACGGTGGCGGAAATCTTGTCGAGACCCGAACCGCCATATTCCTCAGGAATCGCGCCGCCCAACAGCCCGATTTCTCCGGCTTTCTTCAGCATCTGCGCCATCAATCCTTCTTTGTGCGCTTCCAGCTCCGGCACATTGGGTAGAACCTCTTTCTGCACAAATTCCTCAGCGGTCTGGCCAATGAGCCGCTGGTCGTCGGTAAGATCGGCGGGGGTGAAGACGTCCTCGGGACTGGTGGACGTGATGAGAAACGACCCTCCGCGATTGAGAATCTCGGAAACCGGTGCCGTGGCCATGATGTGCATTGCCTCCTGAAAAAGTGGGGGTCAATAAAAAGTGATTGTCTCTCTCATTTGAGCCGGAAGCAATAGGCCGTGCGGGTGTCAGAAGGCACTAGGGCTGACGCCGCGTCTGGCGCAGCCCCTAACCGGCGACCAAGGCAAGGACGCGGCAGGGACTGCCTGAGCCTCGGACGATTTTGAGCGGGGGCGTAATCAAAATCGCCCCTTTGGGAGGGAGCCGGTCCAGGTTCGTCAGGCTTGCCAGGCCGAATTTATTGCTGCCATGCATGATGGTGTGGCACGGAAACGGCGGATTAAATTTGAAAGCCTGGCCCGCGTCAGTGCCGACCCCCTCCGAGCCCCAGCCAATGACGTTGCGCTCTTTGACGAGAAAGGGGACAAGATCGGGATGCGGGCCGGGGACGTGCGAGCCATCTTCTTTTATGTTGAGAAATGACGCAGCATCTTTGCGTTTCGACCAATCGGTGCGCATCAGAACCCACGATCCCGCTTCGATGCGGCCGTATGTGGTCTCCCAGATTTCCACGTGTTGCGGTGTGAGTAGAAAATCAGGATCCATGGCAACTTCGCGCGAAACATCAATTACGCTAGCAGGAGCGAAGAATTTTTCGACCGGAATGTTATCCGTCGCGTTATTCGGATAATCTTTTCCTGTAACCCAGTGGATTGGAGCATCGAAATGCGTGCCGGTGTGTTCGCCGCAGGAGAAGTTGTTCCAGTACCAAGCCGGGCCGCGACTGTCGTATTTCGAAATTTCTTCGAGGCGGAAAGGCCACGTCTTGCCAAATTCAGGCGGCAACTGAATCGTCGCGGTGCCTGCATCGAGGGGCTGGCTAAGGTCCACCACCCGAATCGCGCCGGAACTCAGCGCCTTCAAGAATCCGCTCAGAACATTCTCGCTCATTGCACACACTCCCGCGCCGGAAGCCAAGTCCGGTTGAAAATAAAAAGTAGCCAAAGCATTATCCGCCTCTTTTCACTTGTCCAACCGGGATTCGGTGATGCCGCCTCGGGCGCGTTCAGATTTTCAAGCCGACTTGGAGCGACAGCATGAAATGCAATCGCCGGAAGCATACTCGCTTCCGGCGAGAGAGTTATAACGATGAAGCCGCTGGACCCGAAACAACGACCTTACGGAATCGTGGCTACGACGTCGGACGAATAGGCACTCTCATCACCGCTGGCATCCAAGGCCGTAACCCAATAGTAGTAGGTTTGGCCGGATTGCACGGTGTTGTCGGTATAGGTCGTAGTTCCCACCGGGGTCGAGGTCAGCTTGGTTGTAGGCCCGCTTGGCTGTGTGCCGCTGTACACGTTGTAGCCTACAACGCCCGAGCTTGTCTCAGACCACGCGAGGCTGACAAAGTGAGGCTGAGCACCGGAGCCAGAGAGCGAGATCGAGAGCGGCGAATTCGCTGCCGTGCTGACCACCGATGCGCTGCCCGTCGCACTTCCGGCAACCGTCGGCGCGAACGTAACTCCGAAACTAGCTGTTTGTCCTGCGGAGAGTGTCACAAGAGGCGCTGAGCCGTTGAGAGTGAAACCGGTACCTGTGACATTGACCTGGGAAATGCTGACGGCGGCGTTACCCGTATTCGTGAGCGTCACATTTTGCGTGGCGCTGGCGTTAAGAGTTTGACTACCGAAGTTTAGTGACGTGGCGCTGGGCGTGAGCTGCAGAACCTGAGCTAAGCCAGTGCCGCTGAGTGGAATCGTGGTCGGTGAATTCGGCGCGTCGCTAACTAACGTGAGACTGCTGGAAGAGCTGTTACCCGACGTCGGAGTGAAGCTTACCGTGAAGGTGGTGGACTTTCCCGGCGCTAACGTAAGCGGCAAAGCGAGGCCGGTGAGACCAAAACCAGTACCGGGGCCAGCAGATTGCGTAACGTTAAGATTGGCGGTTCCTGGATTGCTAAGCGTAATCGTCTGCGAGTTTGACTGGCCGACTGTAACACTACCGAAGCTAACGGAGCCCGGAACTACCGAGATCTGGGACTGGACCCCCACGCCGCTGAGCGAGATCGAGAGCGGCGAATTCGCGGCCGTGCTGACTATCGATGCGCTGCCGGTGGCACTGCCCGCCGTTGTTGGGGCGAAGGTGACACGGAAACTGACTGCCTGTCCTGCGGAGAGTGTCACTAGAGGCGCTGAGCCGCTGAGAGTGAAACCGCTGCCCGCGACATTGACCTGGGAAATGCTTACTGCGGCGTTGCCCGTATTCGTGAGCGTCACACTTTGAGTGGCGCTAGCGTTAAGAGTTTGACTACCGAAGTTTAGTGACGTGGCGCTGGGCGTGAGCTGCAGAACCTGAGCTAAGCCAGTGCCGCTGAGTGGAATCGCAGTCGGCGAAGTGGGCGCATTGCTGACTAGCGTAAGGCTGCTCGAAAAACTGGCACCCGACGCCGGAGTGAAGCCTACTGTGAAAGCCGTGGATTTTCCTGGTGCCAACGTGAGCGGCAGAGCAAGGCCGTTAACGCTGAATCCTGTGCCGAGCCCGGAAAATTGCGTGATGTTAAGGTTGGCACCGCCCGTGTTGGTCAGGGTCACAGTTTGCGAGGTCGTTTGGCCGACGGTGACCGTGCCGAAACTAACGCTGCCAGGAGCTACCGAGATCTGCGGCTGAACTCCCATCCCGTTGAGTGCAACAGTAGACACCGGGTTGGCCGCATCGCTGACGACCGATATGTTGCCGCTGGCGCTTCCCGCGCCCGCAGGAGCAAAGCTGACCGTAAAGGCGGTCGATTGGCCCGGGCCGAGGGTCATTGGCAATGCGAGCCCACTCATGCCAAAGCTGTTTCCGGCCATGGTGGCCTTAGAGACGTTCACGGGGCCATTGCCGCTATTAAGTAATGAAATGGTCTGCGAGCCGCTGGTGCCCACCGGCACATTTCCAAAACTTACGCTCTGAGGATTGACTGTTAGCGAGAGGGTCTGTTGAGTCTGAACACCCGTACCAGTGAGTGGGACGCTGTTCGGCGAAATGTTTCCGCTTGCTGAGAGCGAGAGGTTACCGGTCGAAACACCTGCGGCAGAGGGAGCAAAATTGATGGTCAAATTCACGGATTGGCCGCGCGACAGGGTCAATGGGAGAGCCGGCCCCATGTAATTGAAGCCGCCGCCGGTGACGGAAGCTGCTGAGATAGTGGCATTGCCACGCCCGAGATTCGCGACCACAACCGTCTGAGTACTGCTGGTTCCGACAGTGACATCTCCGAAATCGACCCCGGCAGGCTGGGATTGATGCCGCTTGGCCGCTGAGACTGAAATAGAAGTAAGGCAAATGAGTGCTGCCAAGAAGAATCCAAAATGAAACTGGCGGAGTGCGAGCTGTTTGCTCTCGGTTCGGGAGTACTGACTATTGAGTGCTGGCTGTTGGGTTATGCGCACGATGTATCTCCCTCTAGAGCCTGGAAGGGTGGGCAAGAGAAGATTAGTCTTCGGTTGTTTCATGGAGAACTGGCAGGAAGGATGGATTTGGAACAGGCTGGCCGGAACGCAGAGGACCTGTACGAAGGGCTAAGCTATGATCATTGCGGACGGACGTTCAGGCAGGCACCGAGCGAGGCGATTCCATTGGTGATGAGTGCGAGAGTAGTGATGAGTTTGGTTGCGATTCATTTACTGGTTGTTTTGAGCGGCACTTGCCACGCGCAGAGTGCCGCGAATATCCCGAGTGCGGTAGTGAAGGTGGAATCGCTTGCGGTTTATCCCGACATGAACACGTCCGGTCGAAGCCTACTGTCGCTGAAAAAGGGCGAGGAGGTGGTGATCGACTTTGAGATCAAGGCGAGCGAGCACTGGTGCGGCGTTAGGCGACCCTTGCAGACAAGCCGACTGGGTTACGTGCAATGTCAGGGTTTGGAACGAATTGAGCACCACTCGGATTCTCCGACTCGCACTGAGGGAACATCGGTAAGAGCTGACGTTTCGAAGCCGGCGGGACACAACATCTCTCTTCCGCCGCCAACCGCCGGCGCTATCAACGGCTACAATCAAATCGCGGAACTTGCTGTGCGGGAAGGCTCCATTGACGCAGCGAAAATGGCGGAGTTCGACGCCGCCGCACGCGACGGATCTTCCTCTGGGATGTCGCGCGCTGCGCTGGCACATTTTGCTGCAGGAAAATTCGAACTTTCCCGAAACAGCATTGATGAGGCGATCGAGCAATTTCAGTTTTCTTTGAACTTTTCGGCCGGACGGGCGGACTTACAACTTGCGAACCTGCTCAGCCTGGCTTACATCGACCTGGTGCAAAGCAAATACTCTGCGGCGCTTGAACATCTCGAGCGCGCTCGACATGTAGCACCGAAGTCGGCCGCGGTAGCACAGCTCTCCGGTTGGGGATACTACGGCTTGAACCAGATTGAAAAGGCTATCCAGGAGTGGGAGACCGCGCAGAGTATCCAGCCTTCGCAACAATTGGCAACGATGATCGAAAAGGCCGAGCGCGATAAGGCGGCGGAAAGTGAATCGCGCGAAGCGAACAGCGGCCATTTCAATCTCCGTTACCAAGGCGAGGCTACTCCTCAGCTTGCGGCGGAAATCCTCAGCACTCTCGAAGAACATTTCCGAAGTATTCAATCCGTGCTGCGTTTCACTCCGGCGGAGCCGATCGGAGTCGTTCTTTATACGCAACAGGCTTTTCGCGATATCACTCAAGCGCCAACGTGGGCCGCAGCCGGAAATGACGGCAGGATCCGCGTGCCGGTGCAGGGGTTGACATCGGTCTCTGATCAGCTCGCGCGCGAACTCAAGCATGAACTTGTGCATAGCTTCGTTTGGCAGAAAACCCGCGGACGGTGCCCGGCATGGCTGAATGAAGGCCTGGCACAATGGATCGAGGGCCGGCGAAGCGGGAATGACGCCCCTGGCCTGATCGCCGCATACGAGCAAGGACAATATATTCCGCTAAAGAATTTGGAGGGCTCGTGGATGAGACTGCCCGCTCCGGCAGCGCGTTTTGCTTACGCCTGGTCGCTGGCCGCGGTCGAGTCCATTATCGCCACCTCCTGCACTTGGGGTATTGATCGTCTTTTCGACCGCTTTGATGTGGATCCGTCCTTCGAGGCCGCCATGCGCGGGTCGATACAGACAAACTATGCCGACCTCGAGCGCCAGATTGTTGCTTATCTTCAGCAAACCTACCGGTAGTTCCTTTCAAAGTTCCTTCAAACCGACCCTAAAGTTGAGCGAGTACTAAGTCCCCTAGTCCTACCGTACCATTGACGGTCATTTTCCTCGGTTTCTAATGGGATGCCAAACTTACAAACCCGAATTGGACGGATGACTGATGATTGCGCCATCGATGAGTCCAGAACGGCGCCAGGACACGCGGACCGCGGTGAATCGTCTCGCCTATATCAATCTTGAGTCGAATAACGGTGCCATCGTATTGAACATTTCAGACGGCGGACTCTGCTTTCATGCTGTTGATCCCGTTCGACAGAGCGAGGCAATCCACTTCTGGTTCCTGGACCACAATCACCGAATCGAAGCGGACGGCAGACTGGCATGGATGGATGAGACGCACAAGACAGGAGGCTTGCAATTCATTACTCTGCCCGCGGAGGCTCGCGCGCAAATTCGTGATTGGATAAGCCAGCCTGCAACACCGCGAACCATAGGCGGGAAGCCGGCACGGCCGCATGCATCACCGTCTGAATTGCCTACCTTCCCTGCCAGCCAAACGAACCGAAACGTTGTGCTCGACAGCTCTACGTCGCACAAGGCGCGTTCAGCAAAGTTACAAGCTCGCGCGCTTTTAAGTGGTTTCTCTGGTGGTCTGGTGTTCGGGATTCTTATTTCGGCTCTTGTAGCGGGTGCATTCGTGCTTCACGCCTATCGCCGCGAGTTCGGCAAGTCTCTCATTCGCTGGGGAGAACGATTAGGGGCGAGATATGACGCGCCAACGATGTCGCTGGCATCGAGCATAACATCGCCAACGGCGCCGCAGGTGACTTCTGTTCCGGAGAAGGGCGCAACGCCGTCCGCGACAAAATCGGCTCGACCAGTGCCGGCGAAGTTTGAGCCTCTTCCGCCGGCAAGTGTTATCGGAGCTTCAACGATTACTCCTAGTGCCAGCGCTAACCTTCCTGCCGCCGCTCCGGCTCCAGCGATTGCCTCACAGCCTCCGCCTACGTCCCCGCCAATCACATCCATCGAACCCAAAGCTGGCCACTCATCGGAGAAAACTGCGCCGCTTTCAGAGTTCGTGGCTACCAGTAACGCCACTGTCCACGCAGAGGCCTCCAGAGCAGAGGTTGCCACTTCAGTGGGCACAAAATTTCTCGAAGTTGGTAGGTTTCGCGACGCAGTATGGGCCAACAAAACAACAGAGAAACTCAAACAGCTCGGATTTCAGCCAACCGTAGTTCATCGAGGTCACCTTTGGATGAATTCCTACCAAGTACTCGTGGGGCCGTATGACAGTGAGGCCGACGCTGCATTGGCGCACGCGAATCTTGCCGCCCGTGGCTTCAGGCCCCGGTCTTACGAACGGGGCTCCCGGTCTCTCACGCTTTTCTCCGTGCTGACGCTCAACGGCACACGCCTGCCCGTCGGGGACCTCTTCGTCACATGGGAATCCTATATACCCGATGCAATCGTGAAATTTGAGAAGGACGGAAGCGTGATTGGCACGACAGACGGAAAGTGGGAGAAGCGCGATGTGAAGTACAGAGACGATGCGATTGTGTACAGAAAGAATCCTGACGGGACGCGGACCCTTCTCGAAATTCGATTTGCCGGCATGAGTGAAGCTCTCGTGTTCGCTAAGACATCCTGATTAGCCTGTGGTCGTTTTGAATTAGCTGCTCTTGTTAGTGTGATTCCCCCCAGAAAACCACGATGTGGTCCTCGAGATATCAGCCATCATGTAGGATACCTGTGCCTGAGTGGTTCCGACTCATCCACAGGCCAACTAGTTGCACCACGATTCTTGGAGAAGGACGTTGAGACACATGAGCAACCATGGGACTTCTCATCTAGACGATGATTCTTGGAGCAGATATATCCGACTATCGGGATTCATTCGAATAGTCATGCTAGCCAGTATTCTTGCCGTCACTTTCGGATGCGAAGTTGCTGCTCAGACGATTCGTGTGGATGCCACCCCGAGTCATGTGCTGAACAAGTTCAGCCCGCCTTATGCGCTGGGGACGACGGTAGATCGCGTGCCGAGCAATGCCACCGATACATTTTTCGCCCCGGACCAGCTTAAACAGACGCTGGAAGCCGGATGGGGCGTGGTGAGCTATCGCCAAAATACGGAATTGTTCGTTCAAGCGTGGCACTGGAATCCGGCAGGCACATGGAGCGATCCCTCCGGCAAAGGGTATTTCACTGGAGATTCGACGCCGAAGGAAATGATCCGGCATTCTTACGGTTATTCGTTGCAGCATCGAGGGTTCACGCGAAACGAAGGAACAGAGTTTGACGGATATTCGCGCCTGGACGACGGAGATGTGGAAACGTACTGGAAAAGCAATCCGTATCTGACGAAAGCATTCACGGGAGAAGACGACAGCGCGCATCCGCAGTGGGTGGTAATTGACTTGGGAGAGAGGCACGACATAAATGCGGTCCGCATCGTCTGGGCCGACCCTTATGCTCGCGTCTACGATGTACAGTACTGGAAGGGGGAGGGCGACGCGATGACTGAGCCCTCGAGCGGGAGATGGAAGCTCTTTCCGTCCGGCGCGGTGACAAATGGCAAGGGCGGGACGATGACGAAGCAGCTCAGTTCGTCGCTAGTTGGGACGAAGTTCATTCGAATTTTGATGAGGCAGTCATCGAATACTTGTGATTCGCACGGCGCGAGTGACCGTCGCAACTGTGTGGGTTACGCAATCAAGGAAGTGTACGCCGGCACGATGAAGGATGCCGAGAATTTACAGGACTTTCTGCATCATTCGCCGGACCAGAATCAGTCGCTCACCTATTGCTCTTCTATCGATCCGTGGCATGAATCCTCCGATTTGTATGTTGCGCCTGACCGCATGGAGTCCGGCGATCAGCCAGGATTCGATTTGTTCTTTACGAGCGGCATCACGCGTGGCCTTCCTGCAATTGTTCCGATCGCTATGTTGTACGGTACGCCGGAGGATTCGGCCGCGCAGATGACCTACTTAAAAAAGCGCGGCTACCCGGTTTCGTATATCGAAATGGGAGAGGAGCCCGACGGACAGTACATGCTGCCCGAGGACTATGGTGCTCTTTACATCCAGTGGGCCACGGCTCTGCGTCGAGTTGACAAAAATTTCAAACTCGGTGGTCCTGTATTCACCGGAGTCGAAGAAGACATCAAGGCGTGGCCCGATGCGGCGGGTCGAACCTCATGGCTGGGTAGGTTTGTCGAATATCTGAGGTCGCACGGACGGCTGGGCGATTTGTCGTTCATGTCTTTCGAGCACTACCCGTACGACGGGTGCGAGACGCCCTGGGCAAATCTGTATCAGGAGCCGCACCTCATCACGCACATCATGCAGGTTTGGCGCGACGATGGATTACCCGCCGGTATCCCGCTGTTCGACACGGAAACGAATGCTCACGGGGGAGAGGCATCCGTCGATATCTTCGGCGCCCTGTGGCTGGCCGATTCCTTTGCCGGATTTCTGACGGCGGGCGGGCAAGCAACTTTTTACTATCACGCTCTGGCCTATTCTCCGCCGCACCCGGTTTGCAAGAATAGCTGGGGTACATATCACATGTTTACCGTCGATGAAAATTACAGTATCCGACAGCGCACTTCGCAGTTTTTTGCGGCACAAATGATGACGCAGAAATGGGTCCAGCCAATAAACGCGGAGCATCGAATCTTTGAAGCGTCTAGCGACTTGAGAGACGATAAAGGGAACGCATTGGTGACCGCGTACCCTGTTTTGCGTCCCGATGGACAGTGGTCGATCATGGTGGTCAATCGTGACTACGACAGTGCACATGATGTGCGGATTGTCTTTCGCGACGACTTGGCTAAGGTGGAAAGAGAATTTGCAGGGCCGGTCGAAATCACGAGGTTCGGCAAGGCGCAGTATCAGTGGCACCCGGCTCGGAGAAACGGGTATGCCGACCCAGATGGACCGCCGGCGACCAAGACTATCGATGCGGGCCGTGGTGCGATTTACGCTTTGCCAGCCGCGTCATTGAATATCATCTGCGGGCGGCTGACGAATTGACCGGTAACTACACACTCGACGCTGCAATTTTTTCTGGAGCTGCTGGTTCGATGGAGCGACCCTGGCTGCAAACTCATTGTGAGCAAGGCTTGAGAAGCATATGATAAATGATTGGCAGACCTTTGAATGCGGAACTCCGTCTGCTTGATGACGGCGCGGTCGTAAGTGCAAGGAGCAACCAGATGCCACACCGTCGGTATAGGGATCGGATTGACGTATCCGCCACTAAGGTTCTGTTCAAGCTGGCGTTTCCCCTGGTTCTTTGCGTTGGGTCGGTTGTGTGTGTTCGAGCGCAAGATGTGAAGCCTAACAAGAGCGACGAATCTTGGACCGCGATTACGCAAACTTCTATAGATCATGCCAATCCATCGCGGACACTGGAGAGCCACAGCAAGTCTGATAACCGCAGTGTGGATAAACAGAGGGTGGAGGTGCTTGGGTCCGACGGCCGCTACCAGCCCTACTACGACACGGAGACGGAAACTGTCCAGGTGAATGCCTCGACGACCCGCACCGTGGTGCGCGAGTACCGGTGGGATACGAATGGACAAAGGAATTTGCTGCAGGTGATGGAGCAAGAATCGCAACGCTTATCAAATGGAGACACACATGTGGTGAGCACGACATCCAGCGCGGACGTGAACGGGAATCTTCACCTCCAGCAACGTGAGGTGGCGGATACGAGGAAGGCGAGCCCGGACGTGCAGGAAACAAAAACCACGGTGTACGTCAACGATGGCACCGGCAGCTTCACTCCTTCTCAGCAGACGCGCGAGGTGCAAACGAGCGGCGCTGACCACAGCGTGGAGGTAAAGAAGACAACTCTTCTGCCGGACGGTAATGGCGATTGGAAAGTGGGCGAGATAAGAGAAAACACAATCAAGGAAGACGGGAAGAATCAGACTACCGAGGAACGCGTGTCCCACTCGGACATAGATGGCAGGGTTTCAGAAATTTCGCGAACGGTGGGTCAGGAAACTGAAAACGCCGAGGGAGAAAAGCGCACTACGGTCGAAACATATACTCCGAACGTCCCGGGAATGGCTGGCGACGGCAAGTTGCACATGACCGAACGGAGCACAAGTACGCAGAGTAAGGATGCGGATAAAAAAACGAGTGCGCAGCAAATCGAGCAGCCCAAACCGGGCAATCCGACCGACGGGTTGCAAGTGATGGCAAAGACAAAATACACCGTGCGCTACGCAGCCAGCGGTACGCAGCAGACGAAGGCCATTCAAACGCGCGACGCCAGCGGCAATTTCAATGTCGTCTCGGTCGAGACACAGAAATCGGATCGAGTTCCCGCCGAGCAAGAGCAAAAAGCACCCTCAGACAAATCCAAATAGCTAGGTCCTGCTGATACTGTCGCCGGTAACGGAACAAAGGAATCGCAACGCTGGTACCAGCCGACAAGTACCGGAGTTCTATTTTCCTGCCTGATGATTAAGCTAAGGTAAGAGAGTTCAGCCGCTCCAGCGATTAGCCGAATGGCTCCCCTGGGGCGTTTTCGTCCGGCGGCGCCGGAATGAAACAGCAATTCACGGAACATGGCCTAGATGGGTCCTCAACACACGGATTATAGCCTTGCGCTTGGAGTGTTCACTGCTGTCGCAGGTCTCTGCCTTATGCTAACGGTCTGGTACACGGCGAAGATCCTTTGGAAGGCCCTTCGCAGATCGCAACTTGAGCGCCTGTCGCGAAAACAAATGACTAGCCGGCTAAATCGAGATTCCCACTGGGCTGTCGCCCAATGAATTAGCGGCAATCTTGATCCTTCCCGATTGGAGCGTTGTCGTACCCTTGAGGCTACCTTGTCCTCTCGCAGCAATGTTCACCATGTTCACTATGTTCACCGTCGTTTAGTCGCGGACCCGACATTGGCGTTTGGGTTCGCTTGAAGCGACTGCCCTAGTGATTCTTGCGGAAGGAGCCTCTACCTCACATCCTTCATTCGTAGCGAAGGGCAACCATTGGATCGACTCGCATGGCGCGCCGCGCTGGGATGTAACACGCTGCCATCTCGGAAAGCAACAGTAGTCCACTTGCTCCGATCAATGTCATTGGATCCGCAGGCGCTATTCCATACAGCAGACCGGAGATGAACCGCGTCAGCACAAGCGCGCAAGCAACTCCCACTACTAATCCTACGAGTGTCAGTCGCATTCCTTCCCACGCGATCTGTCGCAGGAGTCCGCCGGGGAGCGCCCCCAAGGCCAAGCGGACACCGAGTTCGTGCGTCCGCTGCACGACGTTAAATGAGATCAGCCCGTAGACTCCGATGGCTGCAAGCCCGAGCGCCATCATCCCGAAGGCGCTGATCAATCGCAAGTAGAACCGGTTCGGGGCGAAAGATTCGGCAGTCAGCCTCTCTAAGGTCTGGACGTCGTAAACCGGAATAGTGCCATCCACTTTATGTACTTGGTCGTCTAACACGTTCGCGAATGCAGCTGGGTTTGCATTTGTTCTCACAACGAACGTCAAGTAGGGAGACGCAATCCCATAGAACGGTAGATAGATTTCCGGTTCGGATTGTGTCGCGAGGCTGGTCTGCTTCGTGTCCCCTACTACTCCGATCACTTCCCGTACGACGGTGCCAATCCATTCGAATCGTACCTGTCGCCCAAGCGGATTCTGGTTTGGCCAGAAGCGGCGAGCGGCCGCCTCGTTGACGACGATCGGACCCGAATCAAGGCCACCGTCGACCTCCGTAAATGTGCGTCCAGCAATCAGCGGGATCTGCATCGAACGGAAGAACTCCGGAGTTACTGTGGTGATTTCGCTTTCAGGCTCATGATGAGGGTCAGAAGGATGGCCTACAATTTGTATGGGCGAAAACTGACGCTTGAAATTGTAAAGCGGCAAAAGTGACGTACCCGCGGCGTCGAGTACGCCTGGCATTTCCGTTAGATTGGAGATTACCCGCTTTGCAAAAACAGTTTTTTGCTCCTGAGTTGCATAGGAGTCGGGATAACCAATCGTGCCGGTGATTACGTCTAGCGAATTGAATCCGGGCTGTACTCTCATCAAGCGGAAGAGGCTCTCCGCAAGCAGGGTCGCTCCAATAACCAATATCAATGCACATGCTACTTCTGTGATCACCAGCACCTTCCTGAGAGCGGGGTTGGAGTTACCCACTGCTTGCCAACCTCCGGTCTTGAGAGCGCTTTGGAGATTAACCCTCTTGTTCTGTAGCGCCGGCCCGATTCCGAATACGGCGCTGGTCGCCAACGCAAGCGCGAAGGCAAAAAGCAGGGCGTGCGCATCGAGCCTGATTTCATCGATCCGAGGCAAATCCTTAGGGATCATCGCGACAATCGCTGCTTGGCTCGCAAATGCCAGCATCGCACCGGTGGCTCCGCCGAGCAGACCCAGCAACGCGCTTTCCGTCACGATCTGGCGCAACAATCGCGTACGCGAGCCGCCAAGCGATGCTCGAATCGCAAACTCTTTCGCCCGCACCGAGCCACGAACAAGCAACAGGCTCGCCAAGTTGGCGCATGCGATCAGAAGAACGAATCCCGCGGCGCCCATCAGGATCAACAGTCCTTTCCGAGAAGTTCCGACGGTGTCTTCACCCAGTGAAACCAGACGCACCTTCCATCCGGTGTTCGACGCAGGATATTCCCTGGCGAGCTGCTCGGCGAGCACGTTCATGTCGAGGCTGGTACGGTCGAACGTCGTTCCAGGAAGCAGCCGGCCCACCGTTTCCATCGCATGAATTCGCCGGTTGTCGTGAAACCGGATCAGGGCTTCCTCGCCCAGACCCATCGGAAGCCATACATCGGTTTTCCCCGGATACTGAAACCCGCGAGGGAGGACTCCGATAACAGCGTAACTCGTGCCGTCGACCGTGATTGCCTTGCCAAGAACGGTGGAATCGCCGCCATGCCGCGTTTGCCAAAGGCCGTAGCTGATCATGACGGCATGCTCATATCCCAGGCGGTCCTCCGCTGGAAGGAAGGCCCGTCCCAATAATGGGGGCACGCCCAGGACGGCGAACAGGTTTGCGCTCGCGACAGCCGATCGGATTTTCGTGGGGCCATTTTGATCGAAAAGGTTGGAGTCGTTTTCCCAGGTGGCGGCGAGTCCTTCGAAACTACGATTGCGGGCTCGCCAATCCAACAGGTCCGGGAACGTAGCGCCGAGGTTATCGAACTGTTTGTTGTACATGTATAGCCGCACAAGCCTCCCCGGATCGCGAAACGAAAGAGGGCGCAGAATCACGCAGTTAACGATCGAAAAGATCGCAGTGTTGGCGCCGATGCCCAACGCGAGTGTCAGAACAGCGATAGCGGTAAAGGCGGGAGACTTGCACAACATGCGGACAGCAAAGCGCATATCTTGGGTAAGAATCTCGATAGAATTGCCACTGAATGTTTCGCGGCATTCCTCTTTGAAGCGCTCACGGCGGCCGAACTCGAGGTTAGCGCGGCGTTCTGCCTCGGCACGATGCAAGCCGGTACGTTCGATGTCGTCAGCGCGGTGCTGAATGTGCGAGTGGATCTCATCGTCGATCTGAGCGTTCATCTGCGAACGCGAGAAGATCGTGGAGATGCGGAAGCGAAGCGAGTCGAGAAGTTTCATGCTTCCTCCGGTTGTGTAGCGAGTGCTGCGCCGATAGCAGTCGCGAGACGATTCCAGTTTGCTGTCTCTTCGCGAAGACGCTTACGCCCCGTGGCGGTGAGTTCGTAAAACTTGGCGCGGCGATTGTTTTCTGAAGTACCCCAGCGTGCCTTGAGCAACCCCTGACGGACGAGGCGAAACAGGCCGGGATAGAGAGCACCCTGTTCGATCAACAAGCAATTGCAGGAGATTTGTCCAATACGCAGAAGGATGCCGTACCCGTGGAGTGGGCCGAGCGAGACTGCCCTGAGAATTAGAAGATCGAGAGTTCCGGGAAGAAGCTGAACGTGGTCGGCCACTTAACACTCCTAAAGCGATTAGGAGAGTAGCGTTATCACTCCTAAGCTGTCAAGGAGAGAGGAGGATGTATCATCCGACAGACGCTTACAGCGTCGCGATGAGAAGCGGAGTACAATGCAACGCGAAGTTACAATATCTCAGGAAACGGGTTTCGGGCCTTACGCGAACAGGAGTGCAATTGCCATGACAACTCTCCGTCTTCGTTTTTTCGGCCCTGCCACGATTTCTCTGTCCGTGTTTTTCTGGATCGCTTGCGCCACTGCTCAAACGCCTCCCGCGTCCGCCGCGCCGCAGGCCTCCGCTCAAAACAATGTCCTGCCCGTCGTGATATTCACCACTTGGCGTGATCCGCGCGAAGGTGCGTTCACTCTGAGTGTGCCGCAAGGCTGGCAAGTGACCGGCGGCGCGATGCGACGCTCCGCCGTGGATATCACTCACGTCGTTCGGGCTTCAACCCCTGACGGTCGCGTCCAGATTTTTATCAACGATGCGGATATTGTCGCCCACGAAGTTCCCAATCAGTTGACAGCCATGGCGGGCTACCGCGAAGGACAGATGACCAAGGGTGCGTGGGGCGGCCCAGTGCTTCTCGAGCGCTACCGCAACGGCTCCCAATTTGCGCAGGAATACATACCCAAGAAAATTTGTAGCCAGGCCGAGTTCACAGGCGGGGGCGAGTTGCCCAATGAAACGCGGCAGATGAACGCGCAGGTTGTTCCTTATGGACGCAGCATGGGCTCGAATGCTGGCTCGTCCGTCGGCGAAGTTTACTTCCGCTGCGGCACCGATTTCGGCTACGTGACCGCTACTTCGGTCTACACCGCGCCGCTTACGGGGCAAGGCGTGACGATGTGGTTTATCTATCAAATCAGCGGCTTCGCAGTAAAAAAATCTGTGGACGCCACTTTCGCAATGTACGTTCTACATACGATGACTGCGAGCTTCCAATTCGATCCGCAATGGGAGGCGCGCAGCGAACGCGAGGCACAGGCACTGACTTCCTCGGTGACGAATATGCAACACGCTATGGCTGCGAGCTTGGCGCAACAATCTGCCAACCGCGCAGCGCAGGAACGCTCGAGGGTCGTCCACGGAAATAACATTGATGTGATGTCCGGCTGGGAGGCGCGCAACAAGATTCGTGACGCGACAGCGGAACGCGATAGTGAAGTCCGCCGCGGCGTCACGACAACGGAGGATCCCGTCTGGGGCAGCCGCACAGTAAGTAACAATTACAACCACTACTGGACACGTGCGGACGGATCCATCGTGGGAACCACGACCGACACACCGCCCGATTACAACAACCAATGGAGGATGATGACAACCCATTGAACATCGATTCAATGCGGAGATTATGGCCCTCCTTGCATTTTGCGATGATAAAACGCCGCCAAGGAGCACAGCACAAGAGAAGACGAACAAGAGATTGGTTACGGATTGGCCTGCTCATATTAGTGTTCCAGACCACACTGGCGGAGGGGCTGAACCGGGTTGTCGCAGGATTAGCAAGGTGTGAAGGATCGATTCCGTCGTTGCGACGGAACAACTTTGGAATATAACTGAAGAGGAAGGGGAGGATAAAAATTTTTGAAAGGTTACACTGTGCGAAGGAACAGCCGCTCAGAAGACCGTAGCAGCAACTTGCCGCGACGTTTTATCAGGGTTCCGCTCCGTTGCCACTCACTAATCAAACGGCTTGTAGTGAAGGTTGTGACGTTCGCAGCATTTGCCAGTTCCTCATTTGTGATAGCGAAGACAATACCGCTCGAAGTTTCCTTTCCAATCGTGCGGGCAAGGGTGACGAGCACATGAGCGAGTCGCTGCCGAGCAGTGTAAGAAGCTAGGCGTACGTGCGCTGTGAGGTGCCATGTCAGATAGTCGGAAGCGGTTAACAACGCGTTCTCCAGTAATCTGGGAAAGCGCACGACAAGACCTCGAATTGAAGGACGGTCCCACACCATCACCGAGCTTTCCGTTATCATTTCTGTGCCTGCAAGGTAGGAGCAACGATTCGATAGGATTGTCCGACCGCCGAAACAATCCCCCGGTCCAAGCCAACGCAGAAGAAGTTTCTGACCCTCATCTGTAATGAAGAAATGTCTGGCGTGACCCCTTCCCAGTAGAAAAAGGTGATCGGCTGGGTGACCTTGATTTATAACCACAGAATTGGCTGCGAATCGGCAATGTGTCGCAGCTGCCAGGATGGTCTTGCGGTCGGGTGGGGGCAGTCCATCGAGAAGCTGTGACCTGAGGTCCGAAGGTGCAATAGCAATCCCCGAGGCAGGCATAGATGTTTCTCCGTTGAGATGGTAGTTGGGGGAGTCCTAGCTATTCGACTGCAGACCTGTGAAAAAATCGAAACATATAGATTCCCAGAGCACAACGTTTGCCGTCTTACCTTTCGATCGCTGCGCGTACCCAGTTTCAGACCGCTCCTTCAACTCTTTGTCACACCGGTAATTCCGTCACCCCACCCCTTCAAGAGGGGGCAGAGGCGACACCTTCGGAGGATGATAGGATTCAATCCGGCTCAGGGCGGAGTCGCCTCTATGCCCAGAATGGCTGCGCTGCGAGATTACCGTAACTGTCAAAAGCGACAGGTCGCGCCTATTCTAAAATCCCCGCTCACGCGTGCCCGTAAACTCAAGCTAGTGTCGGCTTTTGTTATTTGTTCCCGGCAGTGCTTATGCGAGACTCCTGTAACGCGAGGAAGTAGCCAATGGGAAGGCTGACGCTCTCAATCTCGGCACACGTCGCGCCGTTCTTCGGGCTCCATGTCTTGTATGGCTCTACAAGATGTACTCACCCGCACTTGGTCGCTGACAGTCAAGACCGTCCAAATGTAGTTGCCGGGTCGTAAGGATTTCAGGTCGCAGGAACTTGCATTGGGACAAGAAAGTTGCTAGCGAGAAGGTAGGCAAAAAGATATCCGAGAGGCGGCGCGTGCCGCAGTTGAGTAGCGGAAATCAATCCACTCGTCTCACTCCATTCCCAACCCAACGCGGAAATATCCTTTAGCTTTTCCCGGAGATCCGTAGCGGTCATCGGATAAGCGTAGATCCGGACGTTCTGTGCGAAGAGCCGTGCAAGGGCTTCCAGAAGTCTCCCTTCGAGATTGCCGTAAACGTCTCCGAGCGCTCGAATGATCAGGGAAAGGCCTGCGACGAAGCGCACGGGTGCCTGCGTGTAGCGGTGCACGAGAGCTGTCATATGGTAGAGCTCGCGCTGGCTAAAAAGAAGTACATCACCACCGGCGGCTAGAAGAGCGTCGATGCGGCGAAGCAAGTCGGGCATCTCTGGGGCCGCTTCGTCCGGCGTAAACGGACTGGCCGTCAGACAAAAAAAGCCAGCAGGCGCTAGCTCTGTTTCGCCCATCTCCTTGTGGAGCTCCTGTATAGCCGAAACCAACAATCGCATGTGGACTTGCGATTGAGCTACGCGGCCAAAGTATCCCGGCGCAAGCACTACGGCTCTCTTGTAAAGAGCCTCGGTGGGTGGAACGGTGGGACCCTTGGAGGGAAAAAAAATGGCCTCGGCAAATCTTTCACTGACTAAACGGGCCAGCAAGCTGCGGCGATCCCAGCGTTCGAATGCCGGCCCGCCAAGATCCACGTAATCGATCTCGATTCGTTTATTGACAACCTCTTTAGCCAGCCCTGCGAGAAATGACTCCTCGGTGTTCCGTTCATAAAATGCGGTGTAAATGAGATTAACACCGAGAATACCGACGGCTTGCTGCTGCAGGACATTCACCGAATCTCGCATATTTATATGCAGCAGGACGTCGTTTGGAGGTCCACCCAGTTGCATTTGAAACCGGAGACCAACCCAGCCATGCGGGTCGTTAGTTCCTGCAAAGCTGCGTGTAGAGACGGTATCAACAAAGCTGAAGAAGCGCGTTTTCGGACCACGGGTTGGGCTTAACTGCGTGACGAGCTGGTCCCATTCCCTATCCAGCATTGCCTCGAGTCGCTGCCTGGATACATAGCGGGATCCGGAGCCATAGAGGTCATCGCTGACTTCCTTGTCGTAGGCGGAAATGGTTTTGGCGACCGTGCCAGATGCGCCTCCAACTATAAAAAACCAGTGCGCGACTTCTTGTCCGGCGCCGATTTCGGCAAAAGAGCCGAAGATGGATGGATCGAGATTCAGGGTGAGAGCTTTATGATGAGCGTCGAGTTCTTGGGCGGAAGGCACACATACTCCACTGTTTGTTACGCCAGGACGGTCCACACAGCCGACTTCCCGGCGAAACCCGGCACCGTAATAGCTTAAATTTCTAGTCTTTACAACAGGTAATCCAGCATATCGAACTCGAATACTGTCAGAAATGACAGTTCGAACCCGGACACCTCATTGGCATCGTGCTGGATGCTGGTGGACCCGGAAACCCCTCTGCTGTGGCCGCGACGATCGCGGCCACGCAAGCCGAAATCGCAGAGACGCTGACAAAACCTGCCAGTGCATTGCTGGCGCTAACTCTTCACTGAGCAGTGCGCGAGTTGAAAAATCTCTAGGGCATCGTAATGCGCGAAGCAAATCAATCTGTAACCACGGCCGAGGAGAAACGGCTCGAAGAATCGCGCGAGCGTAAGCGCCACTGGAAACGCTGGGGCCCTTACCTGAGCGAAAGGCAGTGGGGCACGGTCCGCGAGGATTACAGTGGGAACGGGGCCGCCTGGGACTACTTTCCGCATGACCAGGCACGCTGTCGGGCGTATCGCTGGGGTGAAGACGGACTGGGCGGAATCAGCGACCGACATCAGAGGATCTGTTTTGCAATCGCGCTGTGGAACGGGCAGGACCCGATATTAAAAGAGCGACTCTTCGGACTGACAGGAAGCGAAGGAAATCACGGCGAAGACGTGAAGGAGTATTACTTCTACCTTGATTCGACGCCAACGCATTCCTACATGAAATTTCTGTACAAGTACCCACAGCGCGCTTTTCCCTACGGACAATTGGTGGAAGGAAACCGGCGTGGAAGGAGTGAACCGGAGCTGGAGCTGATTGACACGGGCGTTTTCGACGAAGATCGCTACTTTGATGTGGTTGTGGAATATGCGAAGGCAACTCCCGAAGACATCTTGATTAGAATCACCGCGCACAATCGCGGGCCGGAAGTCGCAGAGCTGGTAATCCTTCCTAGCGTCTGGTTTCGAAATACGTGGTCGTGGATTCCAGGCGCAACATCTCCTGTGATGATGAAAGAAGCCGCTGGCGAAGGCGCCACGATTCGTATCGAGGAAGGCAAATACGGCAAACGATGGCTGGTTTGCGAAGGCGCGCCGGAACTGCTTTTTACAGAGAATGAATCGAACAATCAGAAGCTGTTCGGCGTACCAAACCGCACCCCGTACGTAAAAGACGGGATTAACAATTACGTTGTGAAAGGCCAGGTCGGCGCGGTGAATCCCAGGCTGACCGGCACGAAGGCGGCGGCGCTTTACCGGATGGGCTTGGAAGCTGGAGCAAGCGCCACGTTTCGTTTGAGGCTGACTGATCAAGGTGGAGACTCACGAGTGTCAGAAACGGGAAGAGCCTCGAACAGCCCGGCGAGGAAAGGTCTTGGCACTGCGGCGGGGGTAACAGGGAGTGATTTGCCGGAATCCATACTCGGTACCTCGTTTGATCAGATTCTTGCGCAAAGGATTGTGGAAGCCGACGAATTCTACTCGCGTCGCAGGCCGAAGAACCTGTCAAAGGATGCGCAGGCCGTGCAGCGGCAGGCGTTTGCGGGACTATTGTGGTCGAAGCAGTTTTATCACTACGACGTGAGTGCGTGGCTGCTGGGTGATCCATCGGGTCCTCGACCGCCGTCAAGCCGAGCGCGCGGACGAAACAAGGAATGGGGGCACCTTTATAATGCGGACATTGTCTCCATGCCCGACAAATGGGAATACCCATGGTATGCGGCTTGGGATCTGGCGTTTCACTGCATTCCGCTGTCGCAGATCGATCCGGACTTTGCCAAGGAGCAGCTGACTCTACTGCTGCGCGAATGGTACATGCATCCGAACGGGCAACTGCCCGCCTACGAATGGGCTTTCGGCCACGTGAATCCTCCGGTGCATGCCTGGGCGTGCTGGCGGGTTTACAAGATTGAGAAGCGCATACGAGGAGTAGCCGATCGCGCGTTCCTGGAGCACGCGTTTCACAAGCTGCTCTTGAACTTCACCTGGTGGGTAAACCGAAAAGACATTGAAGGAATGAATGTATTCCAGGGCGGTTTCCTTGGTCTCGACAACATCGGAGTGTTCGACCGCTCTGAACCGCTTCCCACCGGTGGACACATGGAGCAATCCGACGGCACGAGCTGGATGGGAATGTACTGCCTGAATATGCTGGCGATCGCGTTGGAACTGGCGCGCGAAAACGCGGCCTACGCCGGCGTGGCGAGCAAATTTCTGGAGCATTTCGTTTTCATCTCTCACGCGATGAACAATCTAGGAGGTGAGGGCATTCCGCTTTGGAACGAGCAGGACGGCTTTTACTACGACGTGCTGCACCTGCCCGACGGGGAGCATTTTCCGTTGCGCGTGCGGTCGATGGTGGGCCTGATTCCACTGTTCGCCGTGGAAACACTGGAGCCGGATATTGTCGACCGGCTTCCGGGGTTCAAGCGGCGAATGCAATGGTTCATCGACAACAAGCCGGAATTGCGCGAGCACATCTGCGAAGTAGAAACAGCCAAGGGCACGCGGAGGCTTCTCTCCATTGTTAACGCGGTTCGATTGCCGAAGGTGCTGCGCTATATGTTAGATGAATCGGAATTCCTTTCGGAATATGGAGTCCGTGCGCTTTCGCGGGTCCATCGCGATTGTCCCTTCACACTGGAAGTGAAAGGGATGACCTACCGGGTGGATTACGAGCCGGCGGAATCGTCAACGGGACTTTTTGGCGGCAACTCCAACTGGCGCGGGCCGATCTGGTTTCCGGTGAATTTCTTACTGATCGAATCACTGCAGAAATTCCATTATTTCTTCGGCGAGAAACTCCGAGTGGAGTTTCCTACGGGATCGGGACGGCAGAAGACTTTATGGGACGTTTCGGCGGACATTTCGCGGCGGCTAAGCCGGATTTTTCTGCGCGATGGCGCGGGGCGGAGGGCTGTATTCGGTGAAAACGAAAAATTCCAGAAGGACGAGCATTGGCGCGATTACCTTCCATTCTACGAATATTTCCACGGCGACACAGGACGAGGAGTAGGAGCCAGTCACCAGACGGGATGGACAGGGCTTGTTGCAAAATTGATCGAGCAGAGCGGTGAATGACACGGGCCCGAAACTTTAAACCGTTTTGTTCGGGCGGTTTATCATTGAGCGGGTTTGGTCAATACATCAAATAGCCTGTTGAAGGTAAAATTTGACGGTAGCCAAATGGGGTATCGAATAAGTCCGATTGCTGGCTGCCAACATTGATTGTTCATCATCGCCGGCCAACCTCTCGTCACCGCACGCCCTATCGTTCTCTACTGTTTGTTAGTTTTGGAGATTCTTAGCTCGAGACGTAAACGGCCTCAACGGTTTGAAACCGGTGATCCCGGACAAGTCTCTCCTCTTGCACTCGGTCACAGGGAGCAAGTGGCTCGGCTGGCTACTTTTCTCCACGAATCGCGAACCCGATTAGAATCAGCCCCAGCACCAGCGCGCCTGGTGTGAGCACGATCGGCCCATGGACGTCAGGATGGTTCCAGATCGCCCAAGCCAATACGCATAGTGATGAGACTAGTAGCAGCATGCCGAGAAACGCGACCGTGTTCCGCATTCCGCGCGACAGTTGAAAAGGCTCCTTATCGTTGATCTTCATAAGATGAAAAGTCGCAGAACGGATGCAACAAAACCGAAAATCCGGCTGAGGCTCCTGGCCCCGCTCGGGCACCGGAGGATGCAATCGAAGCACACCTCCAAGCCACAAATGCGTCGATGCCCAAGTATTGCGGCCGGTCTTTCCAGTCAATTATGTGGGCTTGCACTGATCTTGCAGGTGGGTTTCGGGCTCTTGATCGGGAAGTCATCGCCTAGGCCCAGCTGCTTTACCCAGCCTCATCTACATATCGAATATTCTTAACGCCGTGACCTGTCAATTCTTACAGGCTTGGTCCGCCGTTCGAGGGCGTGTTGCAAAAAGAACCGAAGAGATTGAGCAGCCAAAGACTAAGACCAACGCGCCGAACTCGCACGGAGCCAAGACACATCTTTATTGCACAGTAGCGACAGTAGAATTCTTTCCCAGCCAAACCAGTGCAAGCTCGTAGCCGACCGCTAGTACGACGGCCCCGATGAATAACCCGATCAGTCCTAAGGCGATGAATCCCCCAATCGCTCCGAGAAACACTACCGCGATGGGGACTGGGGCGCCTCTTCCCAACAGGAGCGGCTTCAGGAAGTTGTCAATGACCCCAACGATGGCGCACCAGACTAGGAAAATAACGGCTTTGGTGGTGCTGGAGATCGCGAACATATAGATCGCCGCGGGAATAAGGACGAGCACCCCAACCTGCAAAACCGCAGCAATGAGAAACAATACAGCCCATAGCCCTGCGCCAGGTAGTCCGGCCACGAGAAAACCAAGACCTGCGAGCACTGATTGGATGAAGGCCACGCCAAGAATTCCAGTGGTGACACTGCGAATCGTAGCTCCCATCATTTGTTGGAGATGCGGCCCCCTTTCACCGAAAATCCTCAGGCATAAGGAACGAGTTACTTCATAAGCAGCCTGGGATTTTGCCAGAAGGACTCCAGCTACCAGGATGGAAAGGGCGAATTGCAACATCGTGAGGCCGAGGCCTGCCGAAACAGAGAACACACTTGAAACGATTGGCTTGATTTGAGGACCAAAGCTTCTAACTACCTCGCTTAGATTGCTGGATGCCCGGGTCCATAAGCTTTGTAAAGGAACTCCAATAATTGGCCAGGCTTCAACGCCGGCTGGAGGGGGCGGGATGATTAGTGTACCGTCTTTGACGCGCCCCGCGATCGAGTGGACGCTCTCAACTAACGTTCCCGCGAGCAACGCGACTGGTATGATAAAGAGAGCCAGAAGCAGTATTGTGAATAAGACCGCTGACAACACTCTGCTGCCACCCAGAGCATGCGACAATTTTTCATAACTTGGATAAGTGGCGACCCCTATTATGATGCCCCAACTAAGCAAGGGGACAAACGGACGCAAAATCACAAGGCACGCGACTGTCAGAAGAATTGCTAGGCCGATTTGGATCGAGGCTTCAAGGGCCACGTTCAATTGAGTTTTATCAATTGTGGGAGGTTGGATGGTCATAGTCGAATTTCCTCCTCGTCTAATCTCAAAAAATGCCGCCAGGATATCGCGAATACATTTCTAGACGTCGGCTATTCTCAGTATTTGGAAGGGCGACCCAATGTTGCGCTCGGACGCATTTCGGCTCGGCCCCGCCTTTATTATTGACGCAGGTTTCTGATGCGGGTAAAAATTGCCAGAACATACGATGAGAAGTCCGAAGTCTGTAGAGCATTTCATTGCCGTGGCGCGAACGGGTGTTATCACTAGATTTCGTTTACAGTGTTAGAACGATGCGGAACATCGCGTAGACCAGACGAATCGTAGTTTGACGCAAAGCGGCTCTGCCGGAGAACAAAGCCGCTCCCGCCGAGACTTGAACTCCGCGCTCGTGCTCAGTCCAATTTTTTGGAGAGAGCCTCCTACTTCGCTTTGGCTTCACCAGCATCAATGACGGCGTCGAT